>Ga0180437_10003868_pt1 | contig 21823 bp, 16 predicted proteins | sample SS_ome_4_FD_132410 | JGI IMG/M metagenome (GOLD analysis project Ga0180437, IMG submission 132410) | Hypersaline lake sediment archaeal communities from the Salton Sea, California, USA - SS_3_D_1 metaG | ecosystem: Environmental > Aquatic > Non-marine Saline and Alkaline > Hypersaline >...
GCCGGCATCGCCGGAACCTCAATCAATGCGCCGTTAACATGGTGGCGCACTCGCCTGGCTGGCAACGCGGGGCGTTTCCTGGCCCAATTGTGGCCGTGGGTTTTCGGCGTTGCTATCATCAACGGTGTGTTTCTATTTGTCGGCGCAATCTTTCTCGTGTATGTCTTTGCTTGGGGCAACGACGATCTGTATCTCAACAGCTTCTTTTTTGCTGTTGTGTCTCTGTCGCTGACGATCATTACCGGCGTAGCGTATGATCTCCAATCTAGCGAGCATGGTTCTGTAGTCCAAGATTAATAGGATTGGATGGTGAGCGGGTTAAGTGTGTCTCACTCCAAAACATGGAAGGCTTTGGTAGGTTCCAAATAGAGAGGAGGAATTCCATGCTGAGATTCATAATTGGCGTATTCATCGTGCTGCACGGCCTGGTTCATTTGTTGTACTTTGGACATAGCCGGAGGCTCTTTGAGCTTCAACCTGAGATGGCCTGGCCCGACGGCTCGTGGGTTTTCTCAAGGCTTCTTGGAGATGAAACGACAAGATTGCTGGCGAGTAATTCTTGTATATTGGCTGCCATCGGCTTCGTGGCTGGCGGCGCAGGAATACTCGTGGGGCAGGCCTGGTGGCGCCCAGTGGTCATGGCTTCGGCCGCATTTTCTGCCGTGATCCTTATTCTTTTCTGGGATGGAGAACTGCAAAAGCTGGATAACCAGGGTGCGATTGCCATTCTTATCAACATGGCGATTCTGATTGCCGTGCTCATCTTGCGCTGGCCCGATTTCGGATTCTAATCTGTCTCTTGCGATGCATGGAGAGTGCCCAATGACTCGCTGGAGGCGGCCGGAGATGCCAGGTTGGCAAGTGGTGTACCGAACCCCGGCACCCCGGCTCGAGGCCGTTAGGCCGTCCGCATATCTACGAGTTAGGTTTGCTCAAGCGTTTTGAGCGAACCATCGTGCCTTGCCCTCGGCGGTGTGTTTATAGGGTGGTTCGCTGCAGCAGCTGCAAATTGAAGGGGACGGATAGTACCGGGGCCATCCTGTTAGCCGGACATTTGGATTCGGCGCATACCTCGTATGACGCCAGTGATTGCGGCGGTTGCGCCGTGGCTGTGCTCGAGACGGCGCGTGCATTGATCTCGCGAGAGCGATGGAGTGAGCGCTCGTCCACCCCGTTTGCAGGTGGTTGCCGCTCATGGTGTGGCAACTAGAGCTGCTCACTGGACAGAATGGAAAGCAGGAGTGAGGATGACGGATCAAGCTATACAAGAAAACTTGACGATAGAAAGGATGCAAAATGAAAGTTGACGATCTGTTGGCCCAAGGGTTCTCCTGTTCCCGCTGTGAGCACAAAGGCGCCCACGCCGAGCGGCTGTCCATGTCCGGGACGGGGCTGGTCCAAGTGAGGAGAAGACAGTGATGGAAATCGTGCTGAACGTTCTGTTTATCTTTGCCCTACGCGTCCTGGGCGTCAGCCTCTCGACCGTCCGTGTCCTGCTGATGACACGCGGCATGAAGTTGCTCTCGGCCGTCCTCGGTTTCTTTGAGGTGCTGGTTTACGTTGTGGCAATCGGCAAGGTCGTGCAGGATTTGAACAACATCCCTAACCTGATGAGCTACTGCTTTGGTTTCTCGGCTGGCACCCTGTTGGGGATGTGGTTAGAAGAGCGCATTGCCGTCGGCTTTGCTACCATCCGGGTGATCTCCCCTGGCCAGAGTCGCCAAGTTGCTGAAGCGATCCGTCAGGCGGGCTATGGCGCGACCGAGGGCGTAGCAAATGGTAAGGAAGGGATCGTCGGTACCGTCAAGACGATTGTGCGCCGACGTGAGGTGAAAGCTGTGTGCGAGATCATCCACCAGCGTGCACCCGATGCTTTTATCACGATTGAGGATACCCAGAAGGTGGAGCGCGGCTACCTGCGCGCTGCCCGTCATGAGAGATAAAACCCATGTCATACTGAATTGGAGAATAAGGCTTTTATGGAGTTGATTGGACTTTACCAGATACAGTTTCAGATCTTGGCCTATGTTGGCTTGGCGATGCTGCTGGGTGCCGCTATTGGGCTTGAGCGAGAGATCGAAGACAAGCCAGCTGGGTTGCGCACCCACATGCTCGTAGCAGGTGCGGCAGCGTCGTTTGTGGCACTGGGCGATGTCATGATCAAGCACTTCGACATGGCCTTGGGCGGTGAGTTGGTGCGGTCGGATCCCATCCGTATCATCCAGGCGGTGATCACTGGCGTGAGCTTTCTAGGGGCGGGGACCATCATCCGTCACGGTTCTACACGCCGGGTGGAAGGGCTTACCACTGCTGCCTCGATCCTGTTCGCCGCAGCCATGGGAGTGTGCGTGGCGTTGTCGCAACTGGTGCTGGCCGTGGGTATGACTGCTCTGGTGCTGATCACGCTGCGCGGCGTGGGTTTTCTCGAGCAGTTGCTGGAACGGCGGCAACATTAGGCCACATTTTGACCAACGTGACATATATCAAATCTTGGTGTACAATTGGGATGGCCTCCCTATCGTGGTGGGATATTGTAACTGCATTGATACGGAAGTAGCAGTGCCAAGGCAAGCCCCCAGCGCGATTTGCCAATTTGTGACCAAACTTCGGTGAGGTAAGAGCATGAAAGAGGTAACAACGTCTCCCCATCTTGGTTTGCTTAGAAACCGTATTGACATCATCCGAGTACCCTTTAGCGATCGGGGTTCGCGTCTGCTCGTGTTCAAACAGCCTGACGCAGACTGCCTCTACGTCAAGCTGGCCGAACGGCTGACGGCCGTCCAGCCTGGCCTGGAAACTTACCTCTTCCGTCCGCCCTATATTCAAGATCTCTGTTTCATTGATGAGGAAGGGATGCCCCTCACCTATCATCTGACGACCTATCCCCACGCCCTCTTTTTCCAGACTCGTTTGGGTGTCTTCACCCTGACCTTTCACAGGGGCGATACATTGGCCATCGGCCTGCCGGTGGGGGTGTCAGCCGGGGTACGGTTTCGCGTCAGTACCCAGATGTGGCAACAGAGCGACGACGGCGGCAGTTTGAAGGCGGTACGCAACCTGGCCTACCGCACCAATGGCCGCGTGCTTAAGAACGAGTTGGGCCTGGAACGGGAAGCCCACTTGGTCGAGTTTGCCGTGGCCGGCGGCGATGACGTGGCCATCCACCTCAATATCCGCAGCGACCTGCAATTGGACGGCAGGCCGGCTCCTTTTTCCGAGACACTGGTCGCTGCCGAGAGACGTTGGCGAGACTGGTTCGATCGCGTGCCATCTGTGGCCGAGCCCTATCGAGACCAATACTATTACGCCTGGTGGGTGATGAGCAGCAACTTGGTGGAACCTCTGGGCCGGGTGACTCACGAGGCCATGATGCCGTCCAAGGTCCAGTACGTCGGCATCTGGAACTGGGATGCCTGCTTCCACTCCCTGGCCTTTCGCCACGTGGACCCTGTGCTGGCTCGGAACCAGTTGCGGACCATGCTGGACTGCCAATTGCCCGACGGCATGATCCCCGACGCCGTCTATGACGAAGCCGTCGTCGCCGATCTCGAACACCCTCTCCGTGCCGAGGTCACCAAGCCGCCCATCATGGCCTGGGCGGCACTCAAGCTGCATGAGACTGACCCCGATTTGGATTTTTTGCAAGAGATCTATGTGCCGTTGGTGCGCTGGAATGCCTGGTGGTTCAGCATGAACGACGACGACGCCGACGGCCTGGCGCAATACAACCACCCCTACTCGTCGGGCCTGGACGACAGCCCACTGTGGGATTACGGCATGCCGGTCGAGTCGCCTGACTTGAATACCTACCTTTGCGTGCAAATGGGTTCGCTGGCACTGATGGCCGAAGTGCTGGGGATGGACGCAGAGGGCGCTATGTGGCGCCGTCGCGCCGCAGCCATCGTGCGCCGGATGATCGAAGACTATTGGGACGAGGAGGCGGGCTTGTTCCGCGCCCTGCACGACAATCAGCCTGTCCCCGTGGTCACACCATTCAACCTCTATCCCTTGTGGACTGGCCAATTGCCTGATGCCATCCGCAGCCGACTGATCGCTCACCTCACGGATCCCAACGAATTCTGGGGAGAGTATGTCATCCCCTCGGTAGCGCGCAACGACCCACACTATGACCCGGAGACGATGTGGCGCGGTCCGATATGGGTCAATATCAACTATATCTTCATCGAGGCCCTGCGCCAGGTCGGGGAACATGACCTGGCGCGCACTTTGTTGGAAAAGACACTGGATCTGGTGATGGGCCAGCCTGGTATCTATGAATATTACAATTCAGAAACAGGTACGCCACCAGCTACCGCCGCTGGCGTTTTTGGGTGGACCGCCGCCGTCTTTATTGACCTGGCCATCCAGGCAAGCCCTGAAGGGGAGGCTGAAATGCTGGGGAGGTCTTTATGACAGATTGGAATGTGGAGGATGCACGTCAGCACTGTGAGGTATTGCAAGCAGATTTCCTTTCCCACCGTGCGCTGATCATCGCTGCCAATCGTGGGCCGGTGACCTTTGAGACAGCCGAAGACGGAAGCTTGCAATTCCAGCGGGGAGAAGGAGGGTTAGTCACGGCGCTTCTGGGTCTGTGCCGGCACACCGACGCCACCTGGATTGCCTGCGCCCAGACTGAAGCCGACGCCGACTGGCGAGAGGGAAGCGTGGTGCTTTCGGACGACGGCAGCGCCATTCGGATACAGTTTCTCGCACCTGAAGCGTCCGCTTACGAAGGCTACTATAACGTCATCGCCAACCCGCTGCTGTGGTTTTTGCAGCATTCCATGTGGGATGTGCCGCGGGCGCCAGTGATTGACCGGGCCGCCTGGCAAGCCTGGGAAGATGGCTACGTGACCGTCAATTGTCTTTTTGCAGAGGCGATCGCTGAGCAGGTCCGCGCCACGTCTCGCCCCACGCTGGTCATGCTGCAAGACTATCACTTGTACCTGGTGGCGCGTTTCGTGCGCACAAAGATGCGCCCCCGCGAACGGCCAACGTTATTGCACTTTGTGCACATTCCCTGGCCCGGCCCGGAATATTGGCGGATCCTGCCGCCCGCTATGCGACAGGCCATCCTGGACGGGCTGTGCGCGGTGGACATCCTGGGCTTTCAGACCCAAGAGGGTAGGCTGAACTTTATTCGTACCTGCGAGTCCTACCTGCCCCGTGCCCACGTTAACTTTAGGCAGGGCCGGGTGTGGTATCGCAATCACGCCACCCATGTGCGTGACTTTCCCATCTCCATAGACGTGGGCGCGCTGGGGCAACTGGCAGCGTCACAAGAGGTAGCCGAGTATCACTCCACAATCCAGGGGGGCGTGGGTGATCGAAAACTGATCTTGCGTATTGATCGCATTGAGCCGAGCAAGAATATCGTGCGCGGCTTCCAGGCTTTTGCGGAAATGTTGGAGCTATACCCTGAACACCGCGGCCGGGTGCAGTTCTTGGCGCTGTTGGTACCTTCGCGGATGGACGTGGATGAGTACCTGGACTATCTGGACGAGCTGATGGCTGCCGCCGGGCGAGTCAATGCCGGGTATGGCACCAGTGAGTGGGAGCCAGTGCGGGTACTGGTGGGCGATAGTTATCCGCGGGCTGTGGCGGCCTTGCAACTGTACGACGTGTTGCTGGTCAATTCCATCGCTGATGGTATGAACCTGGTGGCCAAAGAGGGGCCGATTGTGAATCAGCGCGACGGGGTGCTTATCCTTTCTGAAGGGGCGGGGGCCCACCAACAACTGGGACCGGGCGCGATCGTCATCTCGCCGTGCGACGTGTATGCAACGGCTGAAGCGCTCCATCATGCACTCGTCATGTCGCCTGAGGAGCGGTCCGAGCGCGCCGCGCGGTTGTGTTGGCTGGTCGAGCGCGAGGATATCACTACCTGGTTATGCCGCCAACTGGAGACCGTCGCCGAATTGAACTTGTAGGGTAGCGTCATATGAAGCGACCAGAAACTGCCATATTGCACTACACCGCCCCGCCCGTCGTCGGTGGTGTGGAGGCTGTCATTCAGGCTCATGTGCGAATATTTATCCAGGCCGGATACCCGGTCACCGTTATAGCTGGCCGGGGTCAGGAGGCGGCGCTCCCTTCGGACGCAGGCTTTGTCTTGATCCCGGAGATGGACTCACAGCACCCTCAGATCGTGCAGATGAGCGCGACGCTGGAACGGGGAGAGGTGCCGTCTGATTTCGATGACATGGTTAACCAGTTAATCGGGACGCTGACGCCGGTCTTGAGCCGATTCGATAACGTAATCGTTCACAATCTGTTCACCAAGCATTTTAACCTGCCCCTGACAGCGGTACTTCACTATCTGCTGGGCGCAGGCAAGCTTGAGCGTTGCATTGCCTGGTGTCACGACTTTACCTGGACCAGCCCCAGCTCGCGTTCCAAGGTCCATCCTGGCTACCCCTGGGATCTGCTGCGCACGTATCGCTCGGACGTGGCCTATGTTGTCGTATCACAACGCAGGCAACGTACGTTAGCAGCGCTTCTCCGCTGCCCGCCGGAACAGATCCGCGTGATCTATAACGGTGTGGACCCGGACGTATTGCTGGGGCTGTCTGCCGAAGGCTATGCCCTGGTGATCAGGTTGGGCTTGCTGGAGAGCGATTTGGTTTTACTGATGCCGGTGCGCGTCACCCGGGCTAAAAACATCGAGTATGCATTACACGTGGTGGCCGCGTTGAAAGCGCGCGGCTGCCGCCCGAAACTGGTCCTGACCGGTCCGCCCGACCCCCACGACGAGGAGAGTATAGCCTATTTTCGGTCGCTACAGGTACTGTGCAAGCAGTTGGACGTCGAAGAGGAGATGCGCTTCGTATTTGAGTCTGGCCCAGATCCAGACCAGCCCTTTACCATTGATACACAGATGGTAGGAGACCTCTTCCGCGTGAGTGACGTGGTGTTCATGCCCAGCCATAGAGAAGGCTTTGGCATGCCGGTGTTGGAAGCCGGATTGGTTGGGGTACCAGTGATGTGTACAAACGTCCCTGCGGCGGAGGAGATCGGCGGTCAAGACGTAACCATCTTTGACGCCACCAAAGACCCAGCCGGCGTGGCTGGGCAGATCCTGGCCTGGGCCGAGCAGAGTCCGGTTCATCGCCTGCGCCGCCGGGTGCGGCAGAACTATACCTGGAGCGCCATCTTCCACCGGGATATCCAGCCTCTGCTTGATGGCAAGGGGGATGCGTAATGCCATGCACTCCTGAGCAGATTGATGAACGCCTGGCCCAAACTGAGCGAATCTGGCTGTTTTTGGATTACGACGGCACGTTGGCTGACTTTGCGCCTACGCCGGAACACGTGGACCCCGACCTGGAGATCATCGCCTTGCTCACCAGGCTGGTGCGATATCCTCGCATACGCATAGCCATAATCAGTGGGCGGCGGCTGAGCCAGGTTCGGGCGTTGCTACCGGTGCCGGGCATTTTCCTGACCGGTACTTATGGCATTGAACTACAGACACCGGAGGGGAAGCGGATCAACCGGGTGGAGTATGACGCCGTGCGCCCGGCGCTGGAGGGCCTCAAACCCCGATGGTCGCACCTGATCGCTGATCGTGAGGGCTTTTTTCTGGAAGACAAGGGCTGGGCAATGGCGCTTCACGCCCGTTTTGCCGATGATAATGAAGCAGAAAGGGTGCTGATCGCCGCGCGGAGCATGGCGACCGAAACAGTGTCTTTGGGACCGTTCCGCCTGTTAGGTGGACACAAGTTTCTGGAGATCGGCCCCCAGTTGGCGCATAAGGGACGGACGGTGGACTATTTGCTGGACCGTTACCCCTGGCCTGGCGCTTTGCCCCTCTACGTAGGTGATGACGACAAGGATGAAGAAGCCTTCGGCGTCATCAAGGCCCGAGGAGGCATCTCTGTCTTGGTAGCTCGGGAATCACGCGACACACAAGCCGATTTTCGCCTGGAATCGCCTCAAGCCGCGCGCCACTGGCTGGAAACACTGCCCACACACTATTTGCCAGGTGAGGACCTTCTCCCCCATCACTCACACTTGCCCCCGTTGCCATAGCAACCGCCGTGACAAAAGTCCGGTGATAATGAGAAACGCTGGCCACAACAGGAAATCTACCCTAAATATCCATTCCAATCCGAACTGGGCCAGAATGTGGGGTTCCCTGGCTGTCGCCTCGGCAATCTCGATGTAGGCGTCGTTGTCGGCTCCCAGCCATAAGTGAAGCACAAGGGGCAATAGCAGAATGGCGATACCAAGGCCCAATATCACCGCCGATACAATGTCGAGAATTAGCGAACCTATTTTCTTTTGCATATCTACCCTCCCATAGACTCAGAACATTGTCCATGTACCATCAGCAAAGAGGACAAAGCACACATTGCCGTTCCATAGCAGCCACCCGCCCTCAAATTGCTCCATCGCCCTGTTAAAGATGGTCTCATTCGTGGCTGATAATCCACGACATCTCTCGGCCCAAGGGGCCAAGTTCGCCAGCCAGCCGTGCCGGCCACTGGCCCGAAAACAGGGCTCTGAGAGGGGCCAGGAGAGCCGTGTCATGAGCACTACAGTCGGCAGCGGGGTTGGCGCGCCCTCAGGTGGAGTGATGGATGGCTGGATGGGAGACGGCGACGGTGTCTGTGTAGCCGTGAGTAGAGTGGGCGGCGGCATCTGCGTGGGCGTCGGCGCCGGGGTGGGCGGCGGTGGCCCGGGGGTTGCTGTGGGTGGCTGCCAGGTAGGGGTGACAAGTACTGCTTCTGTTGGTAGGCCTGAACCATCAGCGACAAAAGCCCAGCGAAAATTGGACCCGTCTAGCGTGACAAAGAGTCGCTTTTCTTGTACCCAGATGGAGTGCAGATTGCAGCAGAGGTAAGCTTCGGTACCGTTGATCGGTATGGCCGCTTCTGTTGCGCATCCCAGGCGTGGCCAGACTTGTTCATTACGCCACACATCGTAGAAACCACCCAGGGGTATGTGAGGGCAATCTGGCGTCGGCCAGCCAGTCATTGTCACCTGACCTGTCACAGCATCCATCCACCATGAATTCCCATCTTTATCTCTCAGCAATACCTGCCCCGCTTCCGACCACTCCGCGGTGACAAATAACCGCCTATCATCGCGGATCAACGTCGTCGGTAATATCGTGCCCAGATCCACGCGCACCACAGATTGCATCCAGTTTATGGGGTCGCACGGGCTGGACGCCAGAGTCAGCATCAGGGCCGTCCCATCCGGTGACCACACGATGCCTCCAGCTTGCGAGTACTCTGCATCCAATTGTGTCAGGCGTTCCTCCCCTCTCGCCAACTCACGCAGGATGAGCTCCAACCTTTCCCCGCTCCACCTCGAGTAAGCCAGCATCGTCTCATCTGGCGATAACGACAGCCACCATGCCCCACCTGGCAGGATCTCTGTCACGCGACCGTCGGTCAGATCGACGCGGTGCAGGTCTGAACCGTTCACAAACAAAGCGCAGCCATCCGGCACGGGTTCGTTGGTGAAGTACAGATACCGTTCGTCCCGAGACCAGTGAAACGGCATGGGTACAGTGTACCCCAGCCCATAATGCGATGTTTCGTCCACTATGGTCCACTGAACGGTTCCATCTGCACTTACCAATTTTAACTGGGTGCGATATTGCTCGTCGTCTCCCACCAGAAATGGGCCCTCCATCATCCCCTCCGCAACCCACTGGCCATCGGGTGACGTGGAGGACCAGGTGTAACCATTGGTTGGTGTGGGCGATGCTGCCGGTGCCAAAGCCTCAGAAGTAAGGACTGGGACCACCGCTGTGGCTTTGGGCTGTACTAGCTGCGCGCCCGGCCCGCGCCACCAGTCGAAGAGAGTGTCCCACTCCACGTGGCCGTAGTAGCCGAACCAGCCTGAGGCTGGACCCGGTAAGGGCGTCAGTTCGTCCACCACCTTTTGGGACTCGCCCCCTGCGACGGGGATAAGCCATAGTGAGGCTCGATCCTCGGCATCAAAGCGGCCAAAGAGAATGTGACTGCCATTGGCCGACCAGAGGGGGTACTCATCGCGGTAGGCCGGGTCGGCGGTGAGTTGTTGAACATTGGAGCCGTCGGCGTTCACCACCCAGATGCGGCGTTGCATCATCCCCACTCGGGCATCCTCACCGCCGCCCAGGTCACCCTCGTCGGGCATGGCCACGTAGGCCAGACGAAGGCCATCCGGGGACCAGGCGGGAGACGAGGCCGCCAGCTTTGGCGAGGTCAGCGCCATGTCGTCTCCGGTGGATGCCGAGAGGATATGCAGAACTTTGTTCGTCCATCCTCCGCGATAGCCCCCGACGATCACAGCCAGCCGATCGTTGCCGGAGGGTGCGGGCACGACGAAATAACGGTAGGCTAGCACATCCTCGGCCAGTGCAACTGGTGCGCCGCCATCCGCAGGCAGAGCCAGGAGAGGGGCACCGTTGGCCAGGAGGGATCTTGAGAACTGGGGATCTTCCCAGAACAGGAGGTGCGATCCACCCGACGACCAACCGGCCAAGATGGGCTCATAGGTCGCTGGCGTGCCGGCGTCGAGGAGTTCGGTTGCCCCGCTGCCATCAGCGCGGATGCGCCACAAGCCGGCGTATCGCTCAGCGGGTCGTTCTCTCTGCGACACGTCCACTCGTTCGTAGGCCAGCCACTCCCCGTCCGGGCTCCACGCCATGTGCACTACGCCTGTGTACGGTTCACCGCTGCCCTGAGTGACCAGTTCCTGCTGATCCGATCCATCGGCATTCACGGCCACCAGCGCCCCGGTACCGGTGATGTAGGCCAGCCGCTCTGCTCTGGGTGCCCACCTGAAGTTCCCGATGGCGGCTCCCTCATTCAAGGGATAGGTTGCGCTTCCGTCAGCCTGCATCACCCAGACCTGGTCATCGCCTTTGCGGCAGGCCGGCCACTCACCCGAGGGGGACCAGCGTGGCTCCCGGTTGCGGCCGTCGGTGGTGAGGCGCTGCGCTTCAGCATCCGGCAGGGCTTTCACCCAGATGTCGCCGCCCTGCACATAGGCCAGTTTCCCCAGGCTCACAGTTGGCGTAGGGGCAGCCGACTGCGCCACCTGCTGAGTGGCCAAGCGGGCGCTCTCGGTGGCCATAGCGGCCACCGTGGCAGCGTGATCGGGCGTAGGCGTGTGCTCGATCCCTGCCTGCGGGGTGCCGCAAGCAGCCAGGAACAGGATGCATAGAACGAATGGACTAACGTATCCTCGCAAAAGGCGTCGCATCTTCACTTTCCACACGCCCCCACGGCAACCAGGATGCGATACACCCCCTCCCGGTAGCCGATAATGAAAGGATGGCTGCGGGGCACACTGGCGTATCTGGGTTCCAGAGGGCCAGCAACATTTCATTCCGGCCGTCGTCGTTGGGATCACCCAAGGCCAGGTCCACCACCCGCCACTCCGGCAGGCCCCGCCACACTTCCACGCCGTTACGGTAGACAACGACTTGCTGCTCCTCCAATCGCACCTGCTCTGCGACGCCGTCGCCCACCTGCCGTGCACCGTTTGAGTGGTAGACATAATGCCCTTCCTAATTACCTCCAGGTCTGTGGGCTTTCAACTGCCATTGTCGCCTACGGTGCTGGGATGGTAACCTCCATGGTGTAGTTGGTACCCCGCGACCCGGGCCGCAGCGCCAACGTGATGACATAGTCCCCCGAGGCCGGCAACGGGTCGATCGTGCTGTCCAGCGAGAGCCCGTTCCACGAGGACTCACCGGGTCCTGCCACCGTGACGTCAATCACTGGCGGGGAAACACAAGGCGCCGGCCAGATGCGGATCTCCAGGCGCTGGCCGCGGGCTGCCCACAGAACGTAGCGAGCGGAGCCACCTGGCGCAAGACTGCCCGACACCGTCGCCGACGTCGCCCCCGGCACGAACCGGATGCGGGTCGGGGCCGTCTGCCCGAGCGGGCTGATCCACACCGTCATGGTGAACCGGGTGTCGCCGCCAACCGAAACCGGGAGCAAGTAGTAGTCCTGGGTCGAGGGCAGAACGCCCTCCCACGCCGTGCTCCAGTCGTCGTAGTACTTCAGGGGCACCCCATTGGCCCCGACGATGGTCAGGTAGACGTTTTGGTTCGGCGACGTCAGGGTGACCCCCATCGTCTGGCGGGCGAAAGCCTGCAGCGCGTAGCCCCCGACCACCTCGGCCCCCTGCGGGGCGCAGTGCTGCACGGGGCTGGAGACCGTGGCCGAGGTGCCCCCGCGCGCGAACTGGATCCGGGCAAAGACCGTCACCCGCAGACAGTACGATACTGCCTGGTCGAGAGCGACCGCCTGGATAAAATAATCCTGCGTCTTGGGCAGCTTACCCTGCCAGCCCTGCTCCTGCTCCGGCCACCGCTTCAGTTGGGTGCCGTCGGCCCCCCAGATCAGGATGTTGGCCCCCGCATTCGACCACAGCACAACCTGCATGATCTGGCCCGCGCTGGCGCGCAGCACGTACTCGTACGTGCTGTGTGGGGCCAACTGGCCCGACACGGCCCCCGAGGTCGCGCCGGGCTGGAACCGGATGCGCGTGGCCGGTCCCCCCATGGCGGCCCCGGCAGCGGTCGGTACAGCGGCCGCCAACGAAAGGATCATCAACACCACCAGGAACGTTTTCATCTTGCACATGTCTGTACCCTCCTTCTAGTTTTGTCTTATTTTACCACATTTGCGAAAGTCTTTGCCGGGCCATCACCAACTGTTTCCGTTTTATTGCTGTTTGCTTACCCCAGCCCCGGCTCAGCCGCCCCATAGACGGGCAGGCTGAAGGAAAATGTCGCCTCCTCAACCACCCCTGTGAGGTTCACCAGCTCCCGTATCATCGGCACACCTGGCGTCTCCAGGTGGGCGAGCAGACGCAGGTTCTCAGTCAGGGCTGACATCCGCTGCACCTCGGCGGCGATGGTGGCCTGGTATTGCCGCCAATGGCGGGCTTCGTCTACCTGGCAGCCAGCCATGTTGTCCAGGGTCGGGCTCGATCTTGGCCCGCAATTTGGGCAATGCAGGTGTTCACAGCTTCGGAACACCAGGGGGAGCCAGATCCTTCTGGTTCCCGGCAAGGCGCCGTGCGCCGTGACCACCCGCCGATTGCCCGTGTCGGCAACGACCAGGTCGCCGTCCGGCTCCACCGCCACGCCGCGCGGTGCATTGAACGCGCCCGTGTAGCCGTCGTTCGGCTCGGTGTACTCAGCCATGACAAGTGATGGTCAATCTGTCCGTCGCTGACCATCACAACGTGTTTCGAGTTGATCTTCGAACTCGCACACGAGGCTGTGGGGCACGGCGTCGTCGAGCACGCCGTGCCCCCGTTCAGTTGCTCCTCGTGACGGTGTGACCCGATTGGCAGCGCGTCGAACGACTCAGTCTACTCAGCGATGTCGAAGACGGCCTGAATCTCCACCGTGACGTTAAATTCGCCACCGGACGTGGGAACGTGGCCACCTCCGCCGCCGATTCCTCCTCCGTCAGCTCTGTCAAGCCATGGCTTCAAGCCTTCACAGAGAAAACCAGGACTCGCCCACCGCCCAGCATCAGCCAGAGTTGGCGGCCATGGATACGATAGCTGGTCACGTCCTCCAACCACGTCAGGTAGCGTTGCTCCTGTTCCCTGACTCCGGAAGGAGTCAGGCAGTCCTTCTCCGTGGCAGCGACCTCTCCGAAGGTAAGGGAAGTGCCGTCCAGGGTGTACGCTGCCCCGTAGGCATTGCAGCCGGCTGATCCCTGCGCCGTGCCGCCTTCGAGGGTGAGGGTGATATCGGTCCCCTTCAGCACCAGGTTCGGGTCCGGCACGGGGACGGGCAGACCCTCGGGCCGCCTCTCTTCGACAGCAGCCAGCAGCGTCCAGGTCGGGCCCTCGAGGGCGGCCCGGTCTGCCTCGGTCAGGGGGTCGTAGACGAACACCTGGCCTTGCACCGTCGTGATCTGGAGCTGGCCCTGCGAGAGGCAGGTTTGGGTTGGAGAGTTCAGCATGACGGTGCCCTGGATTGCCTCGTCCTGGCAGGTCCGCCCCAACCAGGCCTCGAACACAAGGTCCAGCTCGTGGCCGGCCGTCTGGTAGGCCTTGATATACGCCTCGCATTTGGAGTACTCAAGGAGCCACTTGTCGCCGAGGAAGGCGAGGGTGGTGGCCGAGCCTTCCATGGGCTCTTGGCCGTCCACTGATACGAGCTGCCAGCCGGTGCCCGCCAGATCAGCGGGCGGCTCGGCACATTCGGGCTGCCGGGCGTAGACGAGGATCGTCTCCCCGGTGGCGTCCTGGAGCTCCAGGCAGTCCTCGTTCAGCCGGTAGGTGGCAATGCTCGCAAATGCGGCGACGTACATCTGCTCCTGCTCCATGACGCCCGCAGGCGTAGGGCACAACTGGACGGTAACTGCCATGCCGATGATCTTCAGGGTCCCCTCGTCGGTCGCAGTGTACTTGCCGCTGTCGGGCCCACCTCCGTAGTTGTTGCAGCCCGTGTAGCCGCTGTACCAAGCCTCTCCGAACTCGAGGCTGATGGTTGTGTCCGGTAGGAGGGGCTGGCCGCGCAGCGAAGTGAGCACCCACTTGGTACCCGTAAGGACACTCCCCGTTGTGGGTGGCGGCACTCTGGCAAAGGCTAGGATCGTGCGGCCTTGGGCGTCGTCAAACTCCAGGTGCTCCTCCGTCGCCCGGTAGGCGGCAACCTTGGCCAGGGCCTCGAAGAAAGCAGCCTCCTGCTGCATGATGTCCGACGCCCCGCACGTGTCCCGCGTCCGGTGGATCTCTGGGACCTGGAACCGATTGCCGCTGGCGAGGTAGTCAACGCCGTACAAGTTGCAGCCAGCATCCCCCTGCATGTAGCTCTCCGGATAGAAGGCCAGGGTGATGGCTGAGCCCTCGACCGGGCTGTTGCCGTTCAGGAAGGTGAGCGCCCACTCGGTGTCGTCGAGGATTCGGAGAGGGGGTGAGGTCGGGGTCTCTGATTCTGTTGGCGTGGGCTGAACGGGTCTGCCCAAGACGGACGTACAGCCGACCAGCGACAGGGCGAGAACAAGCGACCACAAGGTGATGTGAACCAGTTTGCCATCCTCCTGGAATCTGAACATCGGACCTCCTCCTTCCGTACCACTGCGGCGATGCCCATTATTTAGACGGTGTGCAAACCCGGAAAGTTCCTGTGCAGTCTTCACCATGTCACATCCCGGCTGCCATCTATTGGCAGGGTATGTCTGCCATTTCCAAACGGTACGTCACAGACTTTGGGACATCCCCGGGCTGCCTGGGGTAAACAAGATCAGTGTATGAGTCGTGTTCAAACACGAGCAGGTACAGGCCTGGGGTAATCGTCTCCTCCAGGCTCCAACCGCTATTTGTCATGTAGTCCCGCTTTACATTACGAAATTCATCTTTGTGTGCATCAATAAAATTTGGTGCAGGCCGAACCAGGCTGTAGAAAAGATAGAACCTGGGTGGCTTTGTCAACGGAGTACCAGCTTCTGAAGTCGCAGACTCAACGGTGATTTTGAGTTTTCTGGGCTGAGAGCCACAACAGACTCGTAGAGGCACTGCCAGGCCATTTATGAAATCTGGCTTACCGGCGACGATGACAGAAATTAGCTCGTCCATTGATTTGGTATAGACGCCGGGTTTGAATTCTTCGCAAGCTGCAATTCCGAGTGTGACCTGAGCCTTCCAGATCTTGCCAGGAACGGTGGCTGTAACTTCTAAGGGATACTCCCCCTCAGCTATAAAACAAGGAGTGTCAATCTGTAAACAGCCGCTGGTGGGGTTTCCTGCCGTCTGGCCCTTGAATTCGGCGGTCGCTCCTGTGGGCAGACCATAAACTGACCAACTGGGCTGGGTTTCGCGGTCCCAATCGGCCAGTGCGGAAACGTTGAAACAGGCTGAATCACCCGCAGACAATGTCAGGGTTCCAGGTGTTATTCCCATAGGCAAAGCCTCGACAGGCAGCGATAGTCCTGCTATGGCAGTTATCGTAGGGGTGGAACTTGAAGTGGTGATGGGTGTCGATGTTCTGGTCGGAGAGGGAATAGTTGTGACCGCCGTTATCGAAAGGGAGGGAGGAGTGTATTGGTCTTGTGGCGTAGCTGGCAGGTAGCGCGAGAGGCCTGCCCAGGTGCCGAACCAGAGCGTGCCATCGCTGGCTATGGCGATGGCCTCGACGTTGTTGCCTATCAGCCCATCGGCCTGGGTGTAGGTAGCCCAGCTCCGGCCGTCGAAGCGGGAGACGCCGCCTACCCCGCCGACCCACACCACACCGTCGGGAGCAACGGCGATAGCGTGGACGTCGTTGATTGGCAAGCCGGTCTCTTGGTTATAGGTGGTCCAGGTCCGGCCATCGAAGCGTGAGACACCGTGACCTGGAGTACCAGCCCACACTGCACCATCGGAGGCCACGGCGATGCACGTCACATGGTCGTGGGCCAGGCCGTCGGCAGTGGTGTAGGTGGTCCAGGCCCTTTCAGGGGCTGCCTGCCTGTCGAAGCAGACGAGGCCATTCAATGCGGTGCCAATCCACAGCGTGCTATCAGGGGCCACAGCCATAGAAGTGACACCAGTGTGCGCCAGATGGTCTCCCCCGTGGACAGTCCAGGTCTGGCCGTCGAAGTGGTAGATTGCGCCTGGAGTGCCGACCCATAGGGTGCCGTCTGGAGCTGGGGCGATGGAGTAGACGGGGTCGTGGACCAAGTCATGGGTAGTCCAGCTCTGGCCATCGAAACGGGAGAGGCCGCTACTGGTACCGACCCACACCACACCATCGTAGGCTACGCCCATGGAGAGCACAAAGTTGTCCGGCAGGCCGTTATCCTGCCTATAGGTGGTCCAAGACTCACCATCGAAACGGGATACGCCATGGGAGAGGGTGCCAGCCCAGGCTGTGCCATCAGGGGCTACGGCGATGGAGGTGATGTGGTTGTGCGCCAGGCCGCCGCCAGTTGTGTACGTGGTCCAGCTCCGGCCATCGAAACGGGAGAGGCCTGCGAAGGAGAGATCTAGAGGGGGGAGGACTGCGTAAGTGCTGAACCACACGTTGCCATCCGGGGCTACCGCGGCCGATTCAGCCCAGTTACTTGCCAGGCCATCGTCAGCGGTGTAGGTGGTCCAGCCCTGCCCGTCGAATCGCGAGACGCCACTATCCTGAGTGCCAACCCACACTGTGCCGTCAGGGGCTATGGCGATGGCACGCACGTAATCGCTTGCTAGCCCATCGGCCTGGGTGTACGTGGTCCAGCTCTGGCCGTCGAAGCGGGCGACACCCCGCTCAACGACGATCCATAAGGCGTCATCGGGGGACACGGCAACCTCCCAGGCAGGCCAGCTAGATCCCGCCGGAACATCGGTGGCCGTGTGGGTCCAGGCGTGGCCGTCAAAGCGGGAGATAGTGTCACGGGTGCCAAGCCACAGGGCACCGTCGGGTGCAGTGATGAGGAACAAGGCGTACTCGCCTGCCGGACCGTCTCCTTCTTGATAGGGAGCCCAGCTTCGTCCGTCATAGCGAGACAAACGACCAGGCTTGGAACCGTATTTGCCCCCGAACGAGACGGGGCACGCCAAGGCCCATACCTCACCGTTGGGGGCGAAACCGATAGATTCGACGCAATTGTCCGCCAGGCCATCTTCTGTGGTGTACGTCGTCCAGGTGTGACCATCAAAGTGGGAGATGCCCGAGGTGCCGAACCACAGGCTGCCATCGGAAGCGACGGCCACAGCATAGACCATGTAGCCGGCCAACCCGTGCTCTGCCGTGAAGCTGGTATACGTCCGGTTCTTCAGATCTACCCGGATCACTCCGCCGCTACCCACCGCCCACAGGTTGCCCTGGTGATCGAAGGCCAGGTCGCTGGTGTAAGTGGCATCGGTGTACGAGGTCCAGCCGGCGTCCAGCACCGGAGCCGATTTGTGAGTGAGGGAAACCCGGGTATGCGTTGATACAGGCGTATTGGTAGGTTGGGGGGTAGGAACCGAAGTTAGAACTTTGATCGGCGTCGGTGTGGGGGTAGATGTCGCGGTCGGGAATGTCAGCCCTGTTGTGGCCTGCAATCTGGCCGTCAGTGTTGCCGGTTGCGCACTGAGAGTGACGGGGAGTGCGAGCATAGCCGTGAAAATGGGACTTGGCGTGGGTGTGCGCTCGATCCCCGCCTGCGGGGCGCCGCAAGCAGCCAGGAACAGGATGTATAGAACGAATGGACTAACGTATCCTCGCAAAAGGCGTCGCATCTTCACTTTCCACACGCCTCCACGGCGACGCTGATGATTGGAGGAGAGCCGGCTGCGCTGGCGGTCAGCGCCAGGTCCCGATAGGGGCCCGGGGGGCTGCGCCACATCAGGCTGAATCCCCAGCCGTGCCAGCGCCAGACAGTCACAGCGCAGCCGTCGTCTCGCTTCTCCAGCACGATCAGCTCCTGCGCGCCGTCACCGTCCACATCGCCCAGTTCTATCTCGTGGAGCGGGTCGGACACGGCTGAGCCACCCCACAGGATGCGATACGCCCCCTCACGGTAGCCGATGATGAAGGGATGGCTGCGGGGCACACCGGCCGCGTCTGGCTTCCAGAGGGCCAGCACCAGCTCGCTCCGGCCGTCATCGTTTGGGTCACCCAAGGCCAGGTCCACTACTCGCCACTCCGGCAGGCCCCGCCACGTTTCAACGCCGTCACAGTAGACGACGACTTGCTGTTCCTCCAGTCGCACCTGCTCCACGACGCCGTCACCGGTCAGGTCTATCGCGCCGCTGCGGAACGATCCGGCCCTGGAAGCCTGGGATACGTTGACTGGACGGCATGTCTGGCTGTCACAGGCAAAGCTGAGGCGGCGAGGGGGCAGTTCGTCTTGCTCACTGCGCGGCAGTTCGTCCTGCTCACTGGGAGGTGGCTGCACCCGTGCCAATAGCGCGGTCGCTTCGTCGGGGGTCATCAACCGGGGGTGGGGACCGGCCCACACCGGCAGCGCCTGCACCGCCCGCAAGCCCTGCTCGTCAAAGAAGGCCCGCAGTGCCAACCCCTGCCGTGTCTCTCCCTGCTGTTGATCGAAGACAAAGTTGCCCAGGCTGTAGGCCACGAAACGGCCTCTAGAGACCTCTGAGGTTTTTGCCAAACCTCGGAGGTCTAACTCGGTGCCCTGCACGACGTGAGGGTGGTGCCCGATCACCAAGTCGGCGCCAGCGTCCAGCATGGCCTGGGCTGCCTCGCGCTGGGCAGGGTCGGCGCGCAGATCGTATTCGTAGCCCCAATGGATCGAGACGATCACTGCGGTTCTGGCGAGCCCAGTCGAGCCGTCGGCGCCAGCACGGGCGGCGGCTATGGCGGCTGTAGCCTGCTCCCGATCCCACCAGGCCCGGGTCCAGCCGTCGTCTTGAGGCTCGTCCTCTGGATCGGGCACGGCGTTGAAAGCCAAAAAGGCCAGCCGCACCCCGCCGACCTGGCGGATCAGCGGTTGGACGGCTGCTTCGGCGTCGGGGCCGACCCCCACGGTGGCGATCCCGGCCTCTTGCAGTCGAGAGACCGTCTCGGCCAGCCCTGCCGGGCCAAAGTCGAGGGCATGGTTGTTGGCCAACCCCAGGACGTCAAAGCCAGCGTCGCGCAGGTCAGCGACGGCCGACGAGGAAGCGCGCAGACGGTAAGGGCCGGGACGGGGAACACCCTCCTCGGCGATGACGCACTCCAGGTTTCCCAGGGTCAGGACTTTGGCGAGCCCCTCGGCCTGAGCTCGGGACGAAGGCTCAGTCGAGCCGTCGGCAGCGCGGAGCCAGGGGGCTACGGCGGCAAAGGGCTGAGACTTGTCCGCCACGCCCCGGCCCAGCATCACATCGCCCACGGCGATCAGCTCGACGACCTCTTCGTTGGCAGCCAGCGGCTCATCGTCGCGCAGGTAGAGCCAGGGATAGGCCGATAGGTCAGGAGCGGTCTGCCCGACGCGCAGGCTCCAAATTGTGATCACCAAAAACACAAGGAGAGATGAGAGACAGAGATAGAGATAGAGCTGAGGTGTGAGGAGAACCTTTCTCTTCTCTCTATCTCTTCTCTCTATCTTGCCCTTACCAGGCAGGTGGCTCATTGGCATAGACAATACGGGTCACCAGCCAGCCGGACTCGCCCTGTTCCAGTGTGTAGGTCACATCCAGGGTATAGGGGCCGCGCTGGGCCAGGGGTTCACCGCCCTCCTGGCCGGGGTACTGGCTGAACTCGTACAGCCGGTCCTGCCACGTCTCCCGCACCGCGACCACGGCTCGGTCCTCAGCCTGGCGGTCGAAGGAGCGCAAGTCGGAACTCACCAGTTGCCGACCCTCATACCGTTTTTCAGCGCGCAGGGCCTCGATCTCGGCGCTCAATTGCTCCAGGGCTGCGCGCCTGGCTGGCAGATAGCTGGCCTCCAGAAGCCAGACTGCCCCGCTCAGCGATTTCTGAAAGCGAAAGATGACCTCCGTCAATTCGCTGTGTTCCCCCTCGGTGGTGAAGAAACTGCTGATCCACTCCGGTGGGAGCGGGGTCTGTCCTTCGTCCAGCATCTGCTGCCATTTCTCGTCGGTCAACCGGTCGTCGGCCGGCCAGGGGAACTCGTAGTAGGAGAAGACACCGCCCTTGGCTACCTGCAGGTAGGTCGTCCCGTCCTCGACCACTGGCACCACGACGTGGATCTCGTTGATGCGGCCCACTGCCTCCTCCAACACCACCGGGTTGGGGATGCCGTCGCCCTCAGGATCGGGGTCGGTGGCCACGTCGGCGATGACCGCCGCTTGCGGCTCCTCCTCCATATAAGCGCGTCCACCGGGCTCGCCTTCAGGCGTATCGGCGGCGGCCATGGTCAGGTGCTCCAAATCGCCACCGTAGAAGCGGATGATGGAATACTCTTCCTCCGTCAGCGGCTCGCCCCGCAGCTCTTTTTCGGCCATGGTCTGGAAAGCGCGGGCCAACTCCTCCAGCCGTTGCAGGCTGTAGTCGTCCTGCTCGGCCAGCAGGCCCCGGTCCCCCAGTCCCTGCCGGGTCATGGCCGTCAGCGCCGCCAGCCGGGCATAGAAGTGAGGCACCGGCTCGACGTAGCCTTTGGGCGGCACCGGCTCAGGCGGCATCGGTCCGGCGCCCAGCTCGGCGTAGACCTGCTTGGCGTACAGGATGGTGTCATGCTTCAGCTCGGCCCAACTGCCCAGCACCGTGTGGAGTTGCTTGTCCACCCAGGCTGGCGACTGCATAAAGGCCGGATAGCCCTCGCCTGGTATCTCTAATAGAGGATGGAAGCAGTAGAGCCACGAGTTGTACAGCGTCTCGGTCCACTCCTCGACGCTGAGGCCAGAGACCCATTCCTGGACCTTGGCCATCTGCTGTGGATAGTTCTCATAGGCGGTCTCGTCCATTTCGTCCAGGATCTGGTAGGCCCGCCCGGAGCCCATGGCGGCCAGGAGGTCCAGCCCCTTGGGCAGGCCACGCCGGTGCTCTCGGGTGCCGACGTTGCGGTAGATCAGTTGCCGGAAGATGTAGGCATCGGGCACAAAGCGCTGGCCCATGAAGCGCAGCCCCTTGGTCGTCTCCTCGATCTCGTCGGTGTCCATGATGACCATGCCCAGGATGCGGGGCGGTGGCAGCTTGTTGGCTGCCTCGATGAACCTGTCCAGCAGCGCATCATCGGCCAGGGCAGTGAGGGTGACTCCCTGGCCGCAGACGGCGTCTGTCACTTCAAGGTACTGGAGCACCGTCAGGTCGTCGCTGCGGCCGACGAAGAAGACGGTGGGGTTATACAGGTCGGCCCAGGTCTCCAAGGCTGGCCGCTGGGACACCTCGGCGGTGCGCAAGGCATGGACTAGGAGCAGGGCGGAGCGGGTCTCGGCCCGGCCTACTTCTGGCTTATCGGTCTTGAGGCGGAAGGTCATGCGCCCGTAC
>Ga0180437_10003870_pt1 | contig 21821 bp, 19 predicted proteins | sample SS_ome_4_FD_132410 | JGI IMG/M metagenome (GOLD analysis project Ga0180437, IMG submission 132410) | Hypersaline lake sediment archaeal communities from the Salton Sea, California, USA - SS_3_D_1 metaG | ecosystem: Environmental > Aquatic > Non-marine Saline and Alkaline > Hypersaline >...
CCATGCCAGCCCCCATGCCCATCCCTCTACCCATGCCTCGACCCATGCCTCGACCCATGCCCCGACCCATACCTCCGCCCATGCCCATCCCGAAGTGGCTTTGGACGTTGGCCTGCGTGGTAGCGGAGAGCGCGCCGGTCTTGTATCGTTCAACGGCTTCACGCACTGAACCCGAGACCCCCACGATTACCTGCAGACCAGCGGCAGCTAACGTCTGGTACGCGTTCGGACCGCAGTTGCCGGTGAGCACTACTGCTGCACCTTTATCCGCGATGAGCTGCGCCGATTGTATCCCGGCACCGCCGCCGAGAGCTATATTGGGGTTCTCCATGGCCTCAACAGCCATATCGTCCGTCTCCACGAACACAAAAAACTGGCACCGTCCGAAGCGCGGATCAACCACTGCGTCGAGATCGGGTCCTGTTGATGTCACGACAATTCTCACAAGTCACCTCTTCATTTCAGTCTCGTACGAAGCAATCACGCACTTCACTGTCGCACGGCGATTCGTGGGGCAAGGGCGGGGCCCCTACTGTGTAGCCCTTGCCTCACAGGACGCCCGGCGCCCTATTTCTTCTCCTTCTTGGGCTCAGCCTCGACCTCCTCCATCTGCTTGCGGATACCCTCGAGCGCATCCTCGAGATACTCGGCTTGCCCTTTCAGCAAGTCCAACTGCTGCTCCCGGGTCACCTGCGGCGCGTACGAACCACCATACGCGAACGGGGTTGCAGGGGCTCCGTAAGGAACGTAGGGGGTTGTCCCCCACGCGGGAACAGCTCCGCCTCGAGCCCAGCCCGGAAGACCAGTCGCGTAGTACCCGTGACGCCAACCGCGACCACGTCCCCAGCCACCTCCGAAGCCGCCTCCGAAGCCGCGACCCCATCCTCTACCAGGGATCGGGTTCATGAATCCCGGAACGGGGTAGCCTGCACAATACCCGGCAGCCCTTCCGGTCATCGGTCCGAGACCAGCTGGTCCAGTTCCATCTCCAAACGGCATCTTGTTCACCTCCTCTAGTCAACGTTGTTTATCCAAGCATTCACATCGGCCGTTCGAAACTCTCGACGGTCGTTTCCTATTCCTACTAGTAATACGGGCCGGCCCACCGGCCTCTACCTCTGCCGCGTCCCCAACCGCGGCCCAAACCTCGTCCTCGGAACCCGGGGACATACCCGAACCCAAATCCCGGAGCAGCCACCGGACCGTACGGAACCGTTCCGTAGTTCACCGGTGGATAGTAAGGGTAAGGCACTCCCGCGCCCGGCAGTACCGTCGCTCCCCGACCCCAGAAACCTCTACCGGGATTCGGGTTCATGAATCCCGCCACGCCATAGCCGGCACAATACCCGGCTGCCCTGCCGGTCATCGGTCCGAGACCTGCTGGTCCAGTTCCATCTCCAAACGGCATCTTGATTCACCTCCTTGAGCAAACGTTAGACCCTCGCCGTAACCATTGAGACTCACACCCAATGCCCCTCGACATCCGCCTCGTCCGTCACCTCCAGTTCGCCGGCTTCGAACCTCGCTATTGCCTCTCTCACGGTTCCCGTAGCGCCCAAGATCACCTTGACGTCGGCCGCACTCAGACTACGGTACGCTTTCGGTCCGCAATGCCCCGTAATGACGCACTGGACACCTTGCGCTACAACGTTGCGGGCGGACTGAATTCCAGCGCCCTGCGCGAGGTCCAAATTCGCCCGATTATCAATTCCTTCAGAGTTGCCGGTGTCCGTGTCGTAGATTATGAAAACTTCCGCACGACCGAACCTCTGGTCAACCGGACTGTCTAAGTCTTTGCTCCTAGCGCTGATAGCAAGTTTCATCCCTCATCCTCTCCATGTCTATCACATCCATCGCGCCCCGTAACCGTGACGGAATCTCCTGCGCTGCCTACAGCGGCACCCTGGCATCATGAACTGCGGGCTGAACAGCGTCCCGGATACGTACGCGCGCAGAACCTCGTCAACGTACCCAGCTATGTTCGGCGCCACCGAAATACCCTGAGCGGCAATGAGATTCATCATAGGGAAGCTTATCGCGCCGCAAATGAGTTGCGATACACTCTCTTCCGACAGCATATTCGCCCGCTGCTTCGGAAGAAGCCCTGCCATTGGACGCTCAGTACGCTCAACCTCATTTCCGTCCGTGATGTCGGCGATGAGAATACGCTGAGCCGTGTCGAACAACGGCGATACGCGCTCCCTAAATACCGGTACGGCTACTCGCATTTCAACGGCTCTCCAACAACTTCCATATACAACTTCAGCAAGATCAGTGCCCGAAGGACGCAAAACTGGAGGGTATTTGTAACTAACCCATTAACAGTTAGTTAAGGAATAGCTGGAGGACCCAATCTAGGTAAACCCGGGAGATATGAATGCAATATGCATCCTTGTGGAGACGTGTAATGGTGCATAACGCAGTCCTAGCCGCGACGGCTGCCCCTACCATCCTGCTGCGGCAAGTCCAGCCCCAACCGCTTCAACTTCCTCCACAGCGTAGTCTTGTGAATTCCAAGCTCCGCGGCCGCGGCGGACCGGTTCCAATTGTTCCGTCTCAGGGCATCGTAAACCAGCCTCGCTTCGACATCGGCCAGTTTCGAACCTTCTACCGACGGCCCCATCTTATCCGCACGCGACGCGAGATATTCAGGCAGATGTTCCACGTCTATGAAGTTGCTCCGGCACAGTACAAACCCATGTTCGAGCACGTTTTCAAGCTCACGCACGTTGCCCGGAAAATCGTGATTCATTAGTACCGCCATCACCTGGGGCGAGACGCCTGCAATCTCCCTGCCCCGCAGCGCGTTGAGCCGCCCGATGAAATGCTCAACAAGGAGAGGAATGTCCTCCTTGCGCTCCGCCAGAGGCGGAAGTGCGATCCGCACCACATTGATGCGGTAGTACAGATCCCTGCGAAATGAACCACTCTCCACGAGCTCTTCGAGGTCTCTGTTTGTAGCTGCCACTATTCGAACATCCGCTCTTACCGAGCCGGTCCCGCCAAGCGGCTCATACTCTTTCTCCTGAATGACGCGTAGCAGCCTCGCCTGAAGCGCCGGAGAAACATCTCCGATCTCATCGAGGAATATCGTGCCCTCTTCCGCCAAAGCAAACCGTCCCGGCTTGTCTTTTCTGGCATCGGTGAACGCGCCCGCCCTGTATCCGAAAAGCTCCGATTCAAGAAGCGTGTCGGGGAGCGCACCGCAGTTTACGGTCACAAGCGGCCCATCTTTCCGCGGGCTCAGGTTGTGGATCGCCCGCGCGACAAGCTCTTTACCGGTTCCGCTTGCCCCCTCTATCAAGACGGTACTGTCGCTTTCTGCCACTGTCGGCACGATATCGAAAATGCGCAGCATCTTCTTGTTCTGGCTTACTATGTCGGCAAAGGTATGGCGTTGCTCAATCTCCTTGCGAAGTTCCTCCACAACGCTCAAGTCCCGAAACGTCTCGACACCGCCGATCATTCTGTCGTGTTGATCCTTGAGGATTGCTGTGGATATGCTTACGGGAACCGTTTCGCCGTCGGCGTTGACGATGTAGATAGCCTTGTTAATGACCGGTTCACCAGTTTCAAGCGTGGCTCTAAGCGCGCATTCGCCCTCACAGATGCTCGCTCGGAAAACCTCGCAGCACCTCTGACCGACAGCCGCCTCACGTGGGACGCCCGTGATGCGTTTGGCCGCCTTGTTGAACGACGTTATCCGCCACTCCCCGTCCACGGTGAATACACCGTCCGATATGCTATCGAGGATTATGTCCTCAAACCCAGCGGTCTCTTTTCCCAAATTCTCATTCACTCCTCTGCACCCAGTCAAACGCAACGCTTCTGAGAACCACACTGCTACCCCGGATTATATGCGTTTGGTTCCCCGCCGTCAAACTTACGCCGGCGCTGAGCCGCCTCCGATTCGCGTGAACAAGGAACCGGCCAAAGCACCGCAACCGCCTGCGCTTTCTCTCGCGGCGCCTTCCTCTCCATGCTGGACACCCCAGGTTGTTGAATGTATAATTATCGACGTGATAACGGGGGCGAAGTGCAAGAACTTCCGCTATAGGTGGAACAATGAAGCACGACCGGCAGATAACTTGCGTGGTAACCGGAGTCGCGGGTTTTCTCGGGTCCCACATGGCTGAAAGGCTATTGCAGGAGGAGTTCACGGTCATCGGTCTCGACAGTTTCCTCACCGGCAACGAGGATAACCTCGAGAAGCTGAACGCCAACGAGATGTTTCGGTTTCTCAAGCTCGATGTGACCGAACGTATCGACATAGACGGCCCGGTGGGTTTCGTGCTGCATTTCGCCGCGCCGGCCAGCCCGAAAGACTACGAGAAGATACCGCACGATGCGCTGCGCGCCGGTTACCTCGGCACCTATAACGCGCTCGGTCTGGCGAGGCACAAGGGGGCGACCTTTTTTCTTGCTTCGAGCCCTGAGGTATACGGAATCCCCGAGACCAGCGTCCAGCCGGAAGAGTATGTCGGCAGGATCAATCATCTCGGAGAAACCGGTCTTTATGACGTGGCGAAGGTAGCCGCCGAATCTCTCGCTATGGCGTACCATAAGATGTACGAACTTGAAGTCAGGATCGCCCGCATATTCGGCACGTACGGGCCGAGGATGCGTACCGACGACGGACGCGCCGTATCCACATTCGTGCTCCAGGCATTGAACAACCATTCCTTGACGATAAAGGGAGACGGCGGCCACAAGAGAAGCTTCTGCTACGTGACCGACATCGTCGAAGGGATGTACAGGTTGCTGATGAGCGATCACAACGTGCCGATCAACCTTGGTTCCCCAGACGATATATCCATCCTGAACCTTGCGAGGAGAATCAAGCTTATCGCCGAGCCTCAAAGCCGGATAGAGTTCATGCCGGCGGCACCGGAAGAGCCCATTGTCAGGAAACCCGACATCTCGCTCGCCAGAAAGTACCTGCGTTGGCACCCGCAGGTCTCCCTCGATGAGGGATTGAGGCTCACTGTCGTGTGGTTCCGGCAACATCGCGTGAACGATCACTAAGAAGCATAGATTGCGAGGTCATCATCGGACAATGAAGGTCAATTATGACGAGTTCGACCGAAGCTTCCACGAGCTCAACGACTGGATCGCGAGTCGCGAGTGTCTCATCCAGGAGCAGTTCGAGCAGTACCTGAACCGCGTCGGCGAACTTCTCTTGGCGCTCATCCAGTTGGTCGGTCCACCGGAGTACCACCTCCGTTACGAAATGTCCGAAATGGCCAGTAGGGTTAGCGTGGGACAGACGCTGTCAGAGACCGATTATGCTAAGACCATCTCGATGCTCCTGGCACTCGTCAGGCACGCCAGGTCCGCCGACGCGTTGGAACGAGTGGCCGGTCTCGGCGAACTCGTTGATCTCGCCCTGCTTGAATCACTCCTGCCCAGAGCGGACGTTGATGTCGAATCGCTCGCGTATGCAGCGCTGGAAAGGTTCTTCCAGCTGACATTCGACGCCAGCCGGGATATTGTGCGCACCAAGCTCATGTCCAACGTCGAGTTTGTCGAGGCGTTCGGAGAAGAGGGAATAGAACGCCTGTTTCATAGGACGCGAGAGCGCATATTCGAACGCGTTAAGGCGGCGCTCGTCAGTCAGACGACCATCGAAAAAGAGCACCTTGACCAGCTTATCGACGTTGGCACAGATGGTGACTCGCCGCACGAGTCTTTCAACAAGAAGTACGCGCGTTTGTGGGAGATAGTGGCCCTCAGGACGCACGGATTCCCCGTTCCTCGCGTAATACGCGGGTTTTCACATGAAAGAATGACGGCGAACGAGCACGGTCTCGTGGCGAACCAGGCCATGCTGCTCAGATGGGGACATACGCAGCTCACGTTCGTCTGGTACGCCGACCGGCTTCAGTCTTCAAACGTTGTGCTCGTCAACAAGCTGATCCGTGAGGAAGAACCGGCGACGGGACGCAAAACCATCCGTTTCAAACACTGCCTCATGAAAATGGACGGGACTCTGTGTCTGGTGGAACTGGATGAACCTGTTCGAGTCGACTACCTTTATCTCCACGGACTCCATCAGTTTCTGAAATCGGGAGAGCTTGAACAGTGCAGGGTACCCATGCCGTGGGGCAGAGTCATGCAGCGTATAACGTATGACAAGACCATCTACGATGAGATCTTTGAAGGTACCCCCGTCCGCTTTCCCCGCCAAACCGCCTGGAGGCACGTCCAGACCGCCGGCCAAGATGCGGAGACGGTCAAGATGGCTAGCAGAGGCCAGATCATTGACTTTCTGGCGTCAAACAAGGACATAACCGAGCTTGTAGTCAAGCCCGCAAGCGAGTCGGGCGGACGCGGTGTGAGACTTTTTTCAGCACAGGATATCGACGGTATGATCGAGGCCGGGTACGCGCTCAGCAGGCTTGAAGATGTCGTTTTCCAGGAGCGCATTTCTAGCCCGCTGCTGTCGGATGTGGTCAACAGACCGTTGCGCGCGATATTCGGCAGAGAGATAGATCCCTCCTCGGTCTCGTGGAGCGCCCGGTCGATCATCACGCGGGACGCTAACGGTCGAACGGTCACACCGGTCAAGGTGATCGTTGCAAACGTCAAAGGAGGCGTCGCCAGCATATCGCAGGGGGCATACATGTTCATGATGGAAGATATCGCCCCGGATCTCCCGCTGGACGTGCTCGAGAGGCTGTCCGGACAGGTGCTTGAGGCTGTTGAGCGTTACGCTGCGACACATTATGCCGGTGCAGTGGAGTTCGAACCGCTTGACGGAGGCTCCTACCTGTCGGTGGACGGGCTGTTGCTCGATTGGCTATGGGACGGAAACACGTTCGTCCAGATCGAGCCGAACATAGGGCTCGGCACGTTCTGGTACCACGATCAGATCGTTGGAGAAGACGTGAAAGGGATGGGCGTCATACACATGCTGCGCAACGGCGAACGGAGAGCCCTCGCCCACGCCCGAGCGACTCAAGGCTTCTGACGGATCAGCCCGACAATCGCCAAAACAGCGACAAGAAGGTTAAGACATGAGAAACGAGCTGGCGGAAATAGCTGCTCTGACGCGCAGACTTCTCCAGACCAAGCTCCAGCAGGGAAACCGGCTCGCAAAGCTGGATCCCGACGTGCTGGAACGGCTTGCGGCGGCCGCTCGCCCGGCCGGTGGCGAGAAGCTCCTCGAACGCTTTGATTCCCTGAAACAGGCGGCGTCCCAGTGCGTCAAATGCGGACTTCACGAAACGAGAAACAACGTGGTTTTCGGCGAGGGTAACCCCGAGGCCCGGCTCATGTTTATCGGCGAGGCACCTGGCCGCGACGAAGACATTCAGGGCAGACCTTTCGTCGGAAGAGCCGGACAGCTATTGACGCGCATCATCGAGTCTATCGGACTGACAAGGGAAGAGGTCTACATTGCCAACATACTAAAGTGTCGTCCTCCGAAAAACCGCAACCCGCTTCCGGACGAAATAGCCTGTTGTCTGCCGTACCTGACCGAACAGATCGAGATCATTCGACCGCGAATCATATGCGCGCTCGGCGCTTTTGCCGCTCAGACACTCATCGGCACGAGCGAGGGTATTACAAAGCTGCGCGGGACCTTCTACGATTACCACGGAACTAAGCTGATGCCCACGTTCCATCCGGCCGCATGTCTCAGAAATCCTTCGACCAAAAAGTACGTCTGGGAGGACATGAAGCAGATACGAGACGAATACTCAGTCCAATAGGAGGTTTGCCTTCGATGAGGTGGTACTGGATAGTATTATGTGTCCTGTTGGCGGTGCTCGGAGCCGCCGGAGGCTGGTTTTTCGCCGCGCAGAGAGCGCGTAGCCCCGAAGCCGTCCACCGAGAATGTCTCAGCCGACTGGACACGCTCGGGCGTGCGTTGGACAAGTACGCGCGCGACAACGAGGGGAGGCTACCCCCGGAACTGACCGACCTGTATCCCGGTTACATAGACGGAGCCCGGGTATGCGAATCTCCACGCTCGCACCGTTCTTCTTCCCCCGAAACGTACCGTTATGAAAACCGCGCGGCCGCAGGGACCGGTTTTGCTGTGCTCGTCGTCCACGATCCGCCGGGCACCCACGAAGCGGTCGCGATGGGATCGCACGCCGCGCTCATGCGAAATGCCCGCTTTTTGGGGGTAAAAACCTTCTCGGATGACGAGCTTCAGATGCTCGTTGCTGTACAGGAACACGGGTTCGATTATCTGGAGGACGGCACTCAATCAGCGCTGCAGGGTCTGCTCGCGATCATGAACCAGAGCGAAGGCATGGTCCGGGATGCAGCGGCCGAGATCCTGAGCCTCGCCCCAAAACCGCAGACCGCCAAGCTGCTCGTAGGCGAGCTGGCGCGCGAAAAGGTTCAGGATCAGGCCGTGAGAGTTCTCACCGACATCGGCGAGCGTGCACTGCCCGACCTGATCAGGGCATGCGATAGCCCCGATCCCGCCGTTCGCGCAAATGCCGTCCGATCCCTTGGCGATATTGCAGACGAGTCCGCCGCAACAACAGTTTTTAGCAAACTCACCGACGCCAACCCGCAGGTGCGCAGCGCTGCCGCCAAGGCGCTCGGCAAAATGAAGGCTGCGAGAGTCATCCCGCTCCTCACAAAAGGCTTGAGGGAGGGCGATCCGGAAACTCAGGAGCAGATCATCGCCGCTATACCGGACATCGGCGAGTCGTTGCTCCCCGGATTGGGAGCCACACTCGAGCGGGGTGATACTGCCTCGAGACAAGCCGCCGCCTTCATTTTGGGCAAGCTCAAGTCTGAATCGGTGGTTCCGGTGCTCGGCCGTGCGAGCGAGGACGAGGATTGGACCGTCGCCTGGTACGCCGCGCAGGCTCTCGCCGAGATAGGAAGCGAAGATTGCGTCGACTATCTGATCGCTCTTCTGGATAGACCCTTAACGGACGAGGGAACGGTGAAGCTGCATGCCGCCGCGGTCAACGGACTTGGAACCATCGGTGGCGACAGGATCAGGGACAAGCTGCGCGAGGTGCTCGCGCGCTACTACGAACCAAACCAGGTGCGCAGCGCCGCCGCCGACCATCTGGGAGAACTTCAGGACCGGGACGCCGTACCTGTGCTGATCGAGGCGATGACCAAGTTCTACTATCTCAGACCCAGCGCCGCAGAGGCGCTCCGAAAGATAACCGGCCACGATTTCGGCACCCGGCCCGAGCTCTGGAAGAAGTGGTGGGAATCCGCGCCTCAACCGCCTCCTCGGTATGGCGATGTGTATATCGTACCTCCGCCCCCGCCAGCGGGAACACAGCGCTAGTCACGAGACCCGCATCTACCGATACGTTCCGACAACAAGTCCGCCGGCCGGCATTCTCCCCCCGTCTCTGACATCGCGTGTTGTGCTCCTTGACTAACGAGGACGATTCGAGTAAACTGTGCATAGGTCTCCGAGTCTGCATACCTACGGGTGTGACAGCTAAGGGTGCAGACCGCCAGGCCTGACTGGAAACGGTCAGACCCCCCGCGCTTGGAAAGGAGGCAGGAGGCAGCCTCTGTCCCGGACCGGGTCTAGAGACTGCCGTTTTTTTCACGGTTTGCAGATCGGATTTCATGGGTATCCCGCTAAAGGAGGCGGAAAAATCGGTACTCTGAACAGAGCTTTCGCCCATCTCGAAGCAGTCCTGCTCATTTGCGCTGTAGCGTTCGTTGCTGTGCTCTGGGGCGTTCCGGCCGTTACGGGCGCGCAGACGGTCCGCCTCAGGCTAGCGACCACCACTAGCACTGATAACTCCGGTCTGCTGGACGTCCTCCTTCCGCCTTTCGAGCAGAGGTACAATGTCAAGGTTGACGTCATCGCGGTTGGAACCGGAAAAGCGCTTACCCTGGGCAGGAACGGTGACGTGGACGTTGTGCTAGTTCATGCCCGGCAAGACGAGGATCAGTTCGTAGAGGCCGGACACGGCGTAAACCGGCGCGATGTCATGTACAACGATTTTGTTATTGCCGGACCACCTACAGATCCCGCCGGAATCCGGCATTCAACCGACGCCTGCAAAGCTCTCGCGAGAATAGCCGAAGCCAAAGCGCCGTTCGTATCGCGGGGCGACGATTCCGGCACCCACAAGAGAGAGATGTTGCTCTGGAAAAACGCTGGAATCAGGCCGAGCGGCAGGTGGTACATGGAGACCGGTCAGGGTATGGGCGCCACCCTGCAGGTGGCCGCCGAGAAACGAGGCTACGTGCTCGCAGACCGAGGCACCTATATCGCATACAAGGACAAAGCCGAGCTCGACGTCTTATGTGAGCGCGACCCGCTTCTCCATAACCCGTACGGGATAATCGCCGTGAACCCCGCTAGACATCCTCACGTGCGCTATATGGAGACGATGATGCTCATCGCCTGGGTCACGTCGCCTGAAGGGCAGCGGATCATAGAACGCTTTGAGAAAGACGGGGAAATACTGTTCCACCCGTGGCCGAAAAAGGAGACTCTCTTGTAATGGAGTATCTTTCCGAAGGAATCCGCCGGGCGTTTCACCTCATCGTGACCGCGGATCGCGAGGTGCTTCAGATCGTCTTCTTCTCGTTACGCGTGTCGCTGACTGCAGCCGTTATAGCGTGCCTCCTCGGCGTACCGGTGGGATTCTTTGTCGCCGTGGCCGAGTTTCGGGGCAAGCGGACCGTCCGGGTCGTGCTGAACACGCTGATGGCCGTCCCGACGGTGGTGATCGGTCTGACTCTTTACTCGATACTTTACAGACAGGGCGTTTTCGGTCGGCTAGGACTCCTCTTTACCCCGACGGCCATAGCGCTCGGCCAGATCGTCCTTGCCACGCCGATAGTGGCTGCTCTCACCGCCTCCTCGGTCGGCGAGCTCGAACTTCAGATAAAGCGGACTGCGATGACGTTGGGGGCGTCCCCGGTCCAGGCGCTCACTGCGGTTGCCCGCGAATCCAGATACGCACTGTTAGTGGCGTTCTCCGCCGGATTCGGTCGCGTAATTGCCGAGGTCGGCAGCGCCATGATGCTCGGCGGCAACATACGCGGATATACAAGAACTATGACCACCGCCATCGCGTTGGAGACCGGCAAAGGCGAGTTCGGGCTGGGAATCGCCCTGGGAATAATACTGCTGCTCGTCGCCCTGTCGATAAACCTGCTCGTCCAGTTGTTCTCCGAGCGGGTCGGAGAGGCGAAAGGATGAACACCGTGCGTAACGTCTACCGCCTGAAACGGTTAGTTAAACAATATGACGGTTTCCCTGTCGTCTCGGTTGATAACATCGACATCGGCGAAAACGAGATAGTGGCCGTTTTCGGGCCTAACGGATCCGGCAAGACAACGTTGCTCAACATGATGGCTTTTCTCGATGTTCCGAGCAGCGGTGAGATGCAATTCCAGGGGCACACACTGAGCTGGGCCGAAACCAACCTCCACCTGCTTCGTCGCCGGGTCACCCTCGTGACGCGACCGCCGACCATGTTTAACGCCTCGGTACTCGGCAACGTCACGTACGGCCTGCGGCTGCGCAACGTCGGCCGGAGCGAAAGGCACGCTCGAGCACGACGGGCGTTGGAGAAGGTCGGCTTGCAGGGTTTCGAGCACAGGTCGGCCCGAAAACTTAGCTCCGGCGAATCCCAGCGGGTCGCACTGGCCCGCGCGCTTGTGCTCAAACCAAACGTACTTCTGCTCGACGAACCCACAAGTGCCATTCACTCGGACTTGGTTCCCCAGATAGAGGCTCTGCTTCTTGATCTTGTCAGTGACAACGGGACAACTATCGTGTTCAGCACGCTCGACCCCGCCCAGGCGGAGCGCCTTGCCGACAGGATCATAGATCTGCGCGACGGAAAGATTGAGCGGGACCGGACGGTCCAGCGCGCGTGAAACGGGCTTTCCGCGGTTCTCTCCGGCAGGACACGCCTTTCTCCATCGCATAACCCCACAGCCCGACCGTTGACTTTTCTTGGATCGGCTGGCTATGATCCGGCTGGCGCATGGCTTGCCGCTGAGGAGAACATATGGAAGCCGATGGCGACAGAATCGCGAAATTGAAAGAGTTGACCGGTTTGATGACCGCCCGAGAGGTCTTTCAGGAGGCGGCCGGCGAACACCAGAGAATAGCAGCCGGCGAGTTCGAGATCGAGCGAATGGTGCCCGGCCAGGTCGTGAAGAACGATCTGGGCGCGTTCTTTCTGGTAACGAGTGAATTTCCGATCACCGACGTGCACGGCGACACGAGTATGTTGACCGCGCAACAGATCCGCGGCGACGCGGTAGCTGTTATCTCAAATGACGAGCGACTGCGCGAGTTTCGTCTCGACCGAGCCGTCTTTCTCGACACCGAGACCACCGGTCTTGCAGGAGGAACCGGGACCTATGCATTTCTAGTTGGGGTCGGCCGTTTTGAGCACGGCAACTTCGTTCTACGCCAGTATTTCATGCGGGATTATGACGAAGAGCTGCCAATGCTCGTGCCGCTCGCGGAACTGTTCCGCGACGCCGACGGCGTTGTGACGTACAACGGCAAAGCGTTCGACATTCCGCTGCTTCAAACGAGGTTCGTAACGGCGCGTGTCCGCATCGATCTCGAAGAGGTTCCGCATCTTGACCTTCTGCACGTGGCAAGACGACTCTGGCGGGCGCGGCTGAGAGACTGTTCTCTGTCGAACGTCGAGCGCGAGGTGCTCGGCGTGAAACGTTGCGGCGACATACCCAGCTACCTCATTCCGAAGGTATATTTTGACTACCTGCGCTCGCGCGATGCGCGGCGGCTTAAAGCCGTCTTCTACCACAACGAACAGGACATACTGTCCCTCGTGGGCGTGGCGTCTCACGCAGCACAACTAGCCACCGCGCCGCCCGATTGTGTCGAAGCTCACCCGCTCGACCTGCTAAGTCTCGCCCGGCTTCATTTCAAACAAAGAAGATACCGCCGGTCCGAACGGCATGCTTCGGACGCGTACGACCTCGGCCTCGACGCAGACGCCGCGCGCAGCGCCCTGTACCTGCTGGCGCTGTCGCTGAAACGACAGCGTCGATGGCACGACGCACACGCGGCCTGGTGTCGACTTGCCGCACATTGGGCTGACGATATAGCGCCTCGCGTCGAGATGGCGAAACATCTGGAACACCGGGAAGGCGACCTGCCGAAAGCGCGTACCGTCTGCGAGCAGGCCATTGAGGTCGCCGCAAACCTCGAACCCGGCCAAGCCAGAATCGAGGAGCTTAACTATCGGCTCGCGCGGATAGAGAGGAAGCTCAGACTGCACCGGTTGACAGATCGCTGAATAGCAGTTAAGATGGTTCGCACACACTGAATCGCAACACGGCCATGCACGTAATGCTTGCATAAGGAGCTGATACAAATGAGAGCGAAAGAAAAGTCATTGCGGTATTACTCGGCTCTTGCTGTCTCGTGTTCGTGGATCGTTCTACTCGTGGTGGGTGTCATTGCCCTTCACGGCTGCAATCGCGTAAGCGACGAACAACTAGCCCAGGCGGTCGAGACCGCCATGAAACGATCAATACTCCTCAACAAGAAGGAGATACTTAAGAATGTCATGAATAGGGCGAATAAGTTGGCTGTGCAAGAGCTGGACAGGCTCAACACCGCTGAGAAAGTCTACGACACGCAAGTCTTCTTCGATATGATAGGCCGTTACCATCCGATGGGGTACGGTTTCTGGTTCAAGATCAAGCGCGGCTTCTCCTCGTACGATATATTCGACGTCAGAGAGAGCGACTCGCTATTTCACAAGTACGAAGTGTTCATCGAGTACAAGTATGACGTAATACGAACCCACCAGTTCGCGTCCGCATACGAAGGGACATATGAAAAGGCAGAGGCTGATTTCAATTTCCAGAAGATCGGCCAAGAGGGTTCCTGGGAATTCCTTTACCGGTTTACCACCGATTTCGAGTGGGACGGCGAAGAACCCGAGTTCGTTCGGGCCAAGGGATACCAAGTTCCCAACTACTCGTCGGGGTCCCCTGTTGCTACCACAAGAACAATTAAGTACAAGACGACAAAGGGCGCCATGCCGTCGTCGCTGGCGCGCCAGCGGCGCAACCGTTCAACCTCGCCTTCGAAGAAACCCCCAAGCGCGGAGCGTGCTGCCAATCAGGACGCACGTCAGCAGCCCGAGAACGGGTCTGGCGATACCGCAAAGGACTAGCCACGCCGGGTAGAACCGGCTGACTCTGACCGCATACAAGTTGCCGCGAACATCGAAGATTGCGTGGCTGCGCGCGCCGCTGAACGAATGGAGCATATTAAGTACCGGGCTGTCGTACATCGTGACGAATAGATCGCATCTTTCCGCCCGAACGGCCCCGAGTACCCTCGCACATTCACCGATGTTCCTCACGGGGTGAAGTCTATCTCTTGTCACCTCGATAGTGCTATCAAGCAGAGCTGCTGCGGCTGGCGGTTCCGTTCGCCATGGTGGGGCGACAGCCGTAAGCCTCGCCCGCGGAAACCGCGCTTTGAGTTCACGCAGCGCGGCTTCGAAATGGTTCCCTACGGAGCAGAACAGTATAATGCTTGCCGGATCCACATCCGACGCTCTCAGCCGACCTTGCCTCATGAGACCCCCTCTTGGGCAAGCCTATGCTTGGCGAGAACCTCGTCCAGTATCGGCGGATAACGCTTCTCAACGATCCGCGGCCAGTAGAAGTTCTCCTCCACACGCGCCCTGCCACGTCGCCCCATATCCGCGCGCAACTCGTGATCGTCAAGGAGCAAACCTACCTTTTGCGCAAGCGCTTCGGCATCTCCCGGAGGCACAAGAAAGCCGGTATCGCCGTTCACGACGCTGTCCGCAAGACCACCCACGTTGGACGCGACAACGGGTCTCCCGCTTGCCATAGCTTCCACTGCAACCATCCCGAAAGGTTCCGCCCAAAGCGACGGCGCTACGCATATGTCCGCACGGGAGTAAAGCTCCACTAGACTGTCATGCGAGTGCCATCCCACAGCCTCAATCACGTCGTCGCTGATCGTGACGTCATCGTGCGTGACCCAAACCCGAAAGTCGTCGCGCTCTGCGCCAAGCATTTTCGCAGACTGCTGCAGCACACGAATTCCTTTTCTTTCATCTCCGACCCTGCCGCTCATCAGCACATATTTAACGTCCCGGGCACCCTTGCGCACCGGTGGGGAATAATGAAAACGCTCGATATCCACGCCGCCGGGCACGACGTGCACGTTGCTGTGGTATGGTTCCAACAGCTCGCGCGTCATCCTGTTGTAAACGATGATAGCGTCGCACTTCCGCACCGATGAGAGCACGAGCTTGTGGTAACCGGGAAGAAAACCCAGACTGGCAACGAACTCGTGACTCCACACGTCGTGGCGCCACCGCAGTATGGGCCGGCGCATTTCCTCCATCGCACACCGCATACACTGCAGAGGGCTCTTCAGATAATGCGTGTCACATATGCCGTCTTTGCGGTACAGCTTGTAATAGCGCGGGCAGAATATCTCGTACGTGTAAAACCGTGCCACGATTGGGTAATCGGCGAACGCGTTGATGAGAAACGGCTTCAGAAAATAACTGTCCCCAAAGAAAACGACGTCAGGCGAGAGCCTGTCCACCTCCTCCCGAAACCGTTTCGGCAACGCGAATCTGTTGAAGGTCCGGTACGTGAAATCAATCTTGTGCACCTCAAAATCGAGCTTGTTCTCATCGATCGCGCCTCGCTGCCACGCCCACGGACAGCATGCCGCGAAGAGATGCACGTCATAACCCAGACGTTGCAGCCCCGTGGCGGTCTCCTTCAGGTCCGTACAACCGCCTCCGTGGGGCGGCCAAGAAAACATCAGGTCGACTATGGCTATTCTCATCTTAAGATCCGCGGTAGGAGTGCCGTTGACTTGAACGGCCGGCCCGATCTGTGCATCAGCCCGGATAAAGGCGGAAATCCAACACCATCTTCTTCGGTGTAACGCCCATATCGTTCAAGAGATCTATTATCTGCCATTTGCGGTCGCCGGGTATCTCGAAACACCGCGGCTCGATTTCCAGGTCCGTATGGTAGAGCGCCGACCGTACGATGCCGAGCTGAGCGAGAATGTACGTCGTGAACGCCGTTAAACGAACGCTCTTGTTGAAGTTGAGGTTGAGGTACTCGGCCAGCTGTATGGCTAGCTGGCGCACCGTGAACCTGCCTTCGCACCTGCCAAAGTAAGCGTTCAGAAAACGCCAGCTGTCGTAAAGCCTGTGCGCTAGCTCGTCGCGCGTGTTGCGCATGTTGAACTCAGTGTATAGGGCGGTCCATGTCGCGAGCAGATAGACGTAGTAGTGGTCCGCGTCGAGCTGATGGACCGTACGTGTGGGCACATCCTCCAGGAGCGAATTAGGCACGAAGTTTATCTTGTGGTGGTATCTCTCTTCCGGCTCGTCAAGAAGCACCAGACCGAGGCTTGGCGCTTCCTCATAGAGCTTCGTGCCCGGGTAAGGTGTGCAGAACTGTCCCATGTAAAGCGGGAACGGGAACGGGTGGAAGTACTCGTACCAGTCGTAGCCTTCCTGCGCTTCGTCCAGGAATTGTCTCTGTATGTAGTATCCTGTGATTGACTCCCCGGGATTGAACGCCATGCAGGTGTAAAGCGGATACAGCCCCGCTTTCCTCTGGTTTATGAGCGCTATGTGATTCTCGTTAACCTCCTGGTGTTTGCGAATGTGAAGCAACGTGTCGGGATTGGCGCTTTCGATCCCGATCTCTATGCCGACGCATCCGGACTCCTTCATCAGCTCGAGCAGCTCCGGGTGCCTGTTTAGATGCTCGGATCTGTCGAGCCCGATCCATTTGATGTCGAGCTTCTCCGAGATGATAAGTTCGCAAATACGGCGCATATAATCCGGCTTGAGAGTAAGATTATCGTCCCAGAAATGGAAATAGCAGATATCGTACCTTTCAATTATCGCCTTCATTTCGGCTACAACACTTTCCGGCGACCGCCACCGGACACGGCGCTTCCACATGAAAGGCGATGTACAGAACGAGCATTCGTAAGGACAACCGCGTGAGCCCACAATAGGCAGTCTCTCGCCTCCGACAACGTGCAGCGGCATCTTGTACAGCTCAATCGGGAGCAGGTCCCACGCCGGGAACGGCAACGAGTCCAGATCGCTTATGAACTCTCTCGGCTCGGTGCGGACCATCCTGCCGTTGTCCATGTAAGCTATACCGCGCACCTGCGAGACGTCCGTCCCCTCCCTGAGAGCCTTGACCAGCTCGTGGAACGTCTCTTCTCCCTCGTGCAACACGACGTAATCGGCCGATTCGAGCGCCTCCTCGGGGACTGTCGTCGGATGAATCCCACCGTGCACTATGACCGTGTCCGGACAGCGCGACTTGATCGCCAGACTCAGGTTTCGCGCAAACTGAGCCTGCACCGTCCAGTACCCTATTCCTACGACGTCCCACTTCCGCTCGGTCGCCTTGGTCACCGCCTCCCAGTAATTCAAGCTCTGCATCTGGGCGTCCAGTATTCCCACGTTGACGTCCGGCATCCTCTCCGACAGATACGCTGCAATATAAGATATCCCCAGCGGTATGATCCTCTTGTGCCTCTCGTTGGCGGGAAGCGGCACCTGAACGAGCAGCACGCTGAACCGTTGCTCATCATCCGGATACCGCATCTTCAACACGATCGGCTCGCCCGGCATCCTGACCTGGGCCAGCGGGTACCGCCTGTAATACGCTTGACGCAGCCTATGGGCGAACCGGCTATCGCCGATAAGACGAGATAAACCGCTCCTTAAAGCCGTTGTACGAGCAAACCTGAGCAAACCTGACTTGATCTTGTCCACTGCAATGCTCACTGTCTATCCATCCGCTCCCCGGGAGTATCTCCCTAGTGCTTACCCAGTGCTATATTACCAGAAAAAACCTCATGACGCCCCGGCTCGAAAACGCCGGAGCCCTTTGCGTGCGTTTTCAGGCCCTGTACCACCCGTGCCGTCTCCTCGCTCCCGGTGTTCACCACGGAAGCCACCGCTGGTTCGCCGAAACTAAGACGTACCGCGGGCAGGCCGTCTCCTCGTGTCTCGCCGCACCGCGCCTCCACGAAACCGCTCGGTTCGAACAGCTTCGTCAAATGAGTCCACTCATCCGTTTCAGCGGTTATGGGAGGAAAAACGCCCGCCTCGTGCGATGTCGACCACTCGTCATAATCCGGCTCGAGCATGACGCCGACATCGATCTCCTGCATCTCGAACTTCCCCCTCACGTCGAGCTGGATCCTCCAGTCGAGCGTTCCGTCTTCGAGCCACCGGACAACCCATATCTGCCGCGCGGGAAGTCGCGGCATCGTTCCAATAGCTCTCAGCTCCGATCCGGAGACTCGTTCCACCTGCCAGCACCGCCGCACAGGTTCGTCCCATAAATCACCGCTCCGTATAGAGGCGAATCCGCATAATCCCTTTGTAATCTCATTGTCTTTGCAGAAAAGCCTCAGTCTGCCCTTGTGAAATACCGCGGCAAGATCGCCCTTTTCGAGCATTCGGTCACGATGCGCTTCTTTGAGCCTCTTTCGCGTAACTACACGCGGCTCGCCCACGTATATCCTGGCAGATACGAAACGCTCTCTACCGAGAGGAACCCTTTCTTCCTCATCAGGGCGCAGCTCGAGTACCTGCAAGGCCCTCGAATTAAAAACGTAACTGCTGTTGATCACGTGCAGGGCCACTCGCTGAGCCAGCTTCTCAACCTGGAAGAGGACCGAGGGTCTATCCGACCTATCCGGCTCGGCAACCGCACCCATGATCCTGACATCCTCATCCCGGTCTGTCAGGTGTATCCATTCCGTTTCGTCAGGGTGAATTGAAGGAAACCTACCGCCAGTTTCCTCGGTGAACCACCGTGTATACTCCGTGGGCAATATCAAAGAGACTTGCCGTTTTGACACATCAACGGTACCCTGAACGTCCATCTCCACATCCCAACGGACGGTAGAGGGGCTCTCTAGACTTATCCGCCACGTTTCGCTGATCGACACCCTCTTGAACACTCCCGTCGCCACCATCTCGGTGGCCGAACACGATTCCACCCGCCACCGTGCGGTCAGCGAATCGCTCCACAGCCCGCCTTGCAGTATTGAACTGTACCCGGCATATCCCTTTGTTATCTCTTTATCCTGCCAGAAAAGACGGAATCTACCCTTTTCGAACACCAACTTGAGATCGTCTCTTTGGAGCGTCACTATTTGAGGACGTCCCACGCCTTTGAACCGATTTCTGACAAGTTCAGGAGACTCTTCGATGCCTATTCTTGCAGACATAAACAGCTGCCTGCCGGGGGCGAGCGCTTTCTGGTCGTGGGGGCGCACCTCCATAATGCTCAAGATCCTCAGATTAAGAGCGTAGTCGCTGTTGGATACCTGCAGAACGCTCCATGGCACGCGCTCGACTATCTCGAAATGAATGGGGGAGGTTCGCGCTTGCTCACTTTCGGCCATCACCGCCACAGCACTGATTCGCTCATCTTCGGGGCACAGCGGCGTCCAATTCGCGTCGTCAAACTCGATGTTCGGGAACTCAGCCTCCTCGTATTCCGTGAGCCATCTCCTGTACTCCCTTGATAGCATCATAGAAACGTGGCGTCGCGAGATTTCGGCACTCGGCTTGCCTTCCATCTCAACATCCCACGTGATGAGCGACGGACTCGCCAGCCTTATTCGCCACCTCTGAGTGACCGGGATTCTCGTGAGCGTTCCCGTCGCCACCAACTCGTTCTCAGAACACGAATCGATATGCCAGTGTGCGGTCGTCGAGTCGTACCATCGCCCTCGCGACTCTATCGAGCTGTACCCTCCGTTCGCCATGGTCAGCATGCGTTCCTTGTTGAACAGCGCGATCCTGCCGTTATTGAAGATAAGCTCCAGAGAGCCTGCACGAAGAAAAGCCATCCCTTCCGGTAGACCGACGGACTGAAGATAGAAATCCACGGTGTCCTCGGGCGATCCTTTCTGCGCGATCTCGCCTCCCTGGAGAAGGATGACTCTGTCGCAAAGCTCGTTCACTATGTTCAGGTCGTGAGATACGAAAACGATGGTCTTGCCGGAGTCGCGCAGCTCCCGGATCTTGGCGCGGCACCTCCGCTGGAATTGCTCGTCCCCGACAGAGAGCACCTCGTCCACAAGAAAGATGTCCGGGTCGGAATGAATCGCCACAGAGAACGCCAGCCGTACGTACATTCCCGAGGAGTAGTCCTTTACCGGAGTGTCTATGAAGCGGTCTATCCCGGCGAACTCCAATATGCTGTCGAACTTCCGCTCGATTTCCTCCCTGTTTATACCCAGTATGGCTCCATTCAGGTAAACGTTCTCGCGACCCGTTAGATACGGGTGAAAACCGGTGCCCAGTTCCAACAGTGAAGATATCCTGCCCTCGACGGATATCTCCCCTTCCGTCGGCGAGGTTACGCCCGCAATAATCTTGAGCAGCGTGCTTTTGCCGGAACCGTTCGGGCCGATAATCCCCAACGATTCGCCCGGTTCGACATCGAGATTTATGCCTTTTAGCGCCCAGAATTCCTGCTGCCTCGGTCTGCCGAGCAGGCGTAGCAGGATCTCCTTAGTGATCATCCTGGCTTCACGCCTGAGCCTGTATCTCTTGCCCACGTTTCGTACGGAAAGCACGCTCATAATTACACAAAGTCCGCTATAACGCCCTGGCGGCGACGAAAGATCACAACACCCACAACGAACGATAGTATTGCTCCAGCAAACAACGTGACGATGAGAGAGACATCCGGGAACCGCCTCTCAAGCAAGATCTGGCGCAGCGATACCACGACCGCTGCCATCGGATTTGCCATATAAATGCTGTACATCCTCGGCGACACGGCATTTTCAACTATCTCGGGCGAGTAGAATATCGGTGTTCCCCACCACCACACAAGCAGAACCGCTTCGACAATGTACGCCACGTCCCGGTAAAAGGCGTTTAGACTCGACCCGATGAGGGAGATGCCCATAACGAACATAAGCTCCGCAACAACTATGAGAGGAACCGCGAACATCCAGACGCTCGGCGTCAACTCTGATGCCAGCAGGAAGAAGAACAAGACCACAAGCGACAGGAGGAAGTTCACGAAGTTCGCCAGGATCGATGACAAAGGTATGATCTCGCGCGGGAAATAGATCTTCCGGATAAGCGACGCGTTATCGAGGAGCGACGCCGTACTCTGCGACAGTGAATGAGCCATGAACGTCCACGGTATCAATCCGCACAGTACGAACGCCGGATATTTGCCTGGGTCCATGTCGCCGAATCTAGCCCCCATAATACGAAATACAAAGGTCAGAACCAGCATCAGCAACAACGGGTTGAGGATTGTCCAGAGAAAACCCAGCACCGCATTCTTGTAGCGCACCTTGAACTCTTTCGCCGCGAGGCTTCTCAAGAGTTCCCGGTGCCGGATCATGTCGACAATGAAGTGATGAACAGCGCCAAAAACCATCGGTTTTCCATCCGAAAGCTAATATGTAACTCTAACGCATGACGGTATTTACGTGACTACCATCGCACAGCTAACTCTATCAGAACTGCACGCAACATGTCAAGGCGAGCGTCCAAAGAGGACCCGACACAGGGCCGCGCGAGGTGAAAAGAATCGTGGGGCGGCACCTACTACCCTCGCGCTCCAAGTCTCTGCAGTGCCTCAAGTGCCGGGAGGTGGGTTGGAAGAACCTTCACGGCCTCACTATATTCTGTCCGCGCCTCGGCGCTTTTGCCGAGCATCTCCAGGGAGAGACCGAGTCTGAAACGAGCATCAGCCAGACCCGGATCAATATCCGCCGCCTTGCCGAAGTTGCTAGCGGCTTCCTCCACGTTTCTGAGCCCCAAATGCAG
>Ga0180437_10003871_pt1 | contig 21813 bp, 19 predicted proteins | sample SS_ome_4_FD_132410 | JGI IMG/M metagenome (GOLD analysis project Ga0180437, IMG submission 132410) | Hypersaline lake sediment archaeal communities from the Salton Sea, California, USA - SS_3_D_1 metaG | ecosystem: Environmental > Aquatic > Non-marine Saline and Alkaline > Hypersaline >...
CCCCACGAGCAGGACGTGGTCGGCCACAAAGTCCCGCCCCGGCCCCAGGGGGAGCGGCGCCCGTCGGGCCTCGTTCCCCAGCACGATAAAATCGCCGAACCTGTCCCGGACCAGGCAAAGAAAGCGCTCGAAACAGCGCCGCACCGCCCGCGTCGCGCCGATGCCGATGCGGGCTGTACCATCGGGCAGCGGGATGACCCAGCCGAACCAACCGGGCGCCACGGCGTGACCCAGTAAGATCTCGATATGCTCGCTTCCGCCGTCCCGGAAGGCGACGTCCGCCTTGATCGCCGGGATGGTCTCGCGCCCGCCCCCCTTTCCGGTCCCCGTCCAGCCTCCCATCCAGCGGGCCACGCGGGAGCTGGCGCCGTCCGCGCCCACGAGCAGCGGCGCCTCAAGCTGGAGTGTCCTTGCCCCGGCCCGCGCCTCCACCCGCACCCCTCCCGTCAGCCGTTCAAAGCCACACGCGCGGGTCCCCACCATCAGCTCCGCCCCGGCGCGGACCGCGCGCTCGGCCAGGATCTGGTCAAAGCGGGGCCGGTCGATGGCCACCGCCTGCACGCCCTCCGAGCGCAGCCAGAGCGTCCCCCCGCCCGGCCCCCACACCCGCGCGCTGGTGTAGCGCGCCAGTCCCACCTCCCACTCGGCCACGCGGGCCACCTCCAGCGTCCGCGGCGAGACGAGCCCCGAGCAGTGGTTCGGCAGGCCGACCCGTGGGTGTTCCTCGAGCAGCGCCACGCGGAAGGAGGCCCGGGCCAGGGCCTCGGCGACCACGCTGCCCGCGGGTCCCGCGCCCACGACGATGGCGTCAAAGTCTGCGCCGATGACCGTCAACACACCCTCCTCGTGATCTCAGGTATATCTGCACCTCTGAGGTGACCGGCACTTCTCTTCAAGTGCCGGTCACCTTCTCCCCGGAACCGGTCAGGTCCAGGATCAGCTCGCGCAGCGCGTGCAGGACGACGCTGGTGAGCCAGGCCATCTCCCCGGCGATACACAGCGACACGCTGATCAGGGCCAGTCCCAAAGACAGCGCATGTGCCCGGCGAAAGATATCGAGCACCCACACGCCGCCCGCCAGGCCGGCCAGCAGCAGGAGCGTGCCGGGCACGCCGAACAGGACGAGCGGCCAATCCAGCTCCGCCGGGGGGGAGGGCTGGGCCGCATCCTGCGGCCTCGCTCCCGCCTCCTGCACGGCCGACACCGCGTCCCGCAGCTCGCGCACCATGCGCAGGACGAGGCCCGCGCACACGGCCATCGCGCCAGCGATGCAGAGGGACACGCTGACGAGGGCCTCGCCCACGTGCAGAGCGTGTGCCCTGCGGTGGACATCCAGCACCCGCACCCCAAGAACGAGCCCACTCAGCAAGAGCACGATGCCGGATATGCCAAAGACGAGCAGCGGGCGACGCTCCGCCACGAGCCGCACCATGCTATTTATCATCAACCCCTCCCCTCCCCACGTGGCCGCAATCGAGGCCGCCAATCGGGCTGTTGCAGATCCGGCACCCACGGTCGGTATAGGGCTATAGAGCGGCCCCTCCCCTCAGCCAGGGTTTTGGCACACTGATACCATACCACAAATGGGGCTTCAGGGAATTGCGATAGCGTTACAGTTTGATTAACGTGTTCCTCCCTTCATCCTGAGCGCGCTCGTCGCTCACTAATTATACCAGAAATCCCGGCATTTGTCTGTGGGGAAAGTTTGACACTTGTTGTAGGGAAAGTTAGATACCCGCTGTGGGGAAAGTTAGATACCTATGCATGACGCTCCCTGCGCCGCGTTTGAGCCTGGCGTGGTATTGTGGTACAATTATGGCAGGCACGACCCACGGTCACCGCCCGCGTTCGACGCGGAGGAGAAAGCAAAGTAAGGGGAGGATCAAGAGAGCCACATGCCAGAAGAGAAGAGAGAGGAGTGGTGGAAGCTGCTGAGCCATCCAATGGTCAAGGACGAGTATAGCGATCTGCTGGAAGCGGACTCGGACGATGATGTCAGCCGCGTTCCTTCGCACCTTCCGATTCTGCCGCTGCGAGGCCTGGTCGTCTTTCCAATGACGGCGGTACCGATTCGCGTCGGGCAGCCGCGCTCCATCCGCTTGATCGACGACGCCGTGACCGGCAAGCGGCTCGTCGGGCTTGTAGCCAGCCGCGATCCGGAGTTGGAGACGCCCGGGCCTGACGAAGTCTATCGAATCGGGACAGTCGCTGCGGTCCACCGGTTGTTCAAGTCGCCGGATGGGACGATAACGCTGATCATGCAGGGATTGATGCGTATCCACGTGGACGAGTTCATCGAAGAGGAGCCTTACTTGACGGCACGCGTGTCCATCGTGCCAGAGACGGTGGAGAAATCACCCGAGGTCGAAGCGCTGCGCCGGAGCATCGCACAAGGGTTTCAACGTCTCAGTGAGCTAGCCCCCGCCGTCCCCGAGGAGATGAGCACGCTGGTCATCAACCTGGAGGATCCACTCCAACTCTCCTACGCCGTCGCCAACCAGATCAAGACGATCAATCTAGAAGCCGCCCAGCGGCTTCTCGAATTGGATAGCACGAGCGAGAAGCTGCGCATGCTGCTGGGCCTGCTCAAGCACGAGCTGGAGGTGCTCGAGCTGGGACGCAAGATCCAGAGCGATGCCCAGTCGGAGATGGAAAAGACGCAGCGAGAGTACTTCCTGCGTGAGCAACTCAAGGCCATCCGGCGGGAGCTGGGCGAGGCGGACGAGCAGCAGATGGAGGTGGAAGAGTTTCGCACAAAGATCGAGGAAGCAGGAATGCCGGAAGAGGCGGAGAAGGAAGCCCGCCGCGAGCTGGATCGCCTGAGCAAGCTGCCCACCGCCGCTGCCGAGTACAGCGTCATTCGCACGTACCTGGATTGGCTGACCAGTCTGCCGTGGAACATCCAGACCAAGGACGACCTGGACATCGCGCACGCCCGGAAAGTGCTCGACGAAGACCATTACGATCTGGACGAGATCAAAGAGCGCATTCTGGAGTACCTGGCAGTGCGCAAGCTGCGGGAGGAGCGCAGGGAGGAGCTCGAGCACAGGGAACCGGTCGATCTCATCCGGCGCGAGCGAGAGGGCGTCATCCTCTGCTTCGTGGGCCCGCCAGGCACGGGCAAGACCAGCCTGGGGCAATCGATCGCGCGGGCACTGGGGAGAAAGTTCATCCGCCAGTCACTGGGCGGCGTGCGCGACGAGGCAGAGATTCGGGGACATCGCCGCACGTACATCGGTGCGCTGCCTGGTCGCATCATCCAGGCGCTGCGGCGGGTGGAATCCAAGAACCCGGTCTTTATGTTGGACGAGGTGGACAAGCTGGGGACGGACTTTCGAGGCGACCCGGCGTCGGCACTGCTGGAGGTGCTCGACCCAGAGCAGAACCGGGAATTCCGCGACCACTACCTGGACGTGCCCTTCGACCTCTCCCGCGTCATGTTCATCACCACGGCGAACCTGCTGGACCCAATTCCGCCCCCGCTTCGCGATCGGATGGAGATCCTCAGGCTATCGGGGTACACGGAGAAGGAAAAAGTGCACATCGCCCAGGGGTACCTCATCCCCCGCCAACTGCGCGAGAACGGCCTGCGGCCCGACGAGCTGAGTTTCACGGACGGCGCGCTGCGCCAGATCATCCGCGACTACACCCGCGAGGCCGGAGTGCGTAACCTGGAACGGGAGGTCGGACGAGTCGCCCGCAAAGTGGTGACCCACATCGCCGAAGGCGATACAGCGCCGGTACGGGTCAAGATGCGCGACGTGGCCAAGTTCCTGAAGAGACCGCGCTATTTCCCAGAGACGGCGCTGCGCACCCAGTTGCCCGGCGTCGCCACTGGCCTGAGTGTGACCATCGCTGGCGGCGATCTGATATTCTGCGAGGCCACCAAGATGCCCGGCCAAAAGGGATTCACGGTCACCGGTCAGTTGGGCGAGGTGATGAAGGAGTCGGCTCAGGCAGCGCTGAGTTACGTGCGCTCCAAGGCAGCGGAATTGAACATCCCAGAGGATACCTTCGACAAGACCGACATCCACCTGCACGTGCCGGTCGGCGCGGTGCGCAAGGATGGTCCCTCCGCTGGTGTCACTATTGCGGCCGCATTGGCCTCCCTGCTGACCGGTCGCAGGGTACGGGACGACGTTGGGATGACGGGGGAGATCACGCTGCGTGGGCAGGTGCTGCCCGTTGGCGGCATCAAGGAGAAGGTGCTGGCAGCCCATCGGGCCGGGCTCAAGACCGTCATCCTGCCCAAGCAGAACGAAAAAGACTTGGACGACATACCTGACGAGGTGCGCAAGAGCCTCACATTCGTCCTGGCCGAGCGAGTAGACGATGTGTTCGAGGCTGCGCTGGCTTCCGACAGGCGGTAGCAGCGCAGACCAGCGACACACGGAAAGGCTGAGCAATGGACAGAATCATCGTAGTGGACGACGACCAGGTCTTCTGCGGGCTTCTCAAGACAGTGCTCGAGTTCGAAAGCTATCAGGTGACTGTGGAGGCCAATCCAGACGCCCTCGTGCCTTTGATCCAACACATGGACCAGAGACCGACACTGGTGCTGATGGACGTGCACTCCGAACAGGGAGATACGCTCGACGTGTTGCGGGAGCTCAAGAACGACGAGGCTTTGAAGACCATACCCGTGGTGATGACCTCGGGTATGGATCGCTCCGCCGAGTGCATGGATGCCGGCGGGGATGCCTTTCTGCTCAAACCCTTCCGTCCAGATGAGTTGATCGAATTGGTCGCAGACATAGTCGGCAGATCGTGACACGCGTCCCCCAGCGGCCCGACTCACCACCTCGGAGGCATATAAGGTGACCGGCACTTGGAATTCGGGATGAACAGAGCATTTTCGACAGTGCCGGTCACCTCACTGGTTGCAAGATTTGCCAGTCAACCAGGCAGAATGACAGAAATCAGGGCCAGTCGCAGGACAGTTGGGCATTAACCGATCCAAGACTGGCTCACAAGAGCAAGCGATGATTTAGGAGAACAATGACAAGAAGAAGGAAGAACCGGTCAAATCCCCAGTGGAGGCAGGTGGATCTGCATCTGCACACGCCCGCCTCCGCTGATTTTCTGGAACCCGATATCTCTTACCTGGACATCATACGCCAGGCAGAGCGCAAGGGGGTGGACATCATCGCCTTCACCGACCATAACACAGTGGCCGGGTACCGGGCGATGATGGAGGAAATCCACCAATTGGAGATATTGGAGCAGCTTGGACGGCTGCGCGAGGAGGAGAAGCAGCAGGTCGAGGATTACCGACACCTGCAGGACAAGGTACTCGTGCTGCCGGGGTTCGAATTCACCGCCACACTCGGCTTTCACATTCTCGGTATTTTCTCCCCAGAGACCGACGTGCGCGAACTGGACTTTATCCTGCGCCAACTCAACGTTCCATTGGACAAATTGGATGCCGGCAGCGGCGAGGTCGGCGCGACGAGCGACGTGTTGACAGCCTACCGCGTCATAGATGAGGCCGGAGGTATCGTCATCGCGGCCCACGCCAACTCGAACCACGGCGTGGCTATGCGCGGGATGGGCTTTGGCGGGCAGACGCGCATCGCCTACACGCAGGACCCCCATCTCCACGCACTGGAGGTGACTGACCTGGAGAAGAAAGGACGGCGCACGACGGCACGCTTCTTCGACGGCTCGCGCCCCGAGTACCCGCGCCGGATGCGCTGCATCCAGGGCTCCGACTCCCACCGGCTGGTGCGTGACCCCAGGGACGCTCAGCACCTGGGCGTGGGGGATCGGGTGACGGAGGTGCTGCTGCCTGAGGTCAGTTTCAGCGCGCTGCGGGAGGTATTCACGGGCAACGACTTTGCCCTGACGCGGCCCTACCGCCCCGCAAAAGCGCCAGTGGATCATATTCAGACGGCGCGGGAGGAGGGGGCCACCATCGTCCAGGACTTTCACGCGGGTTATACCAAGCGAGGCGGGCGGCTCTACGCCATCCTGGCCGACGTGTGCGCCTTCGCGAACACCAACGGCGGCGTCCTCTACGTTGGCATCAGCGCCAATCCCAAGGAACGGCCTCCCGGAGTCAACAACCCCTCACGGCTGGTGAGAAACTTGCAGGAGGAGATCGAACGCCGCATCACGCCGCCCCTCGCGGTCACGGTAGACGTACAGCAGACACAGGGGGTCAAGGTGGTGCGGGTGGCGGTGCCGCGAGGGGAAGATCCGCCCTACGCGATTGACGATAGCAAGATATACGTGCGCAGTGAGGCAGAGACCGGCCTGGCGGTTCGAGACGAGATTGTGAGCCTGGTCAGACGGGTCGAGCCCGAGCCTGCCACTGTGCCGGAGGAGAAGGAAGCCGAGGAACACGCGGGCCGTATCGAACCACCTCGCACAGGGGTGGAGATTGTCGAGTCCAGGGAGCGCAAGGGCACGCTCTATCACACAATGCGCGATCTACGCAACGGCAACATGGTCCAGAATGTGACCCGCAAGTCGGCGCGGCGATTGTGGCATTACGCCATCACCCAGGTTGAGGAGCACCCGGTGGACGCCAGCCAGGTCGAGTGGCGCGGGGACATCGGCGTGTTGAAGCGACGGGAGCACGCCGGACGCGCGCGCTACGACCTGGTGCAGCGGGAAGACGGCGAGCAGCGCGTCTACTACGGCGTGACGGAGGACGGCATCCACGGGGAATGGGCGCGGTTAGTCGGATTGGAGACGGACGAGGAGGTTGCGTGAGGTCCCGCTACCGCTGGTTCGTCGTGTTCGTGTTCTTCCTGTTCGTGCTCCTCCATCAGGCCGACAAGCTGCTGATCGGGCCGCTGACCACGCCGATCATGGAGACGTTTCGCATCGACGAGGCAAACATGGGCGCCGTGTTCACCGGGGCGCTTGTCGTCGAGGCCGTGTTCTATCCGCTCTGGGGCTACCTGTATGATCGATATGCGCGGTCGAAACTTCTGGCGCTGGCCTCGTTCATCTGGGGCTCGACCACCTGGCTCAGCGCCGTCATGCCCACTTACCCGGCGTTCCTCGCCACGCGCGCCTCAACCGGGGTAGACGACTCCAGCTACCCCGGCCTGTACAGCCTGATCTCTGACTACTTTGGCCCGACAATGCGGGGCAGGGTCTATGGCCTGCTGCAAGTCGCGCAGCCGCTGGGCTATCTGCTGGGGATGATTGCGGCCATGCTGCTGAGCGACACGCTGGGCTGGCGCAGCGTGTTCTATATCACCGGGTCGCTCGGCGTGGTGCTGTCCATCGTGATCCTGTTCGGTGTGCGGGAGGCCCCACGCGGCAGCAGCGAGCCAGAGCTGGTGGACCTGGAGGAGATCGGCATCTACCGGTTCGACAAGGAGGTCGCCCTCGGCCTGTTTCGCAAAAAGAGCCTGCTGCTTCTCTTTGCCCAGGGTTTCGCCGGCGTCTTTCCCTGGAACGTGATCACTTATTGGTTCTTTCGTTACCTGGAGACGGAGCGGCACTACGACCAGGACGCTGTCCTGATGACGATGGTGCCCGCCGTACTGGTGCTGGCCCTGGGGTACTTTGCGGGAGGCTCGGTGGGCGATTTCTTGTTCAAGCGCACTCCGCGGGGCCGCGCCATCGTATCGATGATCGCCGTGCTTGTCGGCGCCGTCCTGCTGATCGTCACGATGAACGTTCCGGTGGAGAACCAGACGCTCTTTATGGTGATGCTTGTGAGCACGGCGCTGTTCATCCCCGTCGCCGCGCCCAACGTGACCTCCACGGTTCACGATATCACCGTGCCAGAGGTACGCAGCACGGCGCTGGCGATCCAGTACTTTATTGAGAGCGCGGGGGCAGCGCTGGCGCCCTTGCTGGCTGGTCTGATCGCCGTGCGGTCGTCCCTGCACACGGCGATCCTGCTCATCTGCGTCTCCACCTGGGTGCTGTGTTCGATTCTCTTTGCCTTTGTCATCTTCCTGGTGCCGCACGACATCGAGACGCTGCGCCAAGCGATGGCAGAGCGGGCCGAGCAGGCGAGGGCAGCGGGCATCTAGGGATTGGCGACCGCGCACTGTAGCACTGTAAGTCGTGCTTTCAGCGCGACGATTCGGCGCTCTCGGACGTCACGATGCAATCGTGACCTACATCTACATCTCGCGTCCCCAGCCAGCCGGAAGTACCTTGCCAGATTCCTCTCGCTGGTGTATAATAGATATTGACCCGAAGGGAAGACGAGATAGTCACCCGCTCACCTCATCTTGTTTTTCGATTTTCGCAAGGTCAGGGTCTTGTTCGGAAAGACCCGCGAAGCGTCCAACCGAAGGGATACACCTCTATCTCCCCCCTGATCGTAGTCTCTTCCTATGATCCGACGCGAAGGTGGATTGTGTGTCGCTTCAAGCGCGAATCGGTGTCCCGATAGTCGCGTCCGGCGGTTCACCTCGCGCGGTGATGATCTATGTTGACAAACGGGATTCTAGGCACAGTCAACGGCAAGGTGGTAGGAGGAAATGATGGGTTTCAAGGTAGGTGACGTGGTCGTCCACTGCGTTCGTGGTGCCGGTGAGGTGGTCGGCGTCGAGGAGCGGCAATGGCGCGGAAGTAGCGAGATGTACTACAGGATCCAGTTGCTTTGCTCGCCAAACTCCAGGGTGTTGATTCCAGCCAGTGCGGCAGAGGAGATTGGTTTGCGGCATGCAATCCCGCAGTCCAAGCTAGAGCGGGTCTGGCGCGTGTTGCTCGCCGATCCCAGGACATTGCCCACCGATCATCGAGAGCGGTACGCATTGCTGGCGGCCAAGCTGAACGCCAGGGATGTTCTTCAGGTGGCGGAGGTGGTCAGGGATGTGGCTTGGCGGCGCTGGTACAAGGGTCATCTGACAATGAGGGATACACAGATGTACGACGATGGGATGATGCGCCTCGCCGGGGAGATTGCGGTCGTACAACAGATCGAGCTGACGGATGCCGAGACTGAGATTCGAACGAAGCTTGATGGTAGCTTTTCCCCAGGCACTCCCTCCCAAGGCTAGAGAACATCCCGCGCTGGTAATCACTTTTTTCGTGTCTGCCAATCGCTGCGTCTGAAAATCACACAAGTTTAAGGAGTATAGAAAGTGACAGAACGAGAGACCGGAACCGTCAAGTGGTTCAATGCGGGCAAAGGATATGGATTCATTTCCCGCGACGCCGGAGAGGACGTATTCGTCCATTACTCGGCTATCGAAGGAGAAGAGGGGTTTCGCTCGTTGGACGAGGGCCAGCAGGTCGAGTTCAACGTCGAGCAGGGCCCCAAAGGGCTGCAGGCCACTCACGTGAGGGTTCTGTAGCCTCTCAGTACTCGTGACAACCGACCGCACGGCCTACACTGGCCGTGCGGTTCTTTCATGCGCTGTTCCACCCACACAAACCGCGCTATGGACTCTGTCCTGGCCCAGCGCGACGATCCGCTGCGCTTTCTTTCTCTCCCAAACGTCACGATAGAATCGTGACCTACATCTCGCGTCCCCAGCCGGAAGTAGGTCGTGCTTTCAGCGCGACGATTCGCTGCGCTTTCGGACGTCACGATGGAATCGTGACCTACATCTCGCGTCCCCAGCCGGAAGTAGGTCGTGCTTTCAGCGCGACGATTCGCTGCGCTCTCGGACGTCACGATGCAATCGTGACCTACATCTCGCGTCCCCAGCCGGAAGTAGGTCGTGCTTTCAGCGCGACGATTCGCTGCGCTTTCTTTCTCTCCCAAACGTCACGATGCAATCGTGACCTACATCTCGCGTCCCCAGCCGGAAGTAGGTCGTGCTTTCAGCGCGACGATTCGGCCGGTCTGTGGGCCGCACCGGCGTGGAACAGCCTGTGCTGGGTGTTGAAGTAGGTCGGGCTTTCGCGCAAGGATTCATCCGCCCTCCCTGAATATCATCTGTCCTGAAGACGCCATAGACGGCATTTTGTGGTATACTATAGGTGCGGTCAGGGGATTTGAATCTCACACCGCCAGCGGTTGGATAGCCAGCGAGAGAGGGGTGAAAGGATGAGCACTATCGCCGTGTTGGAAGTACCCCAGGACGTTTTGGATTCGGCCCGTCTTACCGTGCCCGAGCTGAAGGTCGAGATGGCAGTCTACTTGTACGCTCAGAGGCGCTTGTCTATCGGCAAGGCGCGTGAACTGGCCGGGATGGGGTTGTGGGAGTTTCGCCAGGTGCTAGCCTCGCGCCACATCCCACCCCACTACGACATCGATGATCTGGACGCAGATGTAGCTGCGCTCCGCGAGATAGAGCGGCTATGATCGTCATCAGCAATACCTCACCGTTGACCAACTTGGCCGCAGTTGGACAGCTCACCCTTCTCCATCGCCTGTACAACGGATTGCATATACCTGATGGCGTGTGGGAAGAGCTAAACGCCGAAGGTCAAAGCTGGCCTGGACGAGACGAGGTCGCCGCAGTAAACTGGATTGAAAAGCACCCTGTCCGGAATCAGTCGTTGGTCACTGCGCTGCAGCGTGATTTGGGACGAGGCGAAGCTGAAAGCATCGCTTTGGCCCTCGAACTGAGCGCCGACTTGCTGCTTCTGGATGAGAGAGAGGGCCGACGTGCCGCCGAACGACTGGGATTGCGCGTGATTGGCGTTGTGGGTATCTTGTTGGAGGCTAAATCCAGCGCCATCATTGACAAAGTGCGCCCCCTTCTAGACGGTCTGCGTCAGGCCGCCGGTTTCTACCTCAGCGAGTCACTGTACCAGCATGCATTGGTGCTGGCAGGTGAGAGCACTGAATAGAGCCCGCGCCTGGTTGTCACGTAACGTCACGATGCAATCGTGACCTACATCCGGTGTGCACACTGCTCCGGAGGCCCAGATAGCGCGTTTGACAAGCTAGGTCGTCTGAATTACACTTGTAGCGATCCAGGAACAGGAGGAGGTGCGCAATGACGGTCCTGATCGGGACGAGCGGGTTCAGCTACGCGGATTGGGTCGGGCCAGTCTACCCCGAAGACCTGCCCAAGCAGGAATGGCTGGCCTACTACGCGGCCGAGTTCCGCACCAACGAGCTCAACTTTAGCTACTATCGCATCCCCAACACTTACACCCTCGAACGGATGGCGGCCAAGGTCCCCGAGGGCTTCCTTTTCTCCATCAAGGCCTACCAGGGCATCACCCACGAGCGCGAGGACCCCGAGCCCCACATGGCGCAGTTTGTGGCGGCGCTGGCCCCGCTCATCGACGCAGGGAAATTCGCCTGCGTGCTGGCCCAGTTCCCCCACTCCTTCCACGCGGACCAGGCCAACCGCGACTATCTCAAGCGCGTGCGCGAGGGCTTTGGCGACCTGCCGGTGGTGGTCGAGTTCCGCTCCCGCGACTGGATCAACGAGCGCACCTTCGACGAGCTGCGTGAGCTCGACTTTGGCTTCTGCTGCGTGGACCAGCCCCGTTTCAAGAGCCTGGTGCCGCCGGTGGCGGTCGCGACCGGCCCGGTGGCCTACGTCCGCTTCCACGGCCGGAACTATGATAAATGGTGGCAGCACGCTGAGGCCTGGGAGCGATACGACTACAGCTACAGCGACGAGGAGCTGATGGAGTGGCTGCCCAAGATTCAACAATTGGACCAAGAATCGCCGCTGACGCTGGTCTATATGAACAACCACTGGCAGGGACAGGCCGTCGGCACCGCCCGGCAGTTGAGAATGCTGATGGAGGGAGAAGGAGATTAGTACCCTCCCAAAGACCAGATTGCACTGGTGCGCGAGACAGGGTAGAATTGCGCACCTGTTCAGCAATGCTGTGCGGTTTGGCACGCCGGCCTTGGCCCTGGTCTAGGCATCCACCGGCGGTGGACAGAGCACAACAGTCAATACCATCGAAGGAGAGAGCAGACGGATGACCAAGCAAGTAAACGTCACGTGGGTCGAAAAGCGACAGTTCGTCGGCACCGATACCAGCAAGCACTCCGTAGTGATGTCCTCGCAGGACGAGGAGAACGCCACGGGGATGAAGCCGTCCGATCTGCTGTTGGTGTCACTGGGCGGATGCACTGCCTACGACGTGGTGGACATCCTCCACAAGAAGCGTCAAAAGCTCACCGGACTGGAGGTTACGGTCAGCGCGGAGCAGGAGGCCGACCCACCCTGGACCTATCGCAACATACACATCCTCTACAAGCTGCGGGGCAAGGGACTGAAGGATAAGGCCGTACACGACGCGATCGAGCTTTCGGAGCAAAAGTACTGCTCCGTGACCGCGACGTTGCGCGGCGAGGCCGAGATCACTTACGACTACACCATCGTCGAAGATGAATAAACACCACCCGCTCGACTCGCGCCCTTCCTGATCAGGACCTAATAAACGACAAAACGAGCTGATTTCAGAGAATGAGCATCGCGTCGCCAAAGCTGTAGAAACGGTACCGCTCGCGGATCGCCTCGGCGTAGGCGCGGTCCAACAGATCCTTGCCAACAAAGGCCGAAACCAACATCAAGAGCGTCGAACGTGGCAGATGAAAGTTGGTGATCAGCACGTCTAGCGCCCGAAAGCGAAAGCCGGGATGAATAAACAGGTCGGTGTTCCCCTCATAGGCCACAACGGATCGCCAGGGACAGCTCTCCGCACCTGCCTGACCTCCAACCGCCGCCAGCGCCGCGGTCTCCAACACCCGCACCGCCGTCGTCCCCACTGCAATCACGCGGTCTCCTCGCAGCCTGGCCTGGTTCACCTCCTGTGCCACCTCGGGCTTTAGCGAGCAGAATTCTGTGTGCATGCGGTGGTCCTCGATCCGCTCCTCGCTCACCGGACGGAAAGTATCCAGGCCAATGTGCAGGGTGACAAAGGCGGATTGAACGCCCAAATCCCGCAGCCGGTGCAGCAGTTCGGGCGTGAAATGGAGCCCAGCGGTCGGCGCCGCCGCCGATCCCTGCACCCGGGCATAGACCGTCTGGTAGCGCTCGGCATCGGCCAGCGGGGTGTGGATGTAGGGCGGCAACGGGGTGACGCCCGCCCGCTCCGCCAATGGCAGTACGGGCTGGCCAAAGGCCAACACGCGCATCCCGCGCTCTCCCGCCCCGGTTACCTCGGCCTCCACGCCCGCCGGCTCATCGTCAGAACCATCGAGCAGGATCAAGCGCATACCCACTTGGACGCGCTTCCCCTTGACCAGAGCCTCCCACGTATCGCCCGTCCGCTGCCGTAACAGCAGGATCTCTACCTTACCACCGGTCGGCTTGCGGGCAAAGAGCCGGGCTGGAAAAACCCGGCTCTCATTGTGTATCAGCAGATCATCCGGCCGCAGGTACTCTGGCAAATCGCAGAAGTGGCGATGGGTGATTTCCCCGCTGCGCCGGTCCAGCACCATCAACCGGGAAGCGTCTCGTGGCTCCAGCGGCGTCTGGGCAATCAGTTCAGGTGGAAGCTCATAGTCGAACTCGACAGTCTTCACTCGCTATCTTCAACCGCCTTCCCTGAGGCCCCCGCAGCCTACTTCTCTGTCTCGTCCAAAGTCCGCGTGGCATACGGGGAGTCCTGGGCGGTGTCCTCGATGACTTCGCCTTCCAGCGTTTCCTCCAAGACCCTGGTGGCATACGGCGTGTCCCGTGGCGCGTCCTCCAACTCTGCCGTGCCTGACGAGGATTCCTCCGGTTCTTCCGCCAGTTTCACCGTGGCGTATTCGGCCTCCTCCGGCGCTTCCTCAACGATGTCCGCCGTATATACGGCTTCCTGCGCCGTCCCTCCAGCACCTGTGCCTGTCACGGCTTGCCAAATGGCGATGATCAGGCACACGATGGCGCCGATGTCCAGTATGCTGCAGCAGCAGCTCAGGCCCCAGGCCAACCACTGCACGCGGAAGAACTCCCTGCTCAACGGCGGCAGCGCCAGGACAATCTGTCCAAGAGCGATCAGCGTGAGCAGACCAAAGCCGACCGCAGCCAGGATAGCCGCCCTCCCCTTGACGCGGACCAGCAGGATGATGGCGACCACGAGGCCACCTAAGTACGCAAGTAGGGCCGCCACGTGCGGTAAGAGTCCAGCATAGACTATGGGAGAGACCATTTCGTTACCTCCTCTGCGTATGATCAACAGCCTGCCACCAGTTGCCTCAACCGGCGCCCGAGCTCACATTCTACACGTAATGCCCTTTCCGGGCAAATGCAGGTCCACGGTTCGTCGCATTCCAATAGCCGCTGCACCGCTTCAGGCATCGCCTCTCCCGCCAAACAGCTCCTGGGCCGGACAGCCGATCTCCCTCTGCTATGGCCTGGTCTGACGAGGGACCCTAGCGTAGTAGCTCCCTCAGGTTCTCCCACACAATGTATGCCCCGGCGATCAGCACACCCAGCACGACGATCAGCCAGAAGAACTCGAAGAGAAGCACCAGCGCCGAAACGACCGCCAGCCCAACCGTCACGCTAGCGATGAGCCGTGACAGTTGTCCCCGGAAGCCCGACTCGATGAACACTATGAGGGACACCATAGCCACCAATCCCAGGACTAGATGTTCCCGGGAAAACAAGGCCAGTAGCACAAAGCCAATCATCATCACCCCGATGCTGATGGCCGCCCACGTTTCGGCGAAACGGCCGAGGCGCAGCTCATCGTCGGATGCGGGATGGTGAGCTCGATGGATGTGCGCTCGCATCGGACCGCGCTCCCCGGCCCGAAGCCGTTGATCGTAGTGACCCATTGCCTCCAGCAATGCCTCGTCCGACGCGACCTGCGCCCGCAGTCGATCAAGTTCGCCCGAGAGAGCCTCGATCTGCGCCTCATAGGCTGCGTGTCGGTCCTTCAGATGGGGGTAGCCCTGCATCGCCGCAGCTTCCACGCCCAGACCGACCAGTTCGTGGCTTTTCTGGGAGATCGCCTCGTCCAGTTCGGCACGTCGGGCATCCAAGACTTCTCGCCGCTCCTGCAAACGCAGACGTATCTCATCCGATGGGGGCACCTTGTCCAGGCCGGCCCACCCCAGAGGGTCGTACCACACACGCCGTTCCGTTCCATCCCGATCGTACAACGGCCCGGCGGGCGCGTTTTCGCCAGCCACAGGATCGCACGCATAGAGCCCCCACAGGCCGCGATAGCACAGAGCCCAAGCCGGTGCGGGATCCAACAAACGCGGCTCGTCCCACTCTTTGTCCTGCCCCGGACCGATGGACAGTCCATCGCCGCGCGCATAATCCACGAAAGGGATCCGGAAAGTGTTGAATCCGGCCCGACCTATCGCTTGTGCCTGCCCACCCTGATCTTGGCCTAGCGCTCTGCGTAGAGACCTCTCCAGCCTGCGGGTCAACCGGACAAACGGGGAAAGAAAAACGATTTCCAACTCTGTCAGGTACTCACCGCGCACAAAATAGCTGGCGTGGGAACCCGCACCTGCATAAATCACCGGATGCTCACCCACCCTTTCGAGCTCGGGATCATCCCAACGACGGCGCAGGTCGTCGCCGGAAAAGTCGTGGGAGGCGTAGGCCACCCACTCGGGATAGACCGCTCCCTCAGCGGATTCGGAGCAGTAGACACAGGCCATCTCCCAGTCGGCTTCGTGGTCGTTAACTCCGAAAAAGCCCGAGCGCCAGTTGTTGAAGGGATAGAAAAACCAATACTGGAGAACAACCCACCCGTTCTGGCGCTCCACACGCCCGTAGTAACAGTAGTGCTCTCCCTCAGCGAGGACGCGTTGATACTCGAGGATAGCCGCCGCGGATGTGTCGCCTGGCACACGTCCGCGTGCCAACAGAGTGAGCGAGAAGAGCGCATCCACCAAACGCGACACGTAGCCAACGCGCGCCAGCCGCCCACGCCCAGGTCGAAAGACATCCTGTTCGCCCCGTTTGGCCAATCCCTGCGCCACGCGCTGTAATCGATAGGCGGCCAGCTCAGCGATGTTGAGCGGTTCGATGAACTTGAGGAAGTGGATCGCATTGGAGCCATCGGCCCGATACAGGGCCAGTTTGTCCAGCGTCAGTTCGCCCTCGGGGACCAAGCACTCCGGCTCCGCACCTGGCTGCTGAACCCAGAGGCTGGAAGCCCGCACGTAGGGCCCTACATCCATAGGGAAAAACTGCTCCCCGCGCGTGTAACGGACCACCGGCTCAAAGCGCCGGAGCAGGGCACGGTCACTACGAGCGGTCACCTTCCCTCCCCCCGGTGGACACTCGCCTGTTCTTCGACTCCAGGCTTGGCCCGAAAGACATCTCGCACCTCGTGGTAGTTCAGATAGAGCACCATGAGAATGCCGTATAGCATCATCACATACACGTAGACGGGCTTTCCACTGAAGTAGAGGACCAGCGCGATCAAAAGACAGAGTCCCTGCACAAGCATAGCGCTCGCCCACGCGTTGTGCCGCGTGCGGAGAAAACTCACAGCGGCCAGGACGGCCAGGGCGGAGAGCGCAAAAAAGAGAAGGCCCAGGCTGTCAAGGCTGCGTTCACTCACCCTCAGGAGCAGTTCCTCGTTGACGACCCCCAGCACAGGCATGACCAATGCTCTAGCCCGGACAGGGAGTTCGCCCAGGAGCTCGGCGCCCTGCTCCAATATCTGGTCTAGCAGACCAATCTGAACCAGATACGACGCCCCCACGTGTAAGAGACCAAAAGAGAATAACCCGGCCGCTTGTAGCAGCATCAACAGGCCAATCGCCGTCACCGGCCATGGACGCTTCTGGCGCTTCCGCGAGGTCCGCCCGACTTTGCGGCTACTTGTTACATCCGATTGGCTCATCCCACGCCCTACATTGCTTACACGACCACGCCGTGCGGAAGTGGGAATACGGCGTCAGGGCAACATTCACATACGGCTTGTCATTGATACTCTCGCACTTTGGCACACAAATCAGGCGCGAAATGGCCGCAGGAGTGCGGAGTTGTTCTTGAACAAGTGCATAGGCTGCTATGATCGATCGGGAAATGATTAGTGAGGCCGTGCGGGCAACGTGAAGGTGACAGTCGTACCCTTGTCTGTTTCGCTCTCCAGCCAGATATGGCCCCCTTGTGCCTCTACCGCCAGCCGGCAGAACGTCAATCCCAACCCGCTGCCGACTGCGCTTCCTGCTTTGCGAGCTTCAATCTGGGTGAACTTGTCAAACACCTTGTCCACCCACTCTTTCGGAATGCCGAGCCCCTGGTCGGTCACGCTAAAAGCAACCATGTCTGTGTGAGAGTCCGCGTGAGATGGTTCGACACAAACCGTCACGACCGATTCAGGCCCGCTGAACTTGACAGCATTGCTCAGTAGATTGACCAGCACGCGCACCGTCGCCGTGGGGTCTGCGTAGACCGTCCCGATATCTGAATCCAGGCGAGATGCCAGGTTCACGCGGTTCCGTTCTGCCCACACCTTTACCTGGTCTAGTGACGAATCCACCAGCTCCCTCGCGCTGACCTCGCCCAACTGCAACGGCATCTTTCCGCTCTCCAACTGCGCCAAATCGAGCAGCGAGTTGATAAGTGTCAACATCCGATTGCACGACACCAGGCACATCTCGATCAGGTCTTTCTGGAGCGGGTCCACCGTTTCGCCTGCAACGTCCTGGAGGGTATGCAGTCCCGTCATCACATTGGCCAGCGGCGAGCGGAGGTCGTGGACAATGAACTGCCCCAACTCCTCCTGCCGTTTCTGGGATTTCCGCAGCGCCGACAGCACGTAAGTGACGATTAGAAAGACGCCCGATCTCACAGCCGCGTTCCAGTACGGAATCGCAGGATGCGCATACGAATGTCCTGTCAGCAGATCAGCTATAAGCCACAGGACAGTGCTCGTGACAGACAGCAGGACGCCCATCCGCCTGTCCACCCGCCAAGCGCCCAGATAGATGGGAATCAGATAGAATATGGAGAAAGAAAGCTCTGGCCCTGTCAGATAATCGATCACGCCCACCAGCACGGCAAGGCCAAAACCCCACAGTGTCAAGGACAACCTGGACTGCCGACCGAAGTATCTCGACAGGCTCATGCTCACATCCTCCCTCAAAGCGCCCTGGTCAGAGCGGCGGCATCGGGATTGAAGCCATCGCGCTCCAGGCTGACTGGCTCTCACCACGATGTGAATCAGCGCATCGCCGAAAACTCGGTGATCTCCAGGGAAAACGTTGCCCCGTCGGTGACCACGAGTCCCCGCTGAGGGGTGTCAACTCCCTTTACACGGACAGATTGTTCGGTGCACCCTGCTACTTTCCCTATCAGGTGACGCCGAGGGTCGTCCGCGAAGTAACGCCGTTCAATGATGTGCACCTTCTCACCCTGTTCGAGAATCATTGCCTGCCTCCTCTTCGCGCGATCACATTCCTTGGAGACAAAACCAACTGCTTCGAAAGGAAAGGGACACTCGAAACCGTCAGACTGACTCAGGTTCTCTCAGACTTGGCCGACTCCAACCAGCCCTCCAGCTCGCGGGCGGCGATCTCCCGTGCGCCCAGGCCGAAAGCCAGTGCCACCGCGACGGCGATGGCTCCCAGCAGCAAGCCAAAGGCCAGGTTGATGATCTCGTTGGCCAGACCCATCTCCCGCAGGGCCATGGCGCCGGCCAACACCAGGATAGAGATCCGCGTGGCCAGGGCCAGCAGCCCGGCCTGTGCTGCTCCACTGGCTCGCACTGCCCTGGCGGCCAGATTTGCCAGGTATAGACCGAGACCGAAAATGATCAGCCCTAGCATTACCTGACCGGCAAAAACCGTGAATTGGATCACCAGCTCGGCCACCGACTCAAAGCCCAGCAAACGCAGTGCTTCGATGCTGGCAAAGAGCATGATGGCCACCATAACCAGGTATCCCACGATTTCCGAGGGCGTCCGTTCGCCTTCGGCCGGCCTCTTGCCCAGGCCCAGCCGGACCAAGATTGTGTTGAAGCCCACACCAGTGAGCAGGTTGATGATCAACCCAGCCACCACGCGTCCGACCACGTAGGCGATCGCCACCACCAGGCCAGCAGCGAAGATGACCGGCAGCGCTCCGAGGATCGTGTCCAGCATATTGGTGGCCGGTCGGGTGATGGCTTCCAGTGCCAGGGCATTCAGGGCGGCAATCAGCACCGGGATGAGGATCAGGATATAGAGTACCAGACCCAGGAGTCCCGACAACCGCTGTTTGCCCAGCACCGGAGCCAGGCCCACCCGCTCGCTGAGCTGATCGGCACCCACCGCAGCTAGCAGGTTGGTCACGATCCGCTGTACGATACGAGCCAGGAGCCAGCCAATCGCCAAGATCAGTAAGGCAGCAAAGATGTTGGGCAGAAAGCCGAGGACCTTGTCGATCATCCCTTGGACCGGCTCAAGCAGTCCTTCCAGCGCCAGGGCACTCAACACGGCGGGCAGAAAGAGCAGGAACACCAGCCAGTATACCGCGTCGGCAAGCGTCTTGGTTAGGGGAACGCGTTCTTCCTCCTCGAGGCCCACTTGGCTGCCGAACCGTTCGTCGATCTTGGCCACGCTCAGCGCTCGGGAGACGAGATGCCTCAGCAGGCTGGCCAGGACCCAGGCGAGCAACAGCAGCAGCCCCGCGCCGAGCAGCCGTGGGGCATACCGGAACACCTGGACCAGGAGCTGATTCAGCGGCTCGGTGATGAGCGTGAGGCCCAGGGCCTGGAAGAAGGCGATCAGCACAAAGAGCATGATCAGGTAGTAGACGCCCTTGGCGATCCACTACCCCGCCTGAGCGGCCTTGGCCTCCGCTTCTTCCCCAACGACCCAGCGAGCCACCCGCTCGTCCACGGTGGTGCGACGCAGCGCGTTGCGCACGACGGATGACACCACGAGCGCCACCAGCCATCCGACGATCAGGACAACCAGGGCTGCGATGAGGTTAGGGACAAAGCCCCCAATCAATTGAGCGGCTTGCTCTAGGAAAACTTGAAAGACTTGCATCTGTTACCTCCTTGCTTGGATAGCTGAATGAGTGTCTGTGTTCGAGCATCCCTTTCCCTATCTGGGGGCAGGCTGTGATCCCAGGTGTTGTGCTCACCTTTCATCCCCCCTGCCGGAACAGAACACCCGCCGCGCCGCTGGGCAGGCCGCTGGCACACCTCAGCGATGCGACGGCTGTCATGGAGGTCGTGCATTGTCGCCGAGGCTTGTCTCTTTGCCTGGCTGCACTCAGTATAACACATTGCATGTACTCAGTCAACATCATAGCAGTATGTACGTCGCATCATCCCACAAGGCGTCTTCCGTGAAACAGCTCTGCGAGTTGATCAAGCACCGACTGAGGCTCTCCCCATAATCAAACTGCTTGCCTCGGGAGGTTCACACCGGCAAGCACCACATGATAGCGTCGCGGACACAGCTAGAGCATCCTGGCGTCACAAGGCAGACTACGAGCGCCCTTCGACTAGCAGTACGGGATTCACCGAAGGGCGCTCATTCGCCCCAGGTCTATCAGTCGCGTAGGGCAGATCGACCGCCCCCTCCTCCAAGACCCAGAAGCGGGCCGTACACCTGGTTCACGGTCACAGTGACGCTGGCAGAGGCGCTACCTCCCTTACCGTCACTGACGGTATAGGCGAAAGTATCGGTGCCGGTGAAACCAGGGGGCGGAGTGTAAGTGCACACCCCTGAACTGGTGCAGCTCACCGTGCCGCCCTGGGCACTGGCTGTCTCGTAGTCATTGACCGTGAGAGCATCGCCATCGGGGTCGGAGTCGTTGGCCAGCACGTTGACATCCACCGGCGTGTCCTCATCGGTGACTGCAGAGTCATCCACCGCCACCGGCGGGTCGTTCATCGGGTTGACTAACACGATGACCCTGGCGGAGGCGGTCCCACCCCTGCCGTCGCTGACGGTGTAGCCAAACGCGTCGGTACCGTTGAAGTCCATGGGTGGGGTATAGGTGCATCTTCCAGCATTGGTGCACTTTACCGTACCACCTCGAGTGCCGACGGTCATGTAGTCGCTGATAGTCAGGGTATCTCCGTCTGGATCAAAGTCGTTGGCCAGCACGTCGATGTCCACCGGCGTGTCCTCGTCAGTGGTCAAGACGTCATCGACAGCCACCGGTGCCCGGTTCGGCTTCGGCGTAGGTGTGGGCGTGGGAGTGGGAGTGGGAGTGGGAGTCCCTCCTGGAGGTAGATCGCCGATCCGCTTCCACCAGAACTCGACCAGTGCGTTCCCAGCCCGCTCGTGGTACTCGACCAACAGTTGGGACTGCTGCTTGTCACGAAACGTCACATCCACCGTGTACACCTGCTCCCCATTGCTGGCGTGCCATTCGTGCAGCGTCAGGTAACCGTCCATCGCGAACCGGATACCATCGTCCGCCCTGGCGTAGAAGCGGTAGACCCCTGGATCGAAGGTTACCTTGCGCGTCCAGCGGGCCGAGAAGTTATCCGCTGGCAACCCGACAGCTGGCGCCCCTGCGCCCCACCGGAAGTCGATCTGCCTGTCGTTCCGCACCAATGCCGGGTTTCCCTTCAAGTCCCGGTTTGACCAGTACTCCGCCTTCCAGTCGGGATAGGATGGTGTGATCCTCTCCCACTGGATGCGGATCCGTGCATCCCCAGTATGCTCGTAGTATTCTACCCGCAGGCGGTGCGTACCCCGCGCCAGCGCGCGATCGGCCGTCAACTCGCGGACCGCGCCATCCTGCCACGCGTCGATGATCAGTTGATCGTCCACCCACAACCGCGCCCCATCGTCCACCTTGACCCGGAAACGATAGGTCGCGGCGTCAAAGTTCGCCGTGCGTGTCCACCGAGCGGAAAAATCGTCGGCAGGCAGGCCCACGGGCGCACCGAGCCCCCAGTTGAAGTCGAGGGCCGCGTCATTGCGCACGATCGCCGGACTGCCGCTCAGGCTCCGGTTCGACCAGTACTCGCCGCGCCAGTCCGGATACTGGGTCGGTCTCTCCCACCACACCTGGATCAGCGCATCCCCACTCCGCTCGTAATACTCGATGC
>Ga0180437_10003872_pt1 | contig 21813 bp, 23 predicted proteins | sample SS_ome_4_FD_132410 | JGI IMG/M metagenome (GOLD analysis project Ga0180437, IMG submission 132410) | Hypersaline lake sediment archaeal communities from the Salton Sea, California, USA - SS_3_D_1 metaG | ecosystem: Environmental > Aquatic > Non-marine Saline and Alkaline > Hypersaline >...
AATTCAGATAGTATATTACATAACTATTTAAATTGGTTTCTAGTTTCATTAGCAGAAACACAAGTAGATTTACATGGTCATATTAAAAATTTTATGTCTTGGATTAATGGATTAACTGTATCTACTTACAGTATATTGATGGTAGTTTCTGTATTTTTATTTGTTTTATCATTGCCTATTATTTATATATATACACTAGGATCATTAGTAATTAAACAACTAACAAGTTTTTGGAAACATGGAATAATTGAAATGATTCTTATAATATTGAGTGGGTTTTTTATATGGTCACTAGATCTTATAATATCATCTTTTAATGTTATCAAATTATTATTTGAATTATTAATAAGACCTATATTTACTAAAAGTCAGCGTGAGGTAATAATGAATATAGTAAGAAAAGAGAATGTTTTAATGGGATATGTATTTGGATTTATGTTTTTGCAAATTTTATACAAAGTTAACATGAATAAGCATATGGAAAAACCACTAAAAATTATTCCAACTGTAATATTTTTCCTTATAGTATCAATTCATTTTATAAAATATATGTATGGTATAGTATCAAAGATTGGTGGTAGCGAAAGAAATAAGTGTACATAGAAATATTATTTAAAAGTATAAATATACTAATAAATAATATGGGAAAAAAAACAAAGTCAAAAAATTTAGATAATTTACCATTAGTAAGTTTATGTACACCAACATTTAATAGAAGACCTTTTATTCCATCGATGATTAAATGTTTTCATCACCAAACATATCCAAAAGATAAAATAGAATGGATTATAATAGATGATGGAACTGATAAGATAGAAGACTTAGTTTGTGATATATCTAATGTAAAATATTATAAGTATGATGAAAAAATGCCATTAGGAAAAAAACGTAATATAATGCATGATAAATCACAAGGAGATATTTTAGTCTATATGGATGATGATGATTATTATCCTCCAGAGAGAATAATGTATGCAGTAAATATGTTACAATCTCATCCAAAAGCACTATGCGCGGGTGCAAGTGAAATATATATCTATTTTAAACATATAAATAAAATGGTTCAATTTGGTCCATATGGACCAAATCATGCAACAGCAGGAACTTTTGCATTTAAACGTGAATTATTAAAAGAACATAGATATAATGATACAGCTGCACTAGCTGAAGAAAAAGCATTTTTAAAAGATTATACAGTACCATTTGTACAATTAGAGCCAAAAAAAACTATTCTAGTCTTTTCACATGAACATAATACATTTGATAAAAAAACTTTACTAAACAATAATCCTAATCCACAATATACAAAAATATCAGATAAAAAAGTAGAAGATTTTGTAAAAGAAAAAGATCTATATGATTTTTTTATGAAAAATATAGATAATGAATTAAAAGATTATGAACCAGGTAAACCATCAATGAAACCAGATGTTTTAAAACAGATAGATCAAATAACAAAAGAACGAGAACAGTTAATGACACAAAAACGAGATGAAATAGAGATGCATAATAGTCAAATGTTAAATAATATGGGATTATCAAAAGAACAAATTGAACATTTAAAACGAAATCCTATGGAATTAAATAGATTAATTAATGAAAATCAGATAAAAATTAATGATAATCAAGTTTTGTTACAATTACTAACAGAAGCGAATAATAATCAAGGTCAAATTACTGGTCAAATTAATGGTAAAACAGAACCACTAACAAATCAACAGATTGTAAATATTTTAAAAGAGCAAGAGACAAGAATAAATAAATTACAAGAAGATTGTCTTAAAAAAGATAGATACATAGAACTTTTAGAAAGTAAAATAGCTATGATAGACAAGTAAATATTTTATTTTATTAAATAATAAAATAAAATTGATATAAATAATAAAATTGTAATAGTAAATAGTAGCAAGATGGATACAGTAACAAAGACTATGCCAGAGATTGAGGTAGATCGGGCGTATCAGCCATATAAAAAAGTATATTATTCAGATGTAGTAGGGTCGCCAATTCTAGATGCAGTAACTGGTGCAAAATATCCATTTAAAGTCGGTAGTGTAGATGAAAATAAATTCTTTAAAGTTCGTTCTACTACGGCATACAAGAATCGTTCAGCAAAATCAACATATCCAACATGTGCATCCGTAACTAATCAGGCATTTTATGAAAATCCACAATCATATATGAGTCATCATTCAGCAGTACTATCGAAAGAGATCCTAGATAAATGGAATGAGAAAAATATGGTAGCTACAAATTAAATTTCAAGATCTATATTATTGTCATTATATGAATATGTAGTATTTATATTATGAAATTTATCAATATATCTATATATACGATTAATGTCAAGTTTAGTTATTTCATACTGTTCCATATAGTTAAATATTTCGCCCGAATCATACAAATTTTTTAATTTAATAAATAGAGTAAATAAATCTTTTTTATCTAGACTAAATATTTGACACAAGTTTTGAATAAATAATAAATTATTATATTCAGTACTATACTTAGTAAGAACCTTAGTAAATCTTATTGTTTTAATATCATTTTTTTTAATATTATTTTTTAATAATAAATTATTATAAAAAACTTTAATTAATGAACTCATTTCATTAAATTGCCAAATTTGTTTTTGAAATGTAATACGGTCTATATAATCTGCAGTACATATGTTATCTAACAGTTTCAAATATAATGGTATACTAATATTATTATCAACTTTATTAAAGTATTCTATTATATTTTCATGCCATAATAAACCAACAATAGTTCTTTCAGTTTCATTCATGATTTGATTATGACTTTTAATATTGTGTTTTTCATTAATAAGACGTTTGGTAATATCTTTTGTATCTTCAGTAAGAGTTTTTGGTAAAAAAAGTGATAATGTTTCTTTATTTGATAAAACATTAAAGTTATTTTTATAAAGTTTTTCTATTGAAATTAACTTTCCTAAATCATTTTGTGTATAATTTATTATGTTAGATAACAACTCATTATTAGAGTATATTTTAGGCATAGAAAGTTTGATAATATTTGTAATTTCTTTGCTAGTAGGTATAGGGAAAGGTATAGTAAGACATACTTTAATTAATTCGTTAATCTTTTTATCAATATGATAATTACCAATACAAAAGATAGGAATAAAAGATATTTCTTCTAATTTTTGTTTTCTAGTTTTTTTTGGACGTATAACTTTAATTAGTGAATTAATACCTCCTTTATCACCATTATTCATTCCATCAATTTCATCCATGATAATAGCTAAAGGCTTGCTTTTTTTACTTAGTAATGAGAGAACATTTGTATCAGTCATATTATTTTGTGTTATTGTATCAATAATACATTTATTTCTAATGTCACCAGCATCATAGAGAATTATATCATATCCTAATTTAATTAAAGTATCTTTTATAAAAAATGTTTTACCAATTCCAGGTGGACCATATAGATAAACTCCTCTTTTTATTGTTAAATCGTATTTATTTTTTTCAAAATTAATAAGAAAATCATTTATTTGTTTAATTATATTTTCACGACCAAGAATACTATTCAAATTTAAACTATCCATTCTTTACGTTTAATTCTATAATCTTTACAATTTAACTTTTTAAGTTTAGATATCTCTAAATGTAAATTTAATAAATTTAAACATTTAGTAGCTTTATTTTTATTTGCAAAATCAGATAAAAAAAATATGTAATTGTTATAGATAATATTTTTATAGTTATAATTATTTATTTTAATCCATTTATTAAAATTTCTATATATAATATACTCAAAAACAAACGAATAATCTAACCGAATGATATCTCTAACGTAAGAACTATAATTGATGATATATTGATCTATATAATTATTGTATTTTATGTAATATTTTTTATTTAAAAAAAATTTTTCTCTAGTGTTAAGGTAATAAAATATAATATCTAAAATTTCATTTGGTAAATCGTCAATAATATTTATCATATTATATAATAAATATTATAATTTATTTATTGAAAACCACAAACTTTTTGAAGTTTAGCACCAGCATTAGTAACACCATTCCAAGTTACACCGCAACGTCTTGCCCAGCTAGATTTAGCACATATACCATTCTTACCAAGAAAAGGAGGTTTATTAAAATCCATGGTGTTATTTTGTCCATTGTTACAACTTCCTAAATGTTTAATATTAACACAACCATTTTTGTTTGCAACCCAATAATCTGGACAATCACTACTGATAGGAGGAAACTTAGCATTGTGTTCACTTTGATACATTCCATAACCAATCCAAGTTAATAAGCCAATTAATATAATTGCAGCAACCATAACTACTATTTGTTGAAAATTCATATATAAATTATTGTAATATTTTTTTTCTAATATCTATTATATGAATTTTGCTTCAAATGGAAGAGTAGATATATTAGGTCCAATTGGACCTCAATTTCAATTAGCAGATAAAATACCTATTAAACAATGTGTCTCTTTTAGAGATGCTTTAACAGGGCAATGGACAGATACACTATTATCTTGCACATTTTTTAGTGAAGAAAATATACAAATCTTACAGAATGCAATAAGAAAAGGAGTATATGATAAATCAAATGGTCAATATGTTATAGCACCACAAAATTGTAATGAATTAAAAATTATAATGAGAAGTATTTTTTTACAACATGCAAATAATTTACCTTGTGATATCAAATATCAAATAATTACTTTAAATAATCTAGTAACTGATTTTGCTATAGAACAAGTTTACAAAGAAGCAGTATCATACATTAAATATAAAATTGATGCTAGTACTATATCTCCTCCTATATCAACTCCTGTAAATACTAGTCCTAAAACAAATACATTAGAATTACAACCATTTTTTTAATTTTAAAATAATTTAAATAATACACTATATATACTATTATATATAGTGTATGGATGCCCGAGTGGTTTAAGGGGGTAGACTCAAGTTCTACTGTCGAAAGGCGCGTGGGTTCGAATCCCACTCCATACAATATTTTAGCAATATAATACAGTTACTAATATGATAAATTATTATTATATTAGTAGATAATATATGGCTAAGTGTCCTCCAGGTGTAATTTGTATAGAAAATATGACATTAGTATTCATAATAATAGTAATATTATTAGTAGTTATTGGAATGATGTATCTATCAAATAATAAAAATTTAAATAAAGTAGAATATGTAAATACTGTAGAATTACCAAATGATAAAGTAAATACAGGATTATTTCCTCGTGCAAGTTATAGTTTTTCTAATGTAGATAATGATGTTTTACTAAATCCATATGAAGGACCTACTAGAGATAATAGACTATTTCCAAATTTGAATATATATTCGTCAAGAGTACCTATAAATGTTCCAACCCAATCTTTTGATACTAATTATAGACAAATAGGTATTTTAACACGTATAGGTGGAAATAAAGAAATGATATTACCATTAATGGGTCGACCATTAATTACAAATCGAGATAAATGGAATTTTTATACAATGTCCGATAAAAATGGTATGATTAAATTGCCTATCAAACATAAGGGTCGTAAATGTATGACAGATACCGGATGTGATGATTTATATACTGGAGATGTAGTTTATGTAGATGGCTATGATAGTGATTTTAAAGTAACAACATATGAAAATGATATGCCAAAATATATTCCTTATATATAAGAAGTATTTATTATAATATATTTATATTATAATAAATAATGGCTAGAAAGCCTTGTGCACAAAATGTACCTCAATTACAAATTACTGAATTAAATTGTGGTTGTAAAGAGACTAGAGGTCGATTTAGCAGAATTGCTAGAAATGCAATTCTACCTTTTTATTATGATTGTAGTGGAGTATTAGATCCAGAAAATAATTTAGATAATTGCAAAAAAATTTTTTACATAAAAAATCCAAAGTATTTTGCCGGAACAGCAAAAAATAATCCAGGTAGCATGGTAACACAAGCTATGAGATATTCACATCTAGCTAGAACTTCAGCTAGGCATATTGATGGTAGACGAAAATCTATTATAGTTCCACCTAAGACATCTTGTTTAAATATTATAGATCCAACTAATTGGTATAAAATGCCTCCTGACCAATTTTATGAAATGCAACAAACTTTTCTTCAACAAACTACTGGAGACTGTACTTGTGTCCTTTCTTGGGGATTTGGTTTATCAAATACTTCAAATGTTCTTAGAAATATTTAGTGACAAGGTCTAAAAAAAGATTTATCTAACCAACCAAATCCGGTTGGTTGTAAATGGTTAGCAACTCCAACCCAAGATGCACGAATATTACCTCCACCCTTCAAACTCTTTCTACTTTTATTTTTTCTACTTTTTCTATTTCTTTTGTAATATTTAGAATTTTTCTTTTTTAAAGTTTTCTTTTTCATATTTATATAATACAAATATTATAATTTTTTCTAAGTTAATATTATAAATGCGTAATCATCGTAAATCTGCTGATGGAAAATACCACATTGGTACTCAAACATTTGATAAATTAGAAGGTTCTCGTGCTGAAGTAGGTCACGGTACAGCATACAAAACAAGTGGCGGACTTTTAGCTAAAGATTTAGTAAATGTAAAAGGCCGCTGGAAATCTAAGAAAAAGCATGAAACTGCCAAACGCGAACAAAGATTACAAAAATACGGATATTTTGCACAAAAGGGTAAATTTGGTTATGTTAAAAAAACACCAAAAAATTCAAAAAGTCCTCCTCGTCTTCGACGCGCAAAAACTATCGGCGGAACTAGAAAAAAAAGATAAATTAATAATTAGCAAATAAAGATAACGATAACATATTTAAATCAATATTTTGTGAATAGGTTGATAAAATATTGCATAAAAATAAATCAAAATAAGTTTTACTAATTACAATTAAATTCTTATTTTTTTTACAATAATTTCTACTATAATCGTTATATAATTCATATAATGAAAATTTTTTATCTAGTTCTTGTGCTTTAACTGCATCATTATATTTTTTATTAATAAATTCAACAATATCATTTTGTTTATTCCACTGATTACAAGTTATACCACATATATATTTACCATCAATATTTGTATCTGGATAAAAGTGTTTAATTATATTAAGAATAGATTCTTCATTAATATATATATTTTTATTATTTAGTCCAGTATAATTTTTAAATAATATGCATATTTCATCAATCTCAATATAATATTCATGTGGATCATCTACAATCGTCTCATCCCAAAAATTTAAAAATTTAGATACAAATGGTATTTTATTACTAGTACAATCTATAAAATTTTCACTTTCTTCATCATATTTTAGTATCTTTTTTAATAAAATCTTTATATTTACATTTGAAATAATAAATGGTAGTTTTAATTCTTCCAAATATAATTTCCACAAATACAACATATTTTTCATCGAAATACTAGCATTATCCGAAGTTTGTATTTTTGAATCAATAAACTTTTTTAATATCTCATCTTGTGTATTATTTTTTAAAAAAAGAATTCTATCTACAAATTCTTTATCGTGTGACAATTCTAGAAAATTATCTGAATTACTAAACCGATTTGAATAGTAACAAGAAACTATTATAATATCTATAATAGATTTAAAAATAGTTTCTTCAACTTCTGGACAGTTATTAGCAACTAATATACGACAATCATTATAATTATGATCACAATATTTAAATTTAAATTGATTAACTATTGAACTGTGGCCAAAATATTGACTAGAAATATTTTCTATTATTCTTAATAAATTTTTTAAGTTATTACTTATAATATTTATATTATTATTATTTTTTTTAAGAACTATATCGCCTAATATTGTTAAAAAGTATTTAATCTCATTTTTTGTTTCAAATATATTTATAAATATATTTTGTACATTTTGAATAGTATTAGACTCTGGTAATGAATTTAATATTGATATATCTTTTATATTTTTTATAATTGATGTCTTAATTTTAAATTTCCATGGTAAAAGATCTTCGCGCAATCTCAATGCCGATAAAATTGTGTGAATTATTGTGTCTTCTCTAATTGTACTATAATGTTCATGATCATATATAAAAAAAATTTCACTAGTATTACAGTAAAAATATTTATTATTATTTATAAATTGTTTTACAAATATATCATGAGCCTCTTGTAATAACAACTTTCTATTTTTACGATTTATTATAGACTGTTTAGTATTTGATAATATTGTTGGTAATTCATTTATTATATAGTTATTTAATTTTTGTACTATAATATTATCATCTTTATATGCATCATATAATTCATCTATTTTATTATGTAGTTCAGTAATAGACATTATGTAAAATAATAATTATAGCTTTAATACTTATTATTTTATAATACTTATTATTTTATAATTTTTTATCTTTCTTAATCTAATTTTAAATGGTTCAATAGTTTTAAAATTACTAAAAATATTATATAATGGCAAATATATTATAGATACTAAAAATAGTGACAATAAAAAATTTACATTATAATATAACACTAATAATGTAGTTGATATAATAGATAGATGATTTTCAAATTATTTTGTTTTGATAGAGATAATTCAATAATTGTAGATGGTAACCAAACAAAATTACCTTTTATTATTTTATATAGTGAAGTACAGAAACTAAATAATTTATCTGATGTAATATAATAATTTTCCACCATGTATTAGTATTTGGATGTTTGAGATATTCCTCTCGTTTTTTTGAGAAAAAATTTACTATTTTCTTCCTGTATCTATATAATATAGATTTTTCATATTCTTTCAATTCAATACTATCAGTAACTGATATTAAACCCGCTGTTATATTATTAGATACATTATTAATATATGCATCATACATATTAGAAAAACATTGATCAATATCTCGGTTTGTGAATGCTTTTAAATTATAGTTAATAATAATAGGGTATTCAATTATATTATTTGTTACTGCATAATTATTAACACTATTTTTAGTTAATATAATTAACATATATGTTAAGAATATTTCAGATATAGATAATCTAGCAATAATATGTGTAATAAAATAGAAAATAGTAGTAGTTATATTAATATAATTCCATTTAACTATTAATAATAGTTAAATAACAATTAACTCCTGTATAAATTAGAGGACCTATTGTAAAATAATATTTTGGTTTAATCATTTAATTATAAAATATATTAATAATTTTATAATATATTTTATAATTAAATATTATATGTCTAAAGCTATTCATGAAAAAGTAAGTAGAATAGTTGATAATACAGATAAAGTTCCTACTATTGTAAATAACGATAGTAATTTTGTAGTAATAACATATTGGTGGGGAAGTGGTAAATTAAATAGAAATACAGCTAGACCATGTACTTCATTTTATGAAGATTATCTAAAAAAAATAAATAATTATATGATTTCATTAATTAATACAGCAGTTGGAAGAGAGATTTATAAAACAGGAGATACTGTTGACGAAGATAAGTTAATTAGTACTATATTTAAAAATTTATCGGAATATCCAAAAATTTTTGAAGGACTATATGATGCAATTAGTAACAAATTAGTAAAACATTATATTAATGATATATGTGATTATAAAAAAATAGATGAAAAGATACCAGACAGATTTGCAGAATTAAAAAAAAAATATCCTGACTTTGCTAAGGATATAACATCAAAAACGCCTGAATCATTAACATATGAAATAGCAGGTATTATAATTAAAGGTATATTAAGAAACAGTGATAATTTAAAAAAATTATATAAAATACAACAAGAATATGATTCATCTAAAAAAGAATATTTAAAATATAAAAGAACACAAGAAATAGAGAGTAAAAATAGAGAAAATTTAAAAAAAATACAACAACTTCAGTTATTATTATTTACACGTAAAGATAAAGATGATTTTTTAAAAGATTATACAACTATTTTAGCTGGACAAATAGAACCAGCAAAAAAAATAGATATAGATTTGGGTATTTTAGCTAATAAAGTAATGAAATTAAAAAAAGAAAAAGAAACTATTAATAAAGATATTATTGATGTACTTAAAAAAAAACACCAACAACCTAATGGAGCAAATGAGTCTATTTTCGATGAATTAATAAATTTATTGGAATACTTACCGCCTATTAAATTTGAGGATATGATATCAAACTGGGAAAAGTCATGTAGAGAAAATAACTGTAACTATTTAGCAGTTGAATATCCTGAATTTACCCAAGAAGGTGGTTATCAATTAGCAATAAATGCTAAACCAAAATTTATTGAGAAAGCATTAAAGTTGTGTAGTGGAAGATCAGTACTCTATATAGATGGAGATATGAATATAAGAAAATATCCAGCAATTTTTGATATAAAAAATGTAGATTTTATGGCAAGAGGTTGGTGGATAGATCCTCGTTCAAGTTGGAAAATAGAAGAAAGTATTATGTATGATCCATATAATTTTGAAACATCAGGAGGCACTATGTTTTTTTCATCATCTGAAGAATCTAAGAAATTAATCAATTTATGGATCAGTGCAGCAGAAAATCCTATAAATGATGGAAAAGCTGATGATAGAGTATTATCTCTAATTTTTAATACAAAAGGTGTGCTAACTTGGATTAGAATAATACAACTACCCGTTGAATATTTATGGTTAACATTAGATTATGACCAACGTATGTTAGAATATGTATATGATTATAATTTTGCAAATATGGATTCTACAATATTTATAGACCATCCTGAATGTCTAACAAGTGAAGATACTGCTTCTGGCGCTGGTGCATCATCTAATAGACAACCTAAATTTTATGATTTTTTGGAAGATGTTTATCCTTGTGTTGAAACTTCTCACGAATATATTATGTTTAAAGAATTAGTTGAATCTTATCCACAATCAGCTAAACTAGTTACAGACTATTTACAATCACCAAGTAAACAAGAAGAACAGAAAGAATTAATAGGAAAAATATTAGAGATAGATAAAGAATTACTAATTGCTCCAGAATCTGATCATAAAGATTTAAGAATGACACGAAATACTTTAAAAAATAGAAAAGATCTTATAAAATATTTGCCATATTTTTATTGGTATTATCATTATATGGGAGGTGTACATTACATTGATGATGGTAATGCTGATTTAATAGATCGTGGATTTGTTGAGCCAGGAAATGAAGTAGAGGAAAATTCACAACCATTAAATGTAGTATCCTACATTGATAAATTTGGTAATAAAAAACATCCAAATAGCAGTGGAGAAACAGTGAATCAAGTTGCAGAGATAAATATGTCTTCAGTTAGTGAAATAGAATTAGACAATTTCTACAAACCAAATAGTGATAAATTTATATTAAAAGACTATTCAACACATACTGAAATTGTACCAGAAGATTATATTTGTTTTACAAATAAATCGATGTTAAGAGTATTACTTTCACTCTTACTAAAACGACGTGTTGTTATAATAAATCCAGTCACTTTTGAAGGTTATAATACTGAATTATATAGTAAAATAGTTAGTAATATTGATATAATATACAAAAATGTTGATTTGGTATTTAATCCAATTCATAGTGTATCATCTAGACGTAGTGAGTTTTATAAACCAGAAATAAATTTACATCAGCCTATTTTATTTAAATATGAATCTAGATTAGTAGATTTTCTCTCTATACAATTAAATATAGAAGACTTATCAATACTTCTAAAAAATGGATCATATGAATTTATGTCACTAATTAGAATAGCATATATATTACCAAAACATAAAATTAAACCAGTAGAAACACTAGCTGGAGGCAATAAAGATATTATAGATAAACGTATACCTAAATACAATATAAATACAACAATAAATGAATATCTCGATATATTAGAAAATCCAATTAAACAGATAAAAAATAAAAATAGTAATAAAAAACATACAAAAAAAAAGAATAAGCAAAAAAAACATAAAAAAATAACACATAGATTAAAATAATCTATTTAAATTCAGGATTCCATTCATTAGTACCATTAATAAATTTTAAGACAAAATTATCAGTAGGTTCTTGTATATCTCTGCACTTAGCATGTTCAAAATCAATAATCCATAAATTTTCACCTTTATCTAACATAAAATTATATCCAGTAATATCTGGATATTCAACAAGATAACTATTCATTAAATTAATTGTTTTCTGAATAATGTTAATTAATTTTTTGGGCACATTTTCAATATCTTCACCATAAATATTAGATAAATTATCACCATATATCATTTGCATACTAAGTCGTTTATTTTCACTATCATAATTATATATTTTTGGAACCTTAATATTAATATGATTTTCTTTAGAATTCGAGTTATTTTTAATTAAGTAGTAAACCCATTCATGTATAAAATATTCGTTTTCATTAACGTTTTCTTTTACAAATATATTACTCATATTGATAATTAATTTTATATAAAATAATTATCAATTTATTTTTTTATTATTAGGTTTATTATTATTATATTTAATATACTCGGTTTCTAACTCTTCTAGTTCATCTAACCAAATAGTTTCGATAGTTTTCTTTTCTAATTCTTTAAACTGATGTTCTTTATTATTTTTATCTTTTAATATTTTTTCAACATTTTCAGTACTAACACTATCCATTGGCATTTTAGTTAAATAGTGATATGGATGTTTACTATCATCAGGATTTTTATCAAATTTCATATTAGTTAGTAATTCAATAATAATATCATCTCGCTTTTTACGTAAATCAATCTTATTATCTAATGTTTCTAAAATAAATCTAGCTCGGTTTGATAAAATAGTTAGTTCACGTTTAAGAACATCTAACTGATTTTCTTTACGAGTAACATAATATTCATATCTAATAGGATAATATGCTTCAACTATATCTGATGCAGAATCATATTTTTGTAAATGTTCATTGTGATCAAATAAGTGCATATTATTAATTGAATGTGTTGTACATAATTTTAGTAATTTTTCTAATTCGGTTACTTTTTCAGTAGAATTACCACTAATATCTTTTACATTTTGAATAAGGGTTTTTAATACACCAGGATAAAATTCTACAACAAAATTAACATCAGATTCAGTAGATAAATCATCATAGTCTTTTACAATTGATTTAGTATCTTTACTTTTATTATCAATTAATGTTTCTAGATATTCTTTATAGTCTTGAGTCCAACAACCAATAGGGAGTTCTGTAATTTCAATCTTGTTATCACTAATTTTTTTATAAATACCTTTAATTAAATATTTTTTTGGCGCAACTAATTCAATAGTACCTTTAAATTTTTGATAGTATGGTTCAATTTCAATATCATGATTTTTGTTCTTAAGCATCAGTTTAAGTTTTTTGATAATTTGTAAAGGATTATAACACATAATATCTGTACTAAATCCAGTACCAATACCTTTTGATCCGTTTACTAAAATCATAGGAATAATAGGAACATAATAGATAGGTTCAACTTGGTCACCATCATCTTCTAAATATTCAAGAATACTATCATCTTCTTGTCTAAAGATAAGTCTAGTTAAAGTGCTGAGATGTGTAAATATATATCTTTCAGATGCAGCATCTTTACCTCCTAGTAATCGAGTACCAAATTGACCTTTAGGTTCAAGTAAATTAATATTATTTGATCCGACAAAATTTTGTGCTAAACCAATAATTGACGAATGTAAGCTAGATTCACCATGGTGATATCCAGAATGTTCTGAAACATAACCACTAAATTGTGCAACTTTAATTTCACTAGTTAGACGTTTCTTAAATGCTGAGTATACAATTTTTCTTAAACTAATTTTTAAACCATCAATTAAATTAGGAATAGATCTCTCATTATCATATGTTGAGAAATGGATAAACTCTTTGTCAATAAATGTTTCATATGTAACTTGAGATTTACTAGTATCAATAAAACTGTTTCTATTATATGTTGATAACCATTCTTTTCTATCATCACTACGTTTTTTATTAAATATCATATCTATTTTACTAGATGAAGTCTCGCCTGTTGAACTAAATGATACAATCTTTTTATGTTGAAAATATTCTTTAAACTCTTTACTAGTACTAGTACCTAAACCCTTATAATATTTAATTGTCCAATTTTTTGGATCATTTGTCTTTTTCCATTCATTAAATTCTCCTTCATTATAAAATTCCTTAACTTGATTACCCTTTTTTGCTTTTAAAATAGGAGTATTCATATATCCAATAAAATCTGGAATTTTAACAAGTGAATTCCATAAAGATTCAAATAGATTTAAACCTAATCCTTTAATATGACTGCCATCTAAATCTTGATCAGTCATAAATAAGATTTTACCATATCGAAGTTTACTAGTAACATCTTTTTCAGTATATTCTTTTCCGTGTTCTAATCCTAAGATTTGTTTAATTTCAGTAATCTCTTTATTTCCACCAATTTTTGATAGAGGTTCTCCTCGTACATTTAATAACTTACCTTTCATTGGATAAACTCCAATAGTATTTCTATCATCTCTTGATAGACCAGATACAATTCCAGCTTTGGCTGAATCACCCTCACATAATATTAGTGTACACTGACCAGATTTGGCTGTTCCAGCAAAGTTTGCATCTATTAGTTTAGGAATTCCACGAATAGATTTAGTTTTTGAACCATCTTGTTTTTTAAGTGTTTTTGTCTCTTTTACTTCTGTAATTTGACAGGCTGTATTCATTACACCCATTTTTGCAATTTTTTCAATAAATTTATCACTTACTTCACAAGTTGAACCAAATTTACTAATTGGTGTATTCATAAAATCTTTTGTTTGACTATCAAAAGCTGGATTTTCAATATCACATCTTAGAAATAATACTAATTGTTCTTTAATCGATGATGGTTTAACATCAATCTTCTTTTTTGCTTTAATATAAGTCACTAATTTCTTTAGAATTTGATTCATAATATATTCAACATGTTTTCCACCTTTAGAAGTATAGATACCATTGACAAATGATAATTGATAAAATTCACCTTCTGGTGATAAAGATACAGCATATTCCCATCTTTCATTTGATTCTTCGTATTTTACTTCATTATCACCAACTACTAATTTAACATATTGTTGGAAATTTTTAGTAGGAATTACTTGGGAATTTAGTTTAACTTTAATAGATTTATCTGTAACTGCTGCAATATCATAAATTCTACGCTTAAATAGATTTACAATGTCGAGTGTTAAACCATTTTCAAAACCAAGTCGTTTATAGTCTGGTGTAAATTCAACCTTAGTATATGGTTTATTTTTGCATTTAGTAATTTTTGGTTTATCAATATTATCAAGATTATTATGAAATTCTTGAACATATTTAAGTCCTCTTTTATGATCAACAGTTTCTATTTTGCCCCATGTTGACCAGATTAATACTAATTTAAATCCAAAACCATTTTTTCCACCTACAATTTTTTTTTCTTCTTTATTGTAATTTGTTGATGTACGTAGATGACCAAATATTAGTTCAGGAATCCAAATTTTATATTCTGGATGTTGAGCAATATCAATGCCATTGCCATCATTAATCATTGTAATAGTCCCAGTATCACCAATAGATATGTCTATATACGATACTGGAATACAATCATCTTCGTTATTTTTAATTGCCTGTTGCATTCTTACAACATGATCTCGACAATTTACAATACCTTCATCAAATAGTTTGTAAAGACCAGGATTAGATAAAATTTGTTTTTTAGATATACTATTTTCTGAAAATATAAATTCATTAGATTCTACTTGTTCTACTGATCCAATGTATGTATCAGGATTATCAAGAATATGTTGTTTATCACTTTTTTTCTGATATTTATTAAGATCAGTTTTAGATGAAGATGACATTTATTATTATCTATAATTTTCTTTTAAATTGTTTTTCAATTTTTTAAAACTATAAATATATATATAATGTCATGTTTAGATAAAACTTGTTATTTATCTCATATAGCTGGTACTGAAAATTTAGATGCATTAAACGTATGTGATACATTAAATAATTTTTATGATAAACTGGTAAAAGCCAATACGCAGCTCCCGAATTTAGACTTATGTAATAGAAGTCAGGCAGATATTTATAAAATTGGTGGGATGGTATTACATCAATTGATATTAAAAGAATATAGTAAGGCAATAGATAGTTTAACCCCGGCAAGACAGTTGATTTTTTCAGATAGTAATAAATTTTCTGATGAGTTTATGCGATTATTAGCACGCGAAATTACTGAAAATTCTGGTAGTTATTCTAGTTTCTTTAGAAGTTTATTTGGTACACAGTTTGAAGTTAGAAAAGCTATAGAACGTCCATATAATGCAGCTAAACAATGTAATATTGCAGGTAAAGGAACGGTTGAAAAAGTATGGGCAAATGCAAAGAAGGGAGAGGCGCAAATTTGTTATTTATGTGGTTGTCCTATGCAAGAAGGTCAACTTTTAGAATGCGAACATATTTTACCTATATTACCTGCACTAAGTCATTTATGGATTACAAAAAAACCATATACTTCTAGTCCTGAACAAGAACAAATAGGTATAGAATATGCTTGGTCACATCGTTGCTGTAATCAAATAAAATCAAATATGATGTTTATTAGACCAAAAATTAACGAAAGAAAAGTAGGTTATGAAATAAATAATAACACAAATTTTCCAAGAGAAGGTGAAATAGAAAAATATTTACAAGAATTAATTGATACTGCATCTTCAAAGCCTCCAAGTAAAAAATCTAAGGAGTACAATTGTGATTCATTATTTGAAGAATGTAATAAATTAGGTAAATGGAATCCTAAAACAAATAATCAAATAGAACAAAAATTACATCCAATTTTAGAACAGATTGCTACAAATTTAAATCAATTAGGTGCGGCTATACGACCAGATGGCAGTGAACCAACCATACAGCAACAACAAGCAGATATGTATATATATAATTTATTAGGTAAATTTAAATTATTATCAGCAATAAAAAAAGATGATTTTGAAAAATATATAGTACAGGGTATAAGTAAATCAGGAACTATTCTACCTAGTGAGGATCTACAAATATTAATAGAACAGTTAAACAGCTATGAAACACAAATTCAAAAACAAAAAGAAGATGCTGTGAAATTTGAAAAAGATTTGATAAGTCTTAGAGCTAAAGTGTATTTATATAAAAAATATCTAAAAGGAAATCAGGCTTCCCCTCCCAGAGGTTATGAGGATTTTAGAAATAGTATTCATTCGGATTTTGGTACACCAGGTGAAGACAATACTGTTAAAAATTATTTAGAATCATGGTATAATTATTATAAAGAATATTGGGATTATATAAATCTAATTTGGGCTTTATGTGTAACTACATATAACAGTATTCAAGAACAAAAAGAAATTGAAGGAATAAAACCTGCTAATCAAAGTAGTTCTCCATCTCAGTGTGCTCGTTCTGCAAATCATAGTAATATAAGTAAACTAATTAAAAGTATAGGCGAACTATTAAAAGAAACTACAGGACTAGATGATGCCGAATTGCTTCAAAGCGAAGCGTCATTAGAAACAAAAGTTGCTGAACCACAGGAAAATCGTCCACTTTCACATACCCAAGCTGCACAGCTACTAGCAGATCTTGCTAGTGGTGCTACTCCTAGATTAATAGACTCTAGTCAATTATCTGTTAATCTAGATATAGGAACAGGCGCGGATACATTTGATGATACACATACACCACGTGCTGCTAGTGCGGCGAACACCTTAACTACCATGATGCGCACTGCTGCCGCGCCGCATAGAGGAGGTACATTAACCGAAACATTAAATAGATTAGAAACTGGAAGAGAAAGCGTGGAACAAAAGCAACCAATTAAAATAGTTCGAGATGAAACTTTAGTTGATAAACTTTCACCAGAAGAGAAGAGAGAAAAACAAGGACATGCAGCTGAAATGAGAATATTATTTCAAGCATTTACTAAAATATTAAGTGATGATAAATTTGACCCTACCGTTGAAGAAATAGTTGATGTATTAAAACCGATGTTAGAATCCGTAAAAGGAGGGAATAAATATAATACCGCAAAACAAAAAAAAAATAATAAAAAAAAATATACACAAAAAGCTGGTAAAAGTATATTAGGTAAATGTTATGTTATAGATTTACAAAATAATAATGTAAAAGTAATAATAGGTAGAAGAAGATATTATACAAAACATTTTGATATAAATCCTATTGCAAAAGATCTATTGCGCGAAGTAGCAAATAATCCATTTAAAAAAAATAATTGTATTGCTATTGCTAAAAAATTAGATATAGAGTTTAAAAATCTTAAACAAGAATATAAAAAATAAAGTTGCTATATAATATGAACGAAAATACAAAAAAATTATTTAATTTTAATAAATTATCGAAAAATAAAAATACTTTATTAAAAAATGATAGTTTGGGAAATTTAAAAGAAAAGTATAATTCAGAAATAGAATTAGTAAAATATAATGCAGAGATAGAGAGAAGAACATTAGCTGATAAGTTTGGGTTACCAATTAATGCTACATGGAAAGAAATAACAAAAAAAAATGATATTTTAATAGAAAATCAATCTATTAGATTTAAATAAATTAACTATTTAAAGATTTTATTCAAAGATATTTTTATAATGGAGGAAAATTCCCATAGTAGTAATATTTTAACAATTCAAACTATACAAATCGCACCATTTAGAACATTAATGACTGCATTAAAAGATATATTATTAGAAACAAATATTACATTTAGTCCAGATGGTATTAGAATAATAAATATGGATAAATCGCATACAATTCTTGCGCACTTATTTTTACAAGCTCAAAATTTTGAGTTATACGATTGTAAAGAAGAAAAGATTGTAATCGGTGTTAATATGTTTCATCTATTTAAGTTAATTAATACAATAGATAATGATGACACTCTAACATTATATATTGAAGATTCGGACTATGTTGATGGTATAGTGCATCACTTAGGTTTAAAATTTGAGAATGGAGATATTAAACAATGTAAAACACAAAAATTACGTTTAATTGAGCCAGATAATGAAGAATTAGCAGTACCAAATGTAACTTTTGCATCTATATTAAATTTACCATCAACTGATTTCCAAAAAATTATAAGAGACTTAAGTATAATTTCTGATAAGTTAGAAATCAAATCAGTTGGTAATGAATTAATATTTAAATGTCAAGGACAATTTGCCAAAGCAGAAATTAGACGATCCGAATCTGGAGGTCATATGGAATTTATTCAGAAAGATCCAAATAAAATAATTCAAGGTGAATTCTCTCTTAAAAATCTAGGATATTTTATTAAATGTACAAATTTATGCAGTCAAATAGAAATTTATTTAGAAAACGATTTACCACTAGTAGTTAAGTATAATGTAGCATCACTTGGTGAAATTAAATTATGTCTTGCACAACTACCACCCAATTAAAATAGTTTTGTAATATTTATTTACACACATAAATAAATATTATTAAATTAGTCACTAATATGTTTTTTAAATAGACAACCCTGTTTAGATAATCCATCAATATCTATTATTATATTAGGATTACTACAATCACAATTTGCAAACCAAATTTTTATAATACAAAAATTTTTTTTGGGCGAAACAGTAATACCAGTAACATTGCTACTATATTCTTCACTAGTAAGCGTTTCACCTAGTAGAACATATGATAATTTTTTCCAAGTTGTACCAACAAATTTATTATTAATTTTATAAGAAAAACAACCACCATTTTTATTTTTTGGATCCTCCCAAGTGGGATATATACCTTTTCTCATTAAAAACAACATACAGTTTTTAATGATAGATTCTGGAAGATTTTCAAATAATGTAGTTGCCTCTTCTAATGAAGTAATATCCATAATCGGTTTATAACTTTCTAAATTCCAATTAGTATCATGTGGAAGATGTGCCCATAACGTCCATTTATCTAACAATTCAAACTTGGATAAACTACAATTATCTATTTGTTCTACCATAGTATTCATAATATATCACTGTAAAATATTTTTTATATCATTTTATTAAGATAATTGATCTATATGATAGTTGTTTAACCCAAGTTTAATATATTGTGAACTATCTAGCTCTATTGAATTTGCATTATGATCAATAATATTTATCTTTACCTCCTCTAAATCTTCTTTTAAGTAATTAATACACATCCAATTAACAAAATTTTTATCAAATAAAATAGAATTTTCTAGATAATATGTTTTATCATCGTTATATAGATATTTACCTATATCTATTGATTTATCATTACTCTTAAGTGCTACAAATATAAAACGGAAACTACAACAACTTGGAATATTTTCTGGATAATCTAATATACTATAGTCATCTGAAACTTTTACTAGTTTTTTATTTTCTACATCATAATTTATTACAAAATATTCGGATTTTGGAATATTTTCGATATTATTAAAATCTAGTCTTTTAATAATCTTATTTTGTTTTACAAATACAATATCTTTTTCTTTATAAAAAAACATACAAAATTGTATATAGAGTCTATTTGTATATAAAAAAAATTGTCTAAAGTAGTAAATTAATAATAAAAAATTTGTAATTAAACTGTCTTTAATATAATCTGTAGTATTCATATATAGATATAAAATTATATAATTTTATATCTATTTATTAATTATTTTTTGGTTTTGGTATAAAATTGTTAGAATTTGGATCTAACCCAAATGCAAATAGTAAAGTACTACTTATTATTGTCATAAAAATAAAAGGCACAAAAACTATAAACCATGAAATAATACCTAAACCTCTTTTACATAAAATATTAAGTACTAATGTAAATACTATCATAACCAAAAATTTCATAAATGCAGAATTATATAATTGTTTAAATGTATCTATTATTATATGTGTAAGAGAAAATCCTATATATACTATTGCAGGTGCACAAATTTGCATTATATATATAATATATTATTTTAACTTATTGTCTTTTATTTTTTGATTTTCTAAATTTTATTTTTCTAGATTTTCTTGATTTTCTTGATTTTCTTGATTTTCTTGATTTTCTTGATTTTCTTTTACCACCGTTTCTTTCGCTAGACATTCTTTCAAATTTACCTAATCTTTTTGGTGAGGAAGATTCTTCATCACTATTTGAACTGCTTTCTGCTGTTGCACCTGTAAAAAATCCTGGGTTAGTATACCTACGTAGTATTCTAACTAAATCTTGTAATGCATTTAAATAAGCTCTATGGGTATCTGCCTGATGACCAGTATCAAGATGGTGTGAAGCAGCTTTTTCTCTACCACTAGTTGCACTAGCTATATCTCTTTGTACTATAGTAAAAGTTTCTATTGCACGGATTGGATCATTCAGATAAATTTTATCAATTACGTTACTTAAAGTAGTTCCATGTGCTGGAGGTGGCTGACCGTTTTTAATCAAATACCAATTATTTGAATTGGGATTATAACTTTGTGTACTTCCAGCGATGTGAAGAGTACCAACACCTAATCTATTTAAAGCAAGCACTTCTTGTTCAGAATATCTACGAGATTCCACACCTTGTGCAGTATTTTCCCATCGTTGATTCCCTATATTAAAATTAACACTACCACCTCTTTGAAATAAACTTTTTTTAACAGTTTTACTAAATTTACCCATTATATATTATATCTATATTATTTGCTAAAGTGTGCAATACCATTTTTATCAAAATACCCTACTTTTTCACCAATATCATCATCTATACAAGAATAAATTTCTCCTCCTACTTCATTGTTTGTAAA
>Ga0180437_10003874_pt1 | contig 21809 bp, 20 predicted proteins | sample SS_ome_4_FD_132410 | JGI IMG/M metagenome (GOLD analysis project Ga0180437, IMG submission 132410) | Hypersaline lake sediment archaeal communities from the Salton Sea, California, USA - SS_3_D_1 metaG | ecosystem: Environmental > Aquatic > Non-marine Saline and Alkaline > Hypersaline >...
CTCCTCTACATCTTATAGCACGGAACCATCCATCTACGGAATATATTAAATTATTATTAGATCATGATGCAGATCCAAATATACAGACTTCAGATGGCTATACTCCTCTATATATTATAGCAAAACACCATCCATCTACGGAATCTATTAAATTATTATTAGATCATGGCGCAAATCCAACTATACAGGATTCAGATGGCTATACTCCTCTACATCTTATAGCACAACTCCATCCATCTACGGAATCTATTAAATTATTATTAGATCATGGCGCAAATCCAACTATACAGGATTCAGACTGGACTCCTCTACATCTTATAGCACAATACAATCCATCTACGGAATATATTAAATTATTATTAGATCATGGCGCAAATCCAAATATACAGCTATCAGATGGCATTACTCCTCTACATTTAATAGCATGGAACCATCCATCTACGGAATCTATTAAATTATTATTAGATCATGGCGCAAATCCAAATATACAGGATTCAGATGACTGGACTCCTCTACATTTCATAGCACGATACAATCCATCTACGGAATATATTAAATTATTATTAGATCATGGCGCAAATCCAAATATACAGACTTCAAATGGCTGGACTCCTCTACATCTTATAGCACGGAACCATCCATCTACGGAATATATTAAATTATTATTAGATCATGGCACAGATCCAAATATAAAGAATAAATATGGCTCTACTCCTCTACATCTTATAGCAAAACACCATCCATCTACGGAATATATTAAATTATTATTAGATCATGGCGCAGATCCAAATATAAAGAATAAATATGGCTGGACTATTCTACATCTTTACAAAGATTACTTGGAGGAAAATAATGAAACAGAAAATTCAGAAATTATTAATTTGTTGTCAATAAATGAAACAGAAAATGTAGCATCTACATCCTCTCAGTCAATAAATAAATGTACACCAGAAAAAAATCAAAAATGTGAAACTCAAGGAAAGGAATGTAATCCTGTAACCGGTCGTTGTCGCAAAATTAAAAAATAAGAAATCAACTACGTAATTTTTCCTGAACATGTGAATCCATAAAAATACATTTGTAAAATTGATTATATACAGAATAATCAATTTTTAAACATTATTAGTAAATAAAGCCATCAATAGTGATATTACCACCAAAAATACCAACACTACAATAACATTGGGCAATTTTATTGCATATAAAGCGTCATCTATTTTTTGTATTATTCTAGCGACCCATGGTTCTTGGTGTTTGTAATAATAAACGCCCGTATCGTCGTTGTATCTGCGCTTCAAAATTAAAGACGCCACCAATTTCCCACTTTCTGTTGCACCCTCCATCGACCATACTCCGATCGATGTTTTTGTATGAGCTCCCGCCAAAAATAAATTGGAGTATTCTGTTTCTTGTGATGGTTTATGTGGTTCGTTATCAATGGTATTCACCCATTTTTTGTAATCTTGTTTTAAACTATTGCTCGCATTATCGTATTTCCATTCATACCAAACTTCTACAAATGCAATATCGTCGAAATCCACATAAAATCCATTGTTGTCGAATATTAATTTCTGAAAACTCCCCGATTTTAATATCTGTGAAACAATTTCAGTTTTTAATTCTGTGATTGTTAATTCAGTGGCGCATTTATTGTATAGTTTCCCGGGTGTAACCGAATCTATCAACGTCCCACTCCATAACGATTCAATGTGTTCGGGTTTTTTCCAAAATTTCTCCTGAGGATACCAAGTAATATTGAATTCGCTGTCATTCATAACAAAACCAATGTAATTTACAGGATATTTAATGTGTTTATTCAAACCAATGCGAAATGATATCTGATTGCTGTGGGTATGGCGGGTTAATTCGTGAAATATGTTATATAAATTAATAGTATTACTGTTTTTGAATACTTGAGCGGCATTAAATGGATTAATAGCCACAACATAATCCCGAGCTTTCAATATAAACAAATTTGGATCTCCATTTTTCTTTACAATGGCTTCTGATATATGTGTGTGTGAATAAAGTTCTTTTGTGGCGCTTATTGAAACCAATTCCGTGTTTAACATAAATTCCACACCATTTTTCATCAAATACTCTACCCATGGGTCAATCCACACTTCACTGGTTGGTCCATTCATAATGTGCCATTTATTGGATGTATGATAATCGCCGACTGATTTGTGATAATGTATATGGTCTGATTTGTTTAAAAGTCCTAATATTAAAACGCGAAATATATGTCCTACGGATGCATCCTTTTTTTCCATTCCGAATCCAGGTCCCAATAAAAAATTAATAAAATAATCGTAGCCATCTTTTGATAAATATTTTTTCATTATTGGTTCTATTTTGCGGTTGTAATATTCTTGCTTTCTATGATTTGATAGAAAAAATTTCAGCCCTATGTATGCAATTATTATTTTATCTTTGACAGACAATCGAGGTTTGTAATTATCAGAACCGGAGCCACTTCGCAAAATGTGAAAATCAATAGGACCTGTCAAATTATCGAATACAGTAGATGAATCGCAGTTTATATTGTCGACCACAGGAACTCTTTTTAATATATCAAATGTATTTTTGTAAAAAGGACCGAAACCTCTCCATGAATGTTCCGACGGGTATCCATTTTTTTCTCTTCGACTTTTTGCCATACCTCCAAGCACAGAATCTTTTTCTACAATTAATATTTTGATATTTTTATTTATTAATTCGTGTGCGATTGTTAATCCAGCAATTCCTCCACCAAATATAATAACATCATACGGCTCTGATGGCTGAACCATTAAATTATAAACAATATCATTAAAATATTCGTTTTTATAATTTTGTTTGCATCATCAATATTGGGATCGACACGTGGATCCGATCCCAATATTGGTGATGCAATATTGGGATCGACACGTGGATCCGTTAATAATAATTTTACCACTTCCAGATGACCAGCCCCAATTCGAATTGTACCATTATTTTTATCACTGGGATCGACACGTGGATCATTTAATAATAATTTTACCACTTCCAGATGTCCAGCCCATGCAGCACATTGAATTGTTTCATTATGATTATCACTGGGATCGACGCGCGAATCATTTAATAATAACTTTACAAGTTCGAGATGTCCTTTCATTGCAGCACATTGAATTGTACCATTATGATTATCACTGGGATCGACACGCGGATCATTTAATAAAATCTTTACAATTTCCAGATGTCCATTTTGTGCAGCATATCGAATTGTACCATTATGATTATCACTGGGATCGACACGCGAATCTTTTAATAAGAGTTCTACAATTTTCAGATGTCCATTTTCTGCAGCATTTAGAATTGCAAGATTATTATGATCATTTAGAATTGCAAGATAATTATGATCACTGGGATCGACACGCGGATCTTTTAATAATAGTTTTACAACTTCAATATGTCCTTTTTCTGCAGCCCATCGAATTGCAATATTATGATTATCACTTGGATCGACACGCGAATCTTTTAATAAGAGTTCTACAACTTCGAGATGTCCATTTCTTGCAGCACATCGAATTGCATCATTATACTGATCACTGGGATCTACACGATTATCCGTTAATAGTAATTTTACAATTTCTAGATGTCCACACCTTGCAGCATTAATAAATTGTTTTTGAAGTGTTGACATCATTGAAAGTTCAATGCGTATGTCCGACATTTTTTTCACTTTCATCGAACTTTATAAAAGGCAGAACCTCAAAATAATGGGTTACGAATCACACATAGATCGCGAAATTTCAAAATCCATAAAATTGATTGATCAAATTGTCGAAGATCCTGAATCCAGTGATGTAGATACAAATGGAAATGCATATGGTACAATTTTTCGGGCAAAAATCGACGAAACCCCAGTTGTTATTAAAATGACAGATATACATTCACACACATTAACAGAAATCGCTGCACTTACGCTATTAAACAGCATAACCGATAAAAATATCCGCAAATATTTTATAAAAATGCATGGACATTTTGCGACGACAGTGGGTGAACGTCCAGTGGCACTTATTGCGATGGAACCGGCCTTAAATTTATATGAATTGATGTGTTCAAGGAATTTGACAGCATTACAATATTGGCGTATATTCAGGCAAATTGCAACTGCCGTGGAATTTTTAGAAAATATAGAAATGAATCATGGGGATCTTTGGGTTGAAAATATAATGTATACAGGAAATATTGATGATCCCGATGATTTTTGTATAAAAATAATTGATTTTGATTCAGCATTTCGACAAAATGATCCATATATAAATTGTCCGGCCATTGGCGGTTCCACAAAACCCAGAAACCAATTTATACGAGGATATGATCTTAATCGGTACTTTAAAAGTTTAAAAGATGCCCACACAGAATATCAAGAAATGAAAAAAGAAGCAATATCTGCATGGAATGTGCAAAAAAACGCCCAAGGATCGTTTGATGATACTATTGGTAAAGAATTTGATGATATAAATGTAGTATATCCAGATGAAATTGTAGAATTTTTAGAAAGTTTACAATTAAATAGTTTAGATTCGCATACACCCAATGTATCATTGGGCGGTTCAGTAATACACCAAGCAATTATGTCGTAGGTATATATTCCCAATTTAATTCCAAACATAATCCTTTCCATATGCGATCATGTTCTAATATTTTTTCACGAGTTTTCAAAAAGTAAAAATCGTCTTCACTGCATGGATATTTCAGTTTTTGTAGTAATTTAAACAATACAAATTGACCATTAAGGAAATTTACACGTCCCGGCTCTTTATATCTGTCATAAATTGCATCAATTTGTGCAAATAATTTATAAAGCTGTGATTCTAAATGGCTGATATCGGGTAATTCATGTCCTGTAATTTTGTGGAAAATAAGTGATATATCTTCATAATGATCCGAAAATCCAGTTGATCTTAAAAATTCATACAAATGATCAATTGTCAATTCAGATTTTGAAATATTATGATTTCTCATTTTGGTTTCTATGGTTTTATATAATTTATCGGATATCGTTGTATTTTGCTTTCCTTGGAATTTCTTGACAGAATCGCTAAAATGCGCCTTTTTATCGTAAATGTATCTATGGGATACATTTATTCTATTTGATTCGTTGAAACTAGGGGTCGATACATGACCATTGACAGTATATCCGCACGCAGTGCATATATATATACTATCATCATACACAGTGAGTTTTATTCCACAATCTTGACATTTGTCGGCGGTTATATCTATATAATCTATCATTTTCAAATCAGTATAACATCTCACGATTTTGAAAAACCGATCTATTATATTCACTAATTTATCATTGCTTGAAGAATCTACGGCAGATTTTTTACCCATAAATGATACTTTGATGGGTACCGATAATTCAGCATTGTATTCTTCCAAAATTTTCGAAACATCAGAGATATAAGAATTTAATTGTGTGTTTTGTTCTAACTCAATGATGTGTTTATCAATGCACGGTAATCTATTTTGTGCTTCCCATTTGTCCATTTTGTTTGAATGCGATGATTCTATTATCTGCTGATAAGTATTTCGTTTTTTTCGCAATTCTGGTAATTTTACGTCGATTTCTTTCTGTAATTGTTCTTGTACCTGAGAATGTATTGACATAATATCTAATTTTACATATGAACACTGATCCATTAAAATTTAGGCGAATCTTTATCAGAACGTAGGTTCATTATTTTGGGTTGTTGGGGTCAACACCAACTGTTATTATTTCATCAAAAATACCACTCACTGCTTCGTGACTGCAGATTAAAATCAATTTATCTGTCGATAATCCACTCAAATATTGAATAATTTCCATATTTGTTGTTGCATCCAACGCAGACAACGATTCATCCAATATCAATATATTTGACCCTAACATTGAATTAATGCCACAAATACTTGCAAGAGTACACCTATCAAATTCTCCTCCTGACAATTGTGTGATTCCATCATATTCATATCCATTGTAAGCTATATTTGTGGTTAATTTGAGACTTTTTGCCTTTTTCTCGGTCGCCACCAACTCTATCGATGCTGTTATGTCATTAGCAAAGAAATAATCCAAATAATAGTTAGTATGCACATTGATATTTTTACAAACATCATGCATCATTAATATTTCAGCCTCTGCATATTTATCTCGCAAAAAATTCCATCCAGTTTGTGTTTGTTCCGTGTTCGCCAGATTTTCACGTTCCGTGTACAATCGACTTAGTAAATCTGCATTTTTATCAGCCTGTATACAATAATCATCCCATTTTTGGAACACTGGAAGTATTTCGGTGATTTCTGTTTTTTTAGTTTTAATTTCAGACAATTTCCCGTCAATATCGGCGGAATTATCGGTCATGTTTATAGACTCGGATCTCAAATCATTCAATTTGTCGCGAACATTGGATATTTTTGTATCAAGTGCTTGTAATTGTTCCAGTTTTACTATTATGGTCTTTAAATCCGATAATTGTGTGTACAAATCGTCAATTGAAGGAAGGTCGATATCCATATCGATGTCTGCTTCCGATATTTGAGCCGCAAGTGTGTTAATATCACGATTTAAATATTCGCATTCGTGTTTTAGTTTTTTATTTTTTGATACCATTTCTTGCAATTCAGTACACTTTATTTGTAAATGATCGATATCCGTTTTTTCTGGTGGGTCGTCCACATAGTCCCCTAAATCATTTACACGAATTAATTTATTTTGTATATCAGCCAATTTAGTAGTGGCTTCATGTAAATCGGATTCCGTATACACAGTAGACTCTGATAATTTTGTCGATTCGGCCATTATTAGTTGTTTTTTGGCAGTATCACCGACATCCCATTTAAGTTTTACATTACAGTTTGGACATTCTAGCAATTTTTGAGAATCCAACCAGCTTTGTATGATTTCGATCCGCTTTTTCAATTTTGTAATTCTTTTTTTATAAGCATCTACTGCGACAGGTTGTGTTTGCAGTCTATCAAATGCAGCACCGCATATTTTTCGGAGCTTTGATATATATTTTGTGTATTTTTTGTGATTTTCTACAGTTTCGTTTATTTTTAGAATTTGATTCTCAATATCGATTTCATCAATAGGATCAAGGATTTTCTGTGACAATGTTTCCATTTTTCGTTGCAATTCATTCCGACGCTCAATTTTAGAATATATTTGTTGTCTTTGTTTACATTCGGTCATCTGGTATGTTATGTGTTGTTTTTTCTTCTGAATATCATTAATGTTTACATTGTCACCACATGATTCTCCTAATTCATCGCGCCGTTCGATTAAATCATCTAAATTCGACTGCATCATTGTGATTTCGAGTAATTGTTCCTTTTGTTGTAATAAAGATGATATTTTAGAATCCATGTCGGTGATTTCTCGACGACAATCCTTGGCATTTTTGAATTTGGTGGACGAAGGACACTGAGGTTCTGGGGTTTGTGTAAAATCAGAAGTTTGAGATTCGAGTAAATCGATACGAGTTTGTATTTTTGTGATTTCTGTGGATAATTCTTTACAACGATTCTTTATTTTGAATTTATGTGATTCTGATACATCGGGATCTACAGCCAGTGCCCTTAAAATCGACATTTGCTCCATTTGTGCAAGAGATAAGATACTTTTATTATTTTTTTGAGGAATATAACTAGATACATTAAATGCTTCAAAATTTCCAAATTCGGAATTGATATGATGTTGTGCACTTTCATCTTCGAGGGATATATCGGAATTGGTAGAATCTACAAGCAATCGATTTGGTTTATTTGTGCGAGTAATTTTAAGATTAGATATTTCTAGTTCTACTTTACAAGACGATGTACCGAATCGACAAGGTTTTTTGACGGCTTTTGACCCGTATAGTGCAAAAAGAATGGCTTTTAAAATTGACGATTTACCAGCTCCGGATACTCCGGACAATAAAACAAGCCCAGTATTCGGAAATTCGAATGAATTGTGTACATAACATCGAAAATTATGCATTGTTACCTTCATTAATTAAATTGTGGCATTTAATTAATAATTTTCACTTTGATTGTGAAGTTAAATAATCATACGCGAGTTTTGGGAATTTTTGGATCTTACTAAATCAGATACACAGATTATTTTGACATTTAGTGGACCAAATATGTTGATTTTTGAATATTTGAAGTATTTAGGATCGATCGACACGCGAATCTTTTAATAATAGTTTTACAACGTCCAGATGTCCATATTCTGCAGCCCATCGAATTGCATCATTATGATCCTCACTGGGATCGACACGCGGATCATTTAATAATAACTTTACAACTTCCAGATGTCCATTTTCTGCAGCTTCTTGAATTGCCTCATTCTGTTTATCACTGGGATCGACACGCGGATCATTTAATAAAACCTTCAATACGTCCAGATGTCCATAGCGTGCAGCATATTGAATTGCAAGATTATCATTATCACTGGGATCGACACGATCATCCGTTAATAAAAGTTTTACAACTTCCAGATCTCCATTTTCTGCAGCCCATAGAATTGCCACATTCTGTTTATCACTGGGATTAACACGCGAATCCGTTAATAAAAGCTCTACAACTTCCAGATGTCTAGCCGCTGCAACCCATCGAATGGCATTATTATGTATATCACTGAGATCGACACGAGAATCGTTCAATAAAATCTTTACAATTTCCAGATGTCCACTTTCTGCAGCCCATAGAATTGCCTGATTATAACAATCACTGGGATCAACACGCGAATCGTTCAATAATAATTTTACAATTTCGATGTGTCCATTTTTCGCAGCAGCTCGAATGGCCGCATTATCATCGTCGCTGGGATCCACACGCAGATCTTTTAATAATAGTTTTATTACTTCAATATCTCCATTCCATACAGCCCATTGAATTGCAAAATTATGAACATCACTGGGATCGACCCGTGGATCCGCCAATAAAAGATTTACAATTTCAAGATGTCCATTCATTGCAGCATGTCGAATTGCCTGATTATAACAATCACTGGGATCAACACGTGGATCTTTTAATAAAAGTTTCACCACTTCCAGATGTCCATTCCATGCAGCATATATAATTGCCCAATTATCATCATCACTGGGATCGACACGCGAATCTTTTAATAATAGTTCTACAATTTCATGATGTCCATTTTCTGCAGCCCATCGAATTGCATAATTATCCTTATCACTGGGATCGACACGTGGATCTTTTAATAAAAGTTTCACCACTTCCAGATGTCCATTCCATGCAGCATATATAATTGCCTCATTCTGTTTATCACTGGGATCGACACGCGGATCCGTTAATAACAACTTTACAATTTCAAGATGTCCAGCTCTTGCAGCCCATATAATTGTTTTTTGTGGACATATTACGGATTCGTGACAAAAATATATATATTTATCGTTTATATTGTACGCATATCGACCAGCGTTACATACGACAATGACATTTAATGGACTTCCCATGGTTGATTTTTGTAAAAGTCGGACATTTTCAATTCACTTTGATTGTGCAGTTAAATAATCATACGCGAGTTTTGGGGATTTTGTGGATCTTACTAAACTTGATACACGTGGATCTCGTAATAATAGTTTCACAATTTCATGATATCCAAAATATACGGCCTTTCGAATTGCATAATTATTAAGATTACTGGGATCAGCACGCGAATCTTGTAGTAATAGATTTACAATGTTAAAGTATCCAAAATACACGGCTATTCTAATTGCATCATTACACCAATTTTCAGAATTTAAATATGAATTGTATAATAATTGTTTTACAATATCCAGATTCCCATGCCATACACCCCATTTAAATGTATTCTGTGCATATATTAATGGCTTATGACAGAAATATCCATATTTATCATTTATATTATGTGCATAACGCCCAACGTTGCATAATATAATACAATTTAATGATTTTGATGTAATTGTATTGATTGTAAATATTGGATTTATTAATTCACTTTGATCACATGTTAAAAAATGCAATATTGATATAGATTAATGAATAATAGTACCAGTTCTAGTAATAATAGTATTGGCAATCAATTATATTCAGGGGCAGCAACTGTTGGTCGTATTGGTGCTCTTGTTGGTGCTATTGTGGGAACGATTTTTGGATTATTATTTTTGGCTGCTGGTATTTGGTTACTAGTTAAAAAACCTCAAATGACGGATGCAAAAACCGGTAAAAAAGTACCTAAATCATCAGATACTAAGCTTGGTGGTGTATTCATTGGCGTATCATTGCTTGTTATTATGATAGCATGGGGTTCGTATTACCTTACACGAAAATCGAAAGGATTTGCGGCTATAGAAGGAGCTAGCGATATTATTCATATGTTGTAAATTCGAAATTATTCTATTATTTTTATGGACACAATAAATAACAGTAGCAATGTTCGCGTGAGGGAGCCGTAGGCCATCCACGTGAACAATTGCTAGCGTGATTCACTGTGCCCAGTGATGCTTAAAGTTTATTTTTCATAGTAATGAGCACAAAATCCGCAAAAACTTCTAAAAATGAGAAATCCACACCCAATAAGCCCGAAACTGCATCGGAGCCTGTTGACGTTGCTGTAGCTGTCGAAAATGTCGATGATGATGTTGATCAGACAACTAAATCTCGTAAAAAGACAAAGGATCGTGAACCTTTCAAGGTTCATTTCAAAAACCTATTGAAAAACATTGATGTGTCCAATAATTGTGTGTCTGCGCAATTATTGTCGCAGCTTAACAGTCTTGCGATGGTTGTTTCGAAGGATTGGGCATCGACGACCTCTAATATTGTAAAGGGAATTGGAAAAGGACGTATTACTTCTCATTATCTCGAGACTGCACTTTGTGCGATGCTTGGAGAGTCTAGAGCCTCTGAATATGCGGCTCACGCCAACGAAGCGCTTGATAGTTATGAAAAAGCAGCTGAAGCTGAAGATGTCAAGAAATGCGATGCCATTAAATGCACCCTTTCGCTCCCTCCGCATATTTTCCGCAAAGTTTTGCGTGAAACTGGGGTCCATGTATCGAAAGACTCCCCTATTTATATGGCAGCTGTTGTCGAGAAAATGTTTGCGGATCTTCTTGGTAGTTTGATTAAATTGACAGAGACCAAGGGTCGTAAGACACTTACTCCCAAGAGTCTTTACAAAGCAGTAACTCAGGATGAAACTCTTGTACAGTTTGCATCTAATGTACTATGGTGTGAAACCGAGCTTGGTGAGCTTATTAACAAGCAATTGTTCAATGATGATCGCAAGCGTAAGCTAGCCACTGCTCGTCGCAATCGTCGCAAGGCTGAAGATACTGGTGATGCCGATGGCGCTACTACTTCTGGAAAACCTCGGTTACTTCCTGGTACCAAGGTTCTTCGCCAGATTAAAAAGTTGCAGCGTGGTACTGAAACACTTCAACGCAAGGCTCATTTTGAGCGCTTTATTCGTGCACAGATTGGTGATGATGCAAAGTGCGGAAGTGACGTAATGACGGAAATTCAAAGAATTGTTGAGAACCGCATGGTTCAATTACATCGTGATGCTCTTGAAATTATGGTACATGCTAAGCGTAACACTCTGGAGGCAAGTGATCTGGATCTTGCATGGAAAATGACACAGCCTGCTCGTCTTAATACCGATAATTATGATGGTATTGACAACCTTGCACAGCCCGGACTTCATCGTATCAGTCTAAAAGCTGGTGTGAAATGTGAGGCTACCAGTTGTTATGATGCTGTTCGCCGTATTATGTGCGAATACACAAATCACCTGTTGAGTCCCGTTGCTTGCATTGTAAAGGCCAATGGGACGCGCATCATCAACCATTCCGTATTGCGGAAATATCTAGGGGCTGTTGGTTACAATGTCCTTTAATCGCGCATTTATATACAAAATAATCAATATAAGTACAAATATATTGATTATTTATTATTGCAATAGTAATAAAACGTTTATTTTTATGTTATGAAGCGGTTTGTAAATTGGATTGATAAGCGGATATCCATATATGGCCAGTTGAATTGTATCATTATCGGGATCGACATGCGAATCTTTTAATAAGAGTTTTGCAACTTCAAAATATACATTTTTTGCAGTGTATTAAATACAATAATTTTACACAAATAACATCAGGATATTTATTTTTATGTTATTAGATTTGATATAATATTTGGTATAGTTTTTCGATGAAAATACACGCGAATCCGTTAATAACAGTTTTACAATTTTCAGATGTCTCTCTGCAGAATTTAGTTTTATAACTTCCAGATCTCCATAGTATGCAGCCCATCCAATTGCAAGATTATTACGATCACTGGGATCGACACGCGGATCCGCCAATAATAGTTTTACAACATCCAGATGTCCATTTTGTGCAGCATATTGAATTGCAGAATTATCATCATCACTGGGATCGACACGCGGATCATTTAATAAAATCTTTACAATTTCCAGATGTCCAGCACCTGTAGCATATCGAATTGCACGATTATTTCCATCACTAGGATTTACACGCGGATCATTTAATAAAATCTTTACAATTTCCAGATGTCCAGCACCTGCAGCATATATAATTGCATGATTATCATAACCACTGGGATCGACGTGCGTATCACCTAATAAGAATTTTACATCTTTCAGATTCCCATTTTTTACAGCCATATGAAATAGTTTTAAAGATGACATGCTCATAACAATTAAAATAAAATTATAAGTTCCGATTTTTTTTTCACTTTTCCTCAAAATTATTATTTATAACCACGCCGCTTAAAGTGATTTATGCCGTATATAAATCAATTACTACCACTACTCACAATGCCGTCCCACATCGATTACAATAATATGAATACCTCTGAAAAACCCGGCATTTCCCGATTTTTTAATTTTAAATGCGTGACAATCACTACTCTGATTTTTTTATTGCTGCTACAATTCGGATTTGTGCTGGGGGTTTACGTAGCATATACTAATTTACCTGTAGAAGATTTTAAAACCACACTAAACGACGTAAACATTGAAATGGGAGAATTGTCGACAATCTTACATGAAATTAAACGAGTATCTAATATCACTCAAGAAGTAACTTTCTTGGTAAAAATGGCTCATGATGCAAAAAGTTGTATCGACAAATTAGGTATTTGTACATAAAAATCGAAAATAATCAATTTGTTGTAAATATTGATTATTATATGGATGTGATTAATCTCGTTGTTATATCATCATTGGTGCAGTCTCGCGTGTTTTATCTTCTTCTTTTATTGCGGTATCTATCGATTCTTGTAAATATTCGCATTCTCCTAAATATAATACATCATCATAAAATGGATTTTGTGGATTTGGATCTTCGTCCCATTTATAAAAATTGATATAATATATCAACACATTCGATTCGGGATTTATGAATTCTGGCAAAAAATGACCAATGGTTAATCTACCAACTTCCGAAAAAAAATCATATAATGTTTTATACTGGCTTGTAATATTTGGAACTCTTGAAGTTTCTCTGAGCCATAATAGTTCTCCAAAAACGTCACGTATACGATTAATTAGATTATATTTTTCGATGGAATCCATATTGTAAATAATGTTTTGCATATCACTTGTCAACTGAATAGAATAAATGCCTTCAACGGTAAATACATAGTGTTTTAATGTGATGGGATATAAAGTTATTATATGTGACATATCCTCCCCAGAAGGCCACGTCGAATAACATCCAAGTTTAATATTACAACTAATTGGATGTGTGTGAAAACTAAAAGGAACTGTTGGTGCATTCGTCGACATAGATTGTCCCCGAATCATATTATTAGGATTGAGATCCAGAATTATTTGATTGTCGTGCTCATTAAAATCGAATCCACCTCCATATTCAACAGATTCATTTAAATAATTATTGCGTATATAATTTGCCACATTTTTAGGTAATTTTACGGAATATTTACAATTCTGTAATTCTGCGGTATATTGCCCAACAATGATATTTTTAGTTATTATTGCATGATTTACTTGATCTTGTGTATTTGGGCTATCAGATTCCCAGTATAACCCAAGCACCGGGTCAGGAATCGCCATAAAAACACCACCAGTAGTTTTTGTGAGTGTTGGTTTCTTAAATCCTAAGTTTGAATAAAATCTAAAAAGGTTATCAATAGTTTGTGGGGTTTGATTCAAATCTATAGCCAGCCATATGCGTGTAATGTACTTTTTGATAAAATTAAATACATTTATAAATAATTGACGCGAATATCCAAGCCTCCTTGATTCGGGAACTGTGCATACGTCGTATATTTCTGCAATTCCTTTTAATCCGATAACTAATGTCATCATAGACTTTATATGATACATATTATCATTCAAATATCGCAATATACTGTATGGTTGTGTATCCTTAAAATAACCTTTGAAAGGTGTTTCGAAATACATTGCAACATATTTTGTATATTGTTGAAAATCATGACAAACGTAATTTTTATAATTTGACCCAAAACAATTACCACGCAATTCGGCAAATCTATTTATAATATTATCAAGATTGTGTTTTGTCAGAATCTCACATTTCACAATAATTACATTATATTTATCAAAATCAAATGATTGAAGGTCAAAGACAGGAGTTCCATCTAAATCTATAATATTTTGACTAATATCCATGTCAGTTGATGTATTGTTTTTGCCATTAAATGAAATACCATCAACATCTACATCCATATATATTTCATCATTGTTAACGTCCATTAATTAATGGCATTAAAATTGATTATGCCCGTGGACATAATCAATTTTATTTTTGATGCGCACGGTGAGTGCATTTATTGTTTCCAGTGAATATATTTGTATGCGTCCTTTTCAATTTTTATATCTATCTTTGATATTTTTTCATAATCTTCCCTTGATATGTTTTTTTTCTTAATAGTATTCAAATAAAAGTACAAAAGACCAATTGCTACTGATTTAGGATTTGCCCTCGTTATTGTTTTTGTTCGTACACACATATAATTATATATTTTCTCAATATCGGTTATTACTGCCTGTTTTTTAGATTCATCGATAATATTCGATCCAGGCTCTATTTCCAAATTGATAATATTAACTTTGTGTAACGTATCCAGCAATTCTGGAACTAAATCCATCGCCACAATCGTTTTCTTTGCTTCTAGTTTTTTAAATGTTGAATTGAAAATTTTATTACCCTGTGTGAATTTTTTCTTATCTAATTTAAACAATTTACATAATTCATCAATCGATCTATATATCTTTTTACTACTGTAAGCATAATATGTACACGCCAAAATAATCGACGTGCGTTTCGCCCCTCTATATATTTGACCGTCTTCTGTCAATTTATTGTAATATTCATCGGCTTTATCAATAATATCGGGTTCTATACCCAATTCTTGGAGATCTGCATACACTCCTCTTTTTTCATTTGCACGCTGATTGTGACGACTAGGATCACTTCCATGTCGTGAATCATTTGCACCATAATATCGATCATTGTCAATAAGTTCATCTTTGACTTTTAAACCACATGACATACATATACTAGTACCCTCTATATTTCGAATCGAGTCATGTATACAATCGTCAGATTCACTATCTGATTTACTATCATAGTCGTATTCCGACATATTGTATTTTTTATTCCTTTAAAGAAAATTAATAAATCACTTTCACACGTATGCGCCGTGATTCACTGCGCCCAGTAACAAAGTGAAAAAATATCATGATTACACCAAATAATTCAGTTTTGTCATGTTGGAAACATCAATTGATCACGGAGACTATGGATTTTCTAAATTAACTCGACCGCAGCGAGTTATCTTGTCTGAAATCCTCGAATTTGGTAATTGTGGTCTAGCTTTACCTATGGGATCTGGAAAAACAATCCTTTCTTTGGTTGCTGCTCTCAAAAAATCTCCCAAAAAACCCATTCTCATCATTGTCCCCAAGTCACTTATTAGTGGGTGGCGTCGAGAAATTCACAAGTTTTTTGATGGAACTCGTCTCGTTTATCAAATTCTCCACAATGATTTTGGAAGCGTCAAAAAATTCAAAATTGCAGAAAATACTCGAATTGTTATTACAACTCCCCATATGGCTTTGTCTGCCTATAAATCCCAAAAAATTGCAGACAAATACATTACACGGGAAATTGGAGACTATGCGCATTATAATTTGCTAGAAACACCGCCTTCCCGATCCCGTTCCGGTCCTGGCCTTTTATATTCTAACAAATGGGGTGCTCTGATTGTGGACGAAGTTCATTTGTACACAAACATTGAAACTGGATGTTGTAGGGCCATTTCTTCGATTGTTTCTAAATTCCGATTGCTATTGTCGGGAACAATTCTCGACGAACCACGACCCATTCGGATTATGGGTTACTATCAAATGTTGGGACGATGGGGAATTAAAAATCAACGTCCCCCTCTTACCATCCAAGCAGCCAAACAATTGGTAATGAGCCGTAATTACGGTGGTTTAAAGGCAACATTTGTGTCCAGATCTACAAATGAAAGTTATACGCCTCCTACAGTCAATTCCCAGATCATTTACCATGAATTAAGCGAACTAGAAGCCGCATATTATGGATCATTCAAAAAATTGATTGGGAATATGCATGATGCTATTTTAGAAATGCATGCAGGTAGTGCAAGGAGTCGTCTACAAGCTCAAATGATGGCTGTTATTACTAATCTGCGACAAACTCTTGTGTCTACTAGGGTAGCCTATGATAGTTTTATTAAAAATGATGACCATAGAGGAACTCGTCGAGAATTTATGGATACTGAATTGGGACAAAAACCAAAAGACCCCGAAACACTCAAAGAAAATATGTTGATGTGTACAATTGGTGTAGACCATCCAGATTCAAAGCTACACGGACTAATGCCGGACATTTTGTCAAATCACGTGTTTACAAAAGTTGGAGAACACAAACCAATCACTGCAAACTATGTGATTCCTGAAAAATCGACGCGAATTGAAAAAACAATTGAATTAATTGACACCCACAAAGACGAACAAATTCTTATATTTTCATGTTTTCGGTCGTGTATTGACAAATTGCGGGAATTTATTGATGTAGAACGTCCAGTTTTTACTATTGAATCCTCAATGTCAACTCATCAGCGACTTGCGGTAGAAGATGCTTTCCGTGAATCAAAAAATGGAGTTATGTTGTTGACATATGCGATTGGAGCAAATGGACTCAATCTACAAACTGCCAATAACATTGTGCTATTGGATTATTGGTGGAATGTAGGAAAAACAAGGCAAGCAGTTGCTCGAATTCTTCGACAGGGGCAAATGGCGGATATTGTCAATATTTATTATATGAGCAGCAGCACCGGCCTCGAAAAACAACTCTACCAAAAACATACAGAAAAATTACTATTGAGTGAAGCAATCTACGAGGGTAACACACAATTTGCAGCATTTAACTTAGAAAATGGACCTGATATTAATAGTTACAGCAGCAGCGATTCTAAACACCACAATAACACAGAAACAGAAACCAAAAAACAACCATTTTCATTTGAATTGTCCTCTATGAGAATATCTGAAATTGTAGACAGCATTATGGAAAATGACGTGGTACCAATCACCACAGAAGCTTAATTTGAAGAATACGTAAACATTTAATTAAACAGTAATTTAATTAAATAGGCAGCAGTGCCGACCTTTCAATCTTTTGTGGACGACTTTTTTGGTTTTCTTTCTTTGGGTTTTGACGATGAAGTTTCATTATCTTTTTCGCGCCGTTTCTTAAGTTCGCGTTTCAATATTTTTATTATTTTTTCGATGCGTTTTGTGCTCAGTGATTTATATTTTTTATTTTTTTGCTGTGGCGGTTCTGGTTCTGGTTTTTCAATTAAATCATCAATGTCTTCCTTCATTAAATTGTACATTGAAGACGATTCGCTGTGGCTACTTTTACGGCGACTAAATAACCCCATTAATAATTGATAACAATTTCAATACAGTTATTTACACAAGCAGCATCATAATATTCATTTTGATATATTGGATATTTGATGAAAATATACGCGGGTCCGTTAATAAAAATTTTACAACTTCATGATGTCCATATAGTGCAGCATTTCGAATTTCATTATTATAGTAGCGATCATTACAGTTGATACTACAAAAATCATAAATAAATTTGATATAGTCACATTGATAGACTATATTTATAGTCCAACTCAATTATTAAACGACATAGTTTGTATATTTGTATGTTAAATAACATACGAATATAGTAATTTCACGGCTATAATTATCTGAGTTGGACTTTAATCTGTGTATCAAGCGATTCAGATTTTATTATTATATAAACTGTGTGGTTCATTACCAATGAATCTTGTTGATTAATAATGAGTATACAATTACATAAAGTGATTAATTAGACAGGTCGAGTCGATGTATAACTAATGACTATGGGAAAAGTAAAAAATAAAATGAAAAATTTTAACCTAATAAGCAAACATTATGAACTTTTATGTAAAAAAATATTGTTTCTAACACCATTTGAATTCGAAAACTATAAAGATATTAAAAATATTAATGTTAAAAAACATAAGGTTAAATTTCCATGTTTATGGAAAGTTGTTGATGACGATCAAATTAAGCATTTTAATTTTGAGGATTGTGATGACACATTATCAGATTATATTAATGAACATTGCGTAGGAGCACAATACAATTATGACGCATTTCATGAATATGCCATATATGAGGCAAATTATGTGGATGATCACTATCCTACGGTAGAATTAGAAATTTTAGAAAAATGTTCAGATGCAGGTTCGGGGTTTTATTCTATGGATTTTTTTGAAATAAAAATGATAAAATAGAAAAAAGAAAATCAAAACTGATTAATTATTTTTTTATTCATAGAACATGGACACTTCCAAACTCTGAATACATGATAAAATAATTAGTTGTTTTGTAAACTGTGTGGTTCATTACCAATGAATCTTGTTCATTAATAATGAGTATACAAATAGGCAAAGTTGGTAGTTGTTGTAATAATTATGATGTTCGTGATGGTATGTTTGTTGCCCCTTACACTCAAAGCAGCAATACTATTCCCATCGATGCTATTAAACCGCGTTTAAAGGCCAATACTGGATGGTCCAACTATAAAAATGTGAAATCTGGCCAATATAATCGACAAAGTTGCTGGAAATGTGCGGATTTTAAAGGACTTCCAGATGCACCAGGTGTATACGATCTCAATATCACAGATGTACCGATCCCTGAACCCAATTTTGCCGGAATGAAACAGGCAGACGCCCAATATCAAGAATATCAAGCATTTCGCATGCAAAACAATCCAGGATGTTATGGAACTGATCACGTCAATTATTTAAACAATCAATGTGCTAAAGTTTACCCAAAAAGATACATGAAAGGAAATTGGCCCGATGAACAATTAATCTATACAAATGCCCCAAGACATTAAATTTATAAATAATAATGGGAATCGAATTATTTATAAAACAATTATCTGAATTTACAACTGATAATTTAAATGCAATGTTTGTATATTTTGATGTATCCAATATTGATGAATTAGCCACTACAATTGCAGAGTTGTATAAAAATGATTATGCGTATATGTCTCCCCCTTTACAACAACCTACTATGACATCTAAATGTATAGCATGTGTTAATTCCGGAAAAAATAAAGGATTTGATGTAAATACTGAAACGTGTAAGGATATATCTATGAATATTCCAGATAAACTGCCATTTGAATTACGAGATGTGGATTTTAACAAAGATATAGTATTTCAATTTTATTCAAAATCAAAAGATATGAGTCCAGGAAAAGGTGCCGGTGAAAAAATCCCAGATGTTGACATTTCGAGATTTTCAAAATTAGCAGAAATAAAAAACTGGAGAAAGATATTGTCTAATTTTTATGAAGGTGTATTTGAACTTGATGGATTGAAATGGCTGTCTGTAGAGCATTTTTATCATGCTTCCAAATTTAAGAAATCAAATCCAGATTTTTATAAAGAATTCTCATTAGATTCAAATTCGGAAATCTCGAAATCACCTGTAATGGCAAAAAGCGCAGGTGGGAAAACGGGAAAGTACAGGGGTGTACAAATTCGACCTAAACATATTGTAATGGATGAGGATTTCTTTTCAAGTGTAGAAAATGAAAATGTAATGTTTAGGGCTCAAATGGCCAAATACACTCAAAATAATGAAGCAAAACACACATTGCTTGAAACACAAGATGCAAAATTACAACATTTTGTTAGAGGTCAACCTCCCATTGTATTTTACGATACAATGAAAATAAGAGAATTACTAATGTAAATATTCATTTTTTCAGATGTTCACCTTTTACAGCATCATAAAGTTGTTGCTGGTTGCTGTCTGTCATTACTACTATTGTGGTGTAACTATTCATTTATTTCACATATCCTATCAATTATTGTATTAATATTCAATTAATACAATAATTTAATACAGTTATTATACAAGCAACATCAGAATGTTCGTTTTTATGTTGTTAATATCGATATCTTGGATATTTGATGAAAATACACGCGGATCATTTAATAAAACCTTCACTACGTCCAGATGTCCATATATTACAGCTCCTTGAATTGCAGAATTATGATAATCACTGGGATCGACACGCGGATCTTTTAATAATAACTTTACTACTTCCATATGTCCATTTCTTGCAGCATTTCGAATTGCTGCATTATCAGACTCACTGGTATTGACACGCGGATCATTTAATAAGAGTTTTACAATTTCCAGATGTCCATCCTCTGCAGCTAGTATAATTGCATCATTATAAATATCACCGGGATCGACACGCGAATCTTCTAATAATAATTTTACAATTTCCAGATGTCCAGCCGCTGCAGCTCCTAGAATTGCCTCATTATGCTGATCACTGGGATCGACACGCGGATCCGCTAATAATAATTTTACAATTTCAAGATGTCCAGCCGCTGCAGCTCCTTGAATTGAATAATTCCCATCATCACTGGGATCGACACGTGGATCCGCTAATAATAATTTTACAATTTCAAGATGTCCATTCATTGCAGCACCGTGAATTGAATAATTCTCATCATCACTGGGATCGACACGCGGATCCTCTAATAATAATTTTACAACTTCGAGGTTTCCATTCATTGCAGCATCAAGAAATTGTTCTTGATATATCGCCGCCATTATTGTATTTAAACAATTTAAATACAAATAATTATTGTTATGTCACACACAATAACATCATAATATTCATTTTTATGTTGTTAATATCGATATCTTGTATATTTGATGAAAATACACGCGGGTCCGTTAATAACAATTTTACAACTTCAAAATGTCCATTATCTGCAGCATATCGAATTGAATCATTATCATAATCACTAGGATCGACACGCGGATCATTTAATAATAATTTTACAATTTCCAGATATCCAGCACATGCAGAAGATAAAATTGCATCATTATCCTCACCACTGGGATCGACACGTGGATCCGCTAATAATAGCTTTACAATTTTCAGATGTCCACGACTTGCAGCCCATCGAATTGCAACATTATTATTATTCCAACCACTAGGATCGACACGCGGATCCGCCAATAATAGTTTTACAACTTCGAGGTTTCCATTCATTGCAGCATCAAGAAATTGATGTTGGTGTGTCACCATTACTGGAATCGTTGTAACTATTCATTTATTTCACTTTTCCCATCAATTATTGAATTATAGGCCAACTCAGTTAATTACGTACATACTTTGTATACATTTGTA
>Ga0180437_10003875_pt1 | contig 21804 bp, 32 predicted proteins | sample SS_ome_4_FD_132410 | JGI IMG/M metagenome (GOLD analysis project Ga0180437, IMG submission 132410) | Hypersaline lake sediment archaeal communities from the Salton Sea, California, USA - SS_3_D_1 metaG | ecosystem: Environmental > Aquatic > Non-marine Saline and Alkaline > Hypersaline >...
ATACAATGCCACTTATCATGCTTCTACAGGAAATGCCACATTCAATGAGACTGGTGCTAGTTTAGTATTTGTAGATACTACTATAGCAGATACCAACATAAGCGATACAAACATAACTGATACAAATATTACTGATACGAATATCACATGGTCATGGGGTAATCTTACTGGTGATTGGAATGTGACTAACACGAGTTATGAGTATTGGACTAATGCTACTCTTACTTTAACTTATAATGCCACTTATGATTCTAATGTAGATACTAGAAGTTATGAGACACTTGCTAATATAACTGGGAACTTTACGAATGTGGATGTGATATATAACGGGACAATGATGCAATGCCTTCTGATAACAAACGAGACAGAGAGAGCATTGTTTGTGGCTGACACTACTATAGCAGACACTAATATCACTGATACAAACATAACTGATACCAACATTACGGATACGAATATAACATGGGCTTTCCATAATCTAACTGGGACATTGGATTTAACCAGTACCCTTATAAACGGGACAATGAATTATGCTAATATAACTGGTTTTGATTGGGGAAAGGATACAAATATTACTGATACAAATATAACTGATACTAACATTACAGATACCAATGTCACTGGTGGGGCTACCATAACAGGGAACTTGACTATGAATGACAATGTCCACACAGAGTATGGGACTACACAGGGTGAGGGATCAATGTATTCAAACTCGACTTGCATAATCATACAGGGAGCCACATCGAGGTTGGAAATATGTTAAAAAAAAAACTATTCTGATTCTTATTCCAATAGTCTTAGTCCTATTACCAACTACTGTTAAAGCAGATATATTCGATGATATGTATTGTTTGTTATTTGGATGTGAGGAAGAGACAATAGAACTACAGGAAACATATAAGATATTGTCCCCTACTACAGACACCAGATGCAAAGGTAGTGAATGTATAGCGACAATAACACCGACACCTAGATTCGCATTGGATGATGATGGAATATATAAAAACATAACTGATTTGATTAACACATATACTATCGGAGAGAGAACAATCGTTTTTATTTATACTGATGGGTATAAGGCTGTCAGATATGAGTTCTGGAATGACACTGATGAAATAGAGATGGATGATGTAAAAATAGTATTGCCTGATTTTAGTGTGAAAGACAAGCTTATTGATAAAAAGAGTTTATGGAAATTTGCTTATAATCTTACTGGAACAAGCTTAACTACATCCTCAATAAACAACAATGGAATAAAACTCAGGTTGTATGAATATGGAAATTCTGAACAGCTGTTAATAGACTACTCTGATTTGGAAAAAGACTTTGATTTGAAATATGACAAGTCTGGGGAATTTATTGAAGTATCCAATTTCAAGTCTTTATATCTTGATCCAACAACCACCATAAATGCATCCGCCAATGAAACGGGTGATGCAATGGCTTATCATGGGGATGATTCGGCATCAAAACCATGCGGAGAAAATGAAGGGACTCATTTCACATCAGCCGAATATTCAGAGATAAGTGGAAATGATGGGACTTGCTGGGATTTGTATGATGGTGGTTTAAGTGATGACTATCCTTTTTTCAGAGTAGTCTATAAGTTGCCATATTATGAAAGCATCAACTGGATAAATATAACGCAGAATGTGCAATGGGACACTGAAGATTATGGAGAAATTTATGTATGGAATTTTACAGAGGGAAATTGGACTTTAGAAACAAGTGAACTTTATGAGGGTGATAGAGAATGTCCGAATGCTGATTGGAGAGCAACGACAAATATAACCGAGACGGATGACTATATTAATGCTACTAGACATTTTCACATGGTTCTTTATCAGACAACCAGTTCTTATTCGGATTTGTTTCTTGACTATGCTCAGATAGAAGTCAGTTATCAAGTTGTGGTGCAACTTGATACCCCACAATTTAATGAGACATCCATTGATTTGAACGAGCCAGTCTTTTTCAGTGTTAATGTGACACATCAAGATGGCAATGATTTGATAGATAAAGTGATAGCGACATTCAGATACCCAGACACATCCACATCCAATCAGACTCTTGTCAGACATCTTCATAATAGTTCTGGAGAGATAGAAAATGATGAGGAAAGCGGGACACAGACCGAAACTGCGATAGATAAAGAAGTGGGATTGGGTATGAGTGTTTATAGAGGGGGAGGAGATGCATCCATCCCAGAATATAGAACTTACCAAAACAATACATTTAATGCTGAGGCAACAGCAAATGATGTGACTGGGACACAGACATTTGTTGAGGCAAAAGCCAATCCAGTAAAAGATGAGGTAATGATATGTTCATCTGACAGTAGTGATGATTTGAACTGTCAAGCTTATAATGGGTCTACTGGGACATGGAGCAATGTTGCCGAATTGTCGACTGATGCGGCTGGGGGATCTATATATCATGGTTTTGATATATGCTATGAGTCGGTGTCGGGTGACGCGATAGTGTTTTATAGAGACTCGGATGTTGAGGGTTCTGATGTATACTATGATATATGGTCTAATGGCGCTTGGATCAGCACTGATAATGAGATGTATGATACGGGTGTTTATACCATTGAGTTTATTAGATGTAAGTCAGATAAAGATTCAGATTATATAGCTGTGATGTCTGTTGGAACAGATGATGATGTGTGGTATGGTGTATGGGATGGAGGCAGTGTGGCAGTCTCTGGTGAAGTTGATTCCGATGGTTCTAATTGTGAAGAATGTTATTCTATGGATATGGCATGGGAAAATGTTGGGACACCGACAGATGTTAATGGGGAATTGATACTCGCTTATTATGCTGATGGAGACCATACCATAGATGGTGGTCGGTGGGATGCCACATCTGGATATACTGCTGTTAATGATGTGTTCTCCATAGCAACATCAACTCAACAGACTTGGATTGATTGTGAGTCGAACCCAGATCCAAGTGAGGATGAAATAATATGTTGTGTGGCAGATGATGGGAATGACTTGACTTGTAATGACTGGCAGGGTAGTTCTTGGGGAACACCAGTAGAAGTGGATGGAAGCACCCAAACTGTGACAAATGTCAGACACCCATTAGAATTGGCATATGAAAATGTCACTTATAATGCTGTTTTGGTATATTCGGATGGGACTGTTCCAGAAGAAAAATATAGTGTATGGGGGGCAAATGATTCTTGGACTACTGTTCAGGCATTGCCGACAACAAATGCCCCAGGCAACACTCCCAACTATTGGTCTATTGATTCTGATTTCATATCCTCAGAAGGGCTTATAATGGCTGGGATGTGGGATGCCAGTGATGATGGAAGAGTCATATTATGGAATGGGACTACACAGACATGGAACACATCATGGACTTTGATGGAGACAGAGGGTGGGACTTATGATAATATGAGGTTTGTATTCCCTAAATACTCGCTGGATTCACAAGTAGATGGTAATGGGACTACAGTAACTTATAATGATATAGATGATACAGATGTCACTAATATATTGAATGTAACAATAATAGTCGATGTCACAACTTATACAAATACGGGAAGTTCAAATGCTGGAAACAGTATGCCCGATTTGTTTTTGGAAGTCAATAACGGGACTTGGAAGACCATAGGGAACTTGTCTGTTAGTGGGACTGGTAATGTATCATCTGATCTAACATCATATACAGATGTCCTGGCCGCTTGGGCGACCAATGATAATAGAGACTTCAGATTGATACCTAGATATATGGACTATTCTAGCGGAGCAGATGTAATTGCATGGAATGGTGTTTATGTATATATTGAATATAATCTGTCCGAGAACACCACAAGTTGGGAAACAGAATGGACTGATACATCTTCTAGTGGGACTTATAATGTGACTGATATATATGCAAATGATACTAATGGCAATATAAACCACACATCATATGAGAATGTTGGCTTTGTGGTTTTGGGAGCTGACACTTGCACCTATTCATCGGGCGACTGGGATGTGGACTGTTCGGATGACTGTTCAATCACATCTGCTGTTGACTTAGGAGGGAACAATATAGAAATATCTGGGACAGGAACATTCAAGACCACCGCCTCGATCTACAACTACGGAACATTAACTATAAAAGGCACAGACTCCAATAATAAATGTATAGTAACTTGCGCTGGAGGGTGCTTCGAGGGTTATATATGAAAGTAACCAGACTTGCAGTAATGGTAACTGTTCTTATGCTTATTGTAAGTGCGCCAGTTGGCGCAGTTTATGTAAAGGAAGAATGCCTCAACAACACACATCTCCAAATATCGTGGGACTTTGACCTGACTGTGGCTGGTTCTACCACCAATTACACTTATACACAGACGCACAACTGTACTTATGGATGCAATAATGACAGGTGTGAAGGTACGGCGAGTGATGCCGACCTGAGTATGGCATGGTTTGTCTTTGCAGTGGGCGGTGTTCTGCTGGTTCTTGGGACTGTGTTGGGTCTGCCATTCGGAAGGTTTGCGGAAAAGAAAACAGATAGGCCGTTTGACACAACAATGGTCATCAAATACATATTCTTCTTTGTCGGACTATTCCTAATGTATTCATCCTTATCGATGATAAGAAGGGCTGGAATATTATATGGTGCCGAGAGTGATGTGGTCGATGCAGTAGATGTAGCCACCATGGTAATAATGATCACAATAATTCTATTCTTGTTTATATTTGTGATTGAATTCATATTTGGGTTCCTGAAGCAGATGATGGACAGCGCAAAAGAAAAGAAATGGGGTTGGAGGGAAGGTGAAGGTGGCGCAGAGTAATGGAAATAAGAGTAATAAAAGTGGGGAAGCATTTAAATAAAGCTCTCCAAGATCAGAAGGAAAAGGCCGAGATAGAGATAGAGAGGAGAACAGGCTTCCACATTGACATTCCTTTAAAGACTGTTGGTGACTTCATAGGATTCAAATACAACAAACGGCTTCTAGGGACATTGTCTTATGATGAGGCAGTGGCTTTGATGAACAAAAGATTGAGGAAGAGGCGAAGATAATGCCGATGCCTTTTGAGAACATGGATCTTGGGATATTCTCTGATATGTTTGCATATATAGATAATCTAATGTCTTCTGCGAACAGCATGAGCACACTGGACACCATGGGTGTGATAGCGGTCGGGTTTGCTGTAATAGTTATCGGAGTTTCAATATATGGGGCGATGAAGCAATGGGCTTACGACAAGGTAACAGGCAGTTGATAGTATACGGGATGTTTTGTATCCTTCTGGTGATAACAATCATAATGCTCTGGCAGACTGTGGATAAGATGAGGTATTGTGAGGAAGCGCTGGACTACATAGAAGCCAATGGGGGGTTGGAAATGTGCGAGGGTTGTGTGATATGTGACTATTTGAAGGAAGCTGATGTCATAGTGGATGTTCCCACTATTAGGTAATTGTATTGTCTGATATATATTTCTGATTACGACAAAAGATAATATCTACCGACCTTATATATTTTACTATGAGCGAGATGATCAAGGAGATTCGCATATGGGATGACAACCCCGATAAAAGTCGCGTTTCTAATATAGTGAAGGTAGAGTTCAATTACCCGACCGAGTGGTGCGTTTTTACTGTTGATGAACTATTGCAAATAATAAGATTGTGGATCAAAGGCGAGGAAATCAAATATCCACCCAGCAAAGGATTCAAAGGTAGATGGATGCTTTTTGAAGCCATAAGAAATGTTTTTAATGAAAAAATGGAGGTGCTATAATGTATTGGATAAAAGATTTGACTACATTCTTGGAGATTGCAGATACTGCGGAAACACCATTGAAGTTCTTTGAGGTTTCAGATGAAGAAGTGAAGGTCGTGTGTCTGGCCAGAAGGAACTTGGGACATAAAGCTATAGTGACCGATAAGACATTGCTGAAGCTGAAAGAACATGGGTTTGTTGAAGCAGAATACGAGCAGTCGCAAGGAAGATGGGATTGGTAATGGGTAGATATGGCGGTAAGAAAAAAAAGAAGAAGCGAGATAGCACATTTCGCCATTGGTATTATTTCACAGAGGCAGATGTGTTATGATGCACTGGTGATAAGACTTGAACCTAACTGAAGCAAAGATAATAATGAGATGTTTCAAGGGAAAGAAGGTAGATCAGTTGTTACGGGATATAAACGGGAAGAAATATAGTTACTGGCATATATCGAGAACCTGTAACAACTTGGTGGAGCGGGGGTGTCTTATGCAGAAGAAGCTTGGAGTGGTTTGTTTTTATGTGGCTACAGATGATGGAAAGGCTATTGCGGAAAATACTATTACTAGGATAGAAAGCAATGTCTCGGATCAACAGGCCATTAGTCAACCTACCGCAACAACAACAAAGATTTCCGACTATCTGTAGCTACTTTTAGTTTCGGGTTGACTTTTTGTTAGTGTTAAAAACATATATTGTAATTTATATATTTTAATATACATATACTCATTTCCTTTTTGTTGTTTTGTTGCGCATAGTAGAATATATGTTTTATAGTATATGTATCAAAGTTGGCTATATCAATATATAGTATCTTAAGGCATATTTTAATCAATATGTTGAGGATAAAGAGAAGGACAATAAAGAACTTCCAGGGCGGTATGATCTGTGATGAGTGCCTTAAGATAATGGAGAAGGGAATTATTCTAGAGTCCGCATCCAACCCATATAGGTTTATAAAGGTATGCAATGACTGTATCTCAAAGGTCAGAAAAGAAGTAAGAAAAGTGTGAGGGCAGAGTGGGTGCAATGGAGTAATGCACTAGGTGCTATAATATCCACTCATTTCCGCCCTCTGTAATATTATTTCTGTTCTATAGTATATATATTTTACTACCATAATCAATATATATAAACGGATTATAATATAATTGTATGAATACCAAAGTAGAAACCACAATCGGAATATCAAACAAGCTCAAGAGGACTTTGAACAATCTTAAGAAGACTCCTAGGGAGAGTTATGAGGATGTGATCTGGAGGTTATACCATGGGTAGAACAAGCAACAGGCCAAAGGGGCAGAGAAAGTGGAATAAGTGGGATGAGAGATGGATCCCATTGAGAAGAATTAGAAAATGGGAAGTTGTAGATAAATATAGAGGTGTTAAAAAATCGAGTTCGTATAAGAGAGGTTAGATGAACTTATGGCAAGATATGATAAAAAACAAGGATGGAACAAGACACACCTATTCATTCAAAAATCATTGGATAAGATAAACAAGGATATACCGAAGAAGAACAAGAGTATCATCATAACAGATTTTGGTTCACATCATTTCTCCAATGCCAATTTCATAATAGCCAATTCATTGAGAGAAAACGGATTTGATGTCAAGATAAGACCATTATCAGAATGTAAACCAGCTACTCCTGATTATTGGTTGGTTTCTATATTAACTGTCCAGCAATACTTAGATATACCCAAATTCTTTAAGAAAATAAACAAGAATCCTATAAGAGAAAAGAGAGATGATAAGACAATATTCATAGCTGGTGGTTATCCTTTGGGAAGCAACCCAGAACCAATAGCCGACTTCTTTGACTTGATAGGTATAGGAGAATATGATGACATAGGAGATATGATAGAAGATGACACACAATTCTATAGACCATCAGAGTATGATGTCAATTATGAAGAAGATGGTTCAGTCAAGGACACCAATCAACCTAAGATAAAGAAAAGATTTGTTTCAGAGTTTACATCTGATCCACAATTGATGTATGGCAAGTTCTTCCAGACTGAGATATCAAGAGGGTGTAAAAACAAATGTCCTTATTGTCAATTAGGATGGGGAAGACCATACAGAGAAGTAGATAAAACAAAATTCTTTAACATAGCAAGGAAGATAAGAAACTTCAAGAGTAATAAATTCAATCCATGGTCTTCTGACCTCTTTGGTGTGTCATATATAAAGGAGTTCATGGAGTTCAGTGAAAAGTATAATATAAAGACTGACTTTGGTTCTGTCTGTCTGAACAGGATAAAGGAGATAGATAAGATAAGAGGTTCTGTGAATCTGAGAATTGGAGTAGAGGGTATAAGTGAAAGACTGAGAATGATACTCAAAGGAAAGAAGATAACCAACGATGAATTGATAGAAGACATAAGATTTGGGATAGAGGAGAAGAACATCGGGACTATTAAACTGTTCTTCATGTATAACTATCCGACAGAAGATAAGGATGACATCTATAATCATAAGGAGTTCCTCATGGGTCTTAGGAGTATAAAGAAACGATTTGTATTGTCACTAAAATATACACCAATACAACCACTACCACAAACACCATTTCAATTTAACAAGTTTGTAGAGACATTCGATAATCTAATTATGATCAAGGAGATTGACGGAGAAATAAAAGGTATGGAGAAGAACTATTCCAAAGTCCAAAGGTTCTCCTTTCCAGACACAAGGGCATTTTTTACAGCATTGGAAAGAGGAGGGAGATACTGGTCTGATATTCTGCTTAAAAAACCAAATAAAGACAATTGGAAAGAATTAATAACTCATATTATAAACCCACAAAAACTCTTAGATTATAGAAAATATGAAAATATAGAACCATGGGACTTTATAGATGTCGGATTTAGTAAAAGACAATTATACGAAATTTACAAGAAAAGAAATGGAATAAAAGGTGTATGAATTGGGAATACTGGTAATGGTGATATTAGCATATCTTACTAATCGGTTTGTAATAGTGCCATTATATAGGAGATATGAAAAAAGACTCAGAGGAATGAATGGATTATGAAAGAACTCAAATACATCTGCAAACTCAATGATGAGGAATGCATAATGGAATACCAGAAAAAGGTGCAATGCCCCATGTGCTTCTATCCATACAACAACGGATGCAGATACGGAGAGGACAGGGAAGTGGATAGATGACATTGGACACAAGGATATTGAGGCTTGAGAAGAAGATAGATGAGATGGAAGAAAGGATGAAAGTGATAGAAGAAAGGGTGCAAAGAAATGATGGAATGCAAGAGTTGTAAGCACAGGGAAGCCATAGACTCTGAAGGATTGTGCTTTTATTGTAAGTATTGGGGATCAGAATGAGTGTAAAAGAATGGATGATAAATAAGCTTATAAGTATATTGGCAAACATTCATGCCTTTCTGTGGGTTATCTATATTATAATAACTGGGGAGGATCCTGATGAGGAACCAAAGAAAAGAAAGAAATAGTATATGGAAAAGGATATGGGAATCCTTCAAGGAAGCATGGAAGGAAGCACCATGAGATGGTATGAAGAGATAAGGGATTTGTTCATATTCGGCATTGGTATCTTACTTTTAGTCATTCTTATGCCTTTTATATTCATCATATTCTTAATATATGAACCATACCACCAGAAAAAGATAAATAGAAAATTATATAAGAGGAAGGACTGAGGATTAGTCAATCCTCAAACCCTCGTTTTCTTCTTCCATAGCTTCCTCATCCAACTCATCTTCTTCCTCATCTTTGTAACCATATCCCTTCTTAGGCTTCTTTTGCTTAAGCTTGGGAATAGGTTCTTCTCGGATGGGCTCTCTCTTTACAGGCTTCTTTGGGACTGCATCCCATTCATCCACAGCTATGGGTGTAGCGAATAACAAAGCCTGTCTATGCTTTATTATCAGGTGTCTTAAGACATCCTGTTTGTCATCCAGTATCTCTTTGCAATAGTTACATTGCCATTTCCATTCCATTACATCATCTCCTATTTCATCTTATCCAGTATATCTTCAGCCTTTAGTTCTATATAATACTGGGCGGGTTGGCTGTCAGTCCACCCAGCAAACCTCACTAACACTTGATCCGTGAAACCATATATTGTGACCAAATGGGTTAGCCTAATGTGCCTCAGATAGTGAGGAAATATACCATATTGTTTCAGTATCTGCCAAGCCCTTTGCCTGGTCTTAAAGGGGAATATTCTCTCCTTTCTTTCCTTAGTATTAAGATATGATAATATGGGATTTACCAGAGCTCTCTCTTTATCTATGGGTATATGGAAGGTTTTTGTGTGCCTTTTCCTATTCTTTTCATTCAACATATGCCTTATGGTCAGCACCTTTCTAACACCTATTTTCTCTATTTTAAACTGTTCTCTAGTCAAGCTGAGAACCTCTCTTATGCGACCAGCTGTAAGATAGGCTAGGATAAATAAGGCACGATGCATAGGGTTCTCTATTTGTCTGGCAAACCTAGCTATCTCCCTTTGCTCAGGAACCCTTCCCCCTAGCTCTTCAGCCTTCCATACCATATCTAATTTATTGGTCTTTGAAGCGTAAATACTTTACTTTTGTATAGAAGGGTTAAAACTAAGGGAAAATAGTATCATTTCATCATGAATCATTGATTTTATACAAAGGCGCCAGAACGCTTGTCATTATTGTTTATTATTCTTGCTTACTATTGCTGATATAACTGGTTGTGTGACACCAGCTATCTTTGCTACTTCCCTTTGACTCATTCCAGTTCTACTCTGTAGAGCTTCAACCAACTTCTTCAATCTCTCATTATATCTCTTCTTCAATATACTCTCTCTTAACCCAGTCTGATATTCTTCTTCTATCCCCTCATACTTATGAGCAGCAGCCAGTTGTTTATATTTCTCTCTTATCTCTGGGTCTAGGTCTGGGAAGGTTATGACATCCAGGAAGTTGGCTGACCTCTGTAGTATCTTTATCTTATACTCCATGGTGAATGTGTGGAACTTCCTGCGTCTGCTGAAGTCAGACAATGCCTTCTGGTTCTTATCGAACCACCAGGGATCACTACAGAATGGTGACCAATCCTTCTGGAAGACCACACCTATTCCCCTATCCAATAGGTGTATCCAGAACAATATCCTATGGTTCCTAAAGCCCTCATTGAACTCAGAGAACCTAGGCATACACATTATTGAGATCTTATTATCCTGTCTACAAAGCCTGTAGAACTTGTTTATAAAGACTTGTAACCACCATTGTTGCTTATACAATATCTTGATTGCCTCATCTGCATTGATGGCTGAGAACCTAGGCAGCCTTCTTATAGAGGAGACTATCTCATCTGCCTTTGGAGCAAACAGACAATTGGTTTCGAGAGTATAATTCTTGTCCACTTTAAAGCCAATGTGGTTAGCCAGTGTAGACTTACTTATACCTTCCTCGCCAGTGATAGCCACCACTGCATCATAGTCATCTCTCACTCTCTTCTTTAAAGTACGACAACAGTTTAGAAACCCATGGTTGAAATCATATTTGGACTCAATCTCTGGGGCATATATCTCTGGCTTAATCATGAGACAACCTCGCAGAGGCCTCCCATCTCTTCTTTGCACTCATCACTTTCTCAACATCTATTCCCAAGCCCACTAATTGTTTGATCTCATAAACCATGGTCGCAAACTCTTCCATGTCTTTCTTCAGTCTAGGAATGAGGTATTCCGTTTTCCCGCCCCTAGCTTGGAGCTGCTCGATGTTGGCAATGTACCTTTCGATCCTGAATTTCAAATCCTCTGCCCCTCTCTTATCTACAACTATGAATCTTATCTGGAGATAGAATTGCTTTAGCGCAGAGAAATATGGGATTATGGCATTGACATCGCCAGTCCAGAGTTTCACTCCGTGCAAGTCAGCCTCTTTCAGAAGTTTATCATATCTTTCAAAATCTAATAAGCCCATCGAGAACTGGGACTTATAAACTGTCCTTCCTTTCTTTTCTTCCGCCATATCTCCAACCCTTTATGGAACCACCGCTCCACCCGCTGCTGGTGGATTTCCAAAGGCTGTACTCACAGCATTACTTAATGAATCAGCTGCTCCAGCCAATGAACCAGCTGCCAGTTCCATCTTACCGCCAAAGTAGATTACGAAAAATATAACCATTGCTGCGAATGTGGCATTCATGATGTATGGCGCATATTTGAGGAACCAGCTCTCCCTTTCCATGTAAGTCTTTCTTACCCTACTCTGTTCCAATACACCCCAGTTCTTAGAACTCTTATCCTCTATGACATCAAATCTAGGAGTGTTACCGAGTTCAACAGGGAAATATTGGCCAGTAGTGGTATTGAATAAAGGATATACTGGCTTTCCTTTGGAGTCTATAGTAACATTATCATATTTCGGGGGCTTGATGTTGTGCTTACGTTTCTTTAACTTCAATATCTCATAACCAGACTTGTCAGTTACAACTTTGGCTCTCTCATTAAGATCCCACACTATTGACTTGCCTCTCTGCATCATAGTCGGTATGCTTATGGGATACATCTTCTTTTGGAATATATCCCAGAATAAAAACACACCAATGCCTATCACAAATCCTAGAAATGCGCCAGATGTCAGGTATTCCAATACCATCTACTGTCCGCCCCCTAGGAATGTCGGCATAAAGCCTCTCTTTTTCTGCATAGGAGAATACAATTCCTTTCTCTCATATGCTGGCTTCAAAGCATTCAATATAGTTCCCTTTCTTGAAGCTGTAAGGCTTAAGAAATAGAAGTGCTCTAGTATCCTACAGACAAAGCTACGATTAGAGGCAGGTATCTCAAACTCATCGCACCTTTCTTCTATCACATCTATAATGGCTTCCATCATCTCCAGTGTTAACCTATTGACTTCCTGTTCTGTTATAAAAGTAGCAAGTTTATCTGGGGTCACCAATGAATACAACAATGGTGTGAAGAACCTTATACCCTTTTCGTTCATCAGTGGCTCTCCTTTCTGTATCCACTTCCCAACCAACTCTCCATCCTTTGTCTCTTCTACAACCCACACCTCACCTTTCAACATATGAAGCATGACCTCTGGTATCTTTGATCTATCAAGGATGAGCTTCCATATCTCATCTGATATGACTGGAGTCGGAATTTCCTCGTGGATTGTATCGGTTGCATCTTCAGGCATTTATATCCACCCTATTCCATTTGAGGTTCTCATCGACACAGAAGCACTGATTGGTGAGGAGGTCGTAATTATAAACATCATACCCTAACTCATCACATTCATATATACACATTTCTTCCATATAAACAGCTTGGCTTCCTTGATGAAATATCCATATGATAAATGCGCTTTCCAACATCACTGTTATCGATAAGACTATGCTGACTAACCGCCATTCCATATTTAGTATTAGTAATAAATATGCTTATATATTTTGTTATATAGAAGTAGTGCGTTTGCTAAACATGGCTATCATCAGTATTACACTGATGGATATTGTTATAAGAGGAAGGTACTGGAATATCCTGGTCATGATGGGGAAGGTGAATGTCCCACCACCGCCATAAGCATACACAGCGAACTCATCCATACTCCAGAACTCGTACATCACATTAGACAATGCTGGTAGTATTAAGAAGAACACCACTATCACAATCAGGTTGACCACAAAGAATATAGGGTGGTTCCTTACCAGAACGGCAAAGAATATCGGTGTAGCACATAGTGCGAAATATACAAAGAGAAATATATAATCTAGTGTACCAAACGCCTGTTCGGATGTGTGGACTACTTCACTCGCTGTACCATTCCCAAAAGTACTCTCCAACTCTGGGAATATCTGATCTGCTGCATACATGGCAACCAGTATCATTATTCCAACCACTAGGAAAACGAGTGTTAAATACATCAAGTCCATTACTGTTCCTTTGCTATTCTTCATCTTCTTTTTCTCTTTTTAGTTTTCAATGAATTGAGGGACTCCAGAGCCATACCAGCTCCCATCACAGTTCCAGTAACAGGAAGGAAACCAGACATCTTCCCTATCCCAGCCTTTGCGTTTGCTGAACCTATGGAAGAATCAGACAGTAGAGATGCGCCAACTCCCATAGTTATTCCAGTCGCAGTGAACTGCAATGCCTTCTTCCTCATCTTTTTCATTACCATTTCCTCATCCTCTTCTCCAATTCCCTGGACATTTTTGTTCCATGTTTCTTACAGTATTCCTTGAACCCATAATAAGCCTTGTCATCTATTGTGAATGTTCTGAGTTTTCTTATCCTTTTTTTCATAATAATTATATGTGTTATAACACTTATATACTTGATTGTTCATATATTATTTATGGTTGAAACTCGAATAGAGAAAGACCCTACAACTGGAAGAATGGTTGAAGCTGTTTATTCTGAGGAAGGAGAAAGGCTTGGAGGTCGTTATATTTCTGCACCAGACAAACCTTACACCCCACCACAAGCTGTTATCATATCACCAGTTACAACATCAGGTCAACCAGCTGGAGAATCTCAAGCTTTCGTTAATGTCTCTGGTCAGTATACACCAGCCGAGCGATACATGAAGGAAGAAGTTGAAAAGAAAGCACCAGGGAAATATCAAATGACTATTACACCTGAACCAACTAGAGGACATCCACAGAAAGCAGAGCTAGAAGCTTTAGCTGCTAAAGGTGGAGAGTTAACCAAGGAAGAGATTGGTAGAGCTTATATGGAATCTGGTGGGACTGCTTATCCAACTCCATTTGGTTCTTATGTAACAATAGAAAGGAAAGAACAAGAGCCCTCTATATGGCAAGGAGTATTTGAGAGATGGGAACAGATACATCCAGTATCAAGAGCTTATGAAGAAAAGATTGCTACACCAACTGAAAGATTTATTGAAGAACGTTCTAGTTTTGGTCGAGGTAGTGTTCCCAACCAATTCGCCATGGGTACAATAAGAACACCAGGTGCAATGATAGAATTTGGAGAGACATTGGTTGGTTATCAAGTAGTAATGCCTGAAGTCAGTAAGGTTACTCAGACAATGACTTTTGAAGAAGCTGTAACAGCACAAACAGCTGGAGCTTATTGGATAGGTCAACAACAAGTGGAAGCATTCAAGGCAAAGCCTGTAGAATATACGACAACTTTTGTTGGAACAATGGTTGCTTTTGCTGGGTTATCAAAAGGGTTATCTAGATTAGGTACTCGTGGAAAACAATTAGAAGTGAAAGGAAGGACTTTAATAGAAGAGCAAACAAGAAGATTGGAACTAGGTTATAAGACTGATCCTATGCGGTCATTGAAAGGTCAGTTCTATGAGACAACTGGAAGAGGATTGGGTGTGTTTGAAAGGAAACCTAGTAAGACTGGCGAGTGGAAATTAGAAGAAACAAGGGCAAGAGCAAGCGGTTATCAGATAAGAACAACATCTGGTGCGTCACCATCTGAAGTATTGTCTGGCGGTAAATATCCGACAATGGTTGTGAGAGAGGGAGCTGAAGGTATTGAATTTATTGATATGAAAGGTCGTGGGTTATCTGTTGATTATAGGTTATCAACAGATACTGTCACTTCATTTCATAAGAGTATTCCCGAAACCAAACAGATAATCACAAGAGATTTATTGACATTGGGTGCTGAAGAAAAGGTGTTTATGAGTCAGTCTCCATTTGTAAGGCTTACTAAAAAGAGTTTCAAGCCGACACCTGAAGAGTTATCTGGCGCATTCTATGGAAGAGAATATTATCTGGGAGCTGAGATGATAACAAAGACTGGGGTAAAGAAACCAATCATGGGCAAGATACAACCTGAAGAAGTATGGCAAGATTTGATAAGGAAGAATTATAAAAATGCAAAAGTGATATCTGAACCCAATATGAGATCGGCTGAGATGTGGGACATTAGAACATGGATTGGAGCGAGCCAGCAAGCTTCTTCGAGAGGAAAAGATATTGGGTTCAGGAGAATAGATGTAGGGAGATATATTGAAACTCCTAAGGAAATGAAAAGGTTTGATGCAAAAACAATTGCGGATAAGGATTTGGATTATATAAAAATGGGTAAGGACTTGAGAGACTTTGGTTTGAAAGACATTGCCAAGCAGAAAGACATTACAAAGTTTGAATTAGAACAAGCTGGTATAGATGTTATTGATGTGAGTAGAGGGAAGGTCAAAACACCTAAAGCATACACGATGAGCAGAAGTAATATAAAGTATGCAACAAAAAAGACACGGACACCAGTTTATGAACCATTCACACAAGATATTATGATTGTTCCTCCTATGCTTGAGACAACACAGAGACCAAAGGCTGAGTTTGTGTTTGAACCATTCACACAACTACAACCGAAACTATCTACTGAATTGTCAATAAAACCTAAACTTGAGACAAAGACTCAGCCAAAATTCGATTATATCTTTCGGCCTGATTTATTGACTCAACCACATCTCCAACCACGACTACAACCGAAACTAGAATCAAAGCTTGCGCCGAAATTAGAAACTAAATTAACACCAGAGTTAACTACTGAGATTGTTCCTATAACAACTCCAACAGTTGTTCCACGAGCATCTCCAATTGGCTTTGGTGCTGGTTTTACTGATGACAAACAAAGGAGAGGACAAAAGAAAAAGACTGTTAGTTATAGAAGGTCTTTTAGATACACCCCGACTGTCCTCGGTCAAGAGATATTCAAACCATTAGAGAGAAGACCGAAAGGTAGTGAGGACATACAGAGTGTGGGTATAAGAGCACCAGTCCAAAGCCCAGCATTCAGGATACCTATAGCTGACAAACTGTTTGGAAGACCAAAGAGGGTGGATAGAAGATCCAAGTCTGTATATGACAACAACTTTGCCCGAGCATTGGGAATATCAGGTAGTGGAGGATTGAACATATGGCCAAAAGGAAAAGGAAAAAGAAAACGTATGATGTTGTAGTCGGCACACCAGGACTGTTTGCCCAAGGCGACATCAAGAATGTATATAAGGTAAAAAGAAAGAGGAGACGTTTCGTTTATGGGATGTAGTTATCCAAGGAGGTCGAGGAAGTTGGCTCGTAAGAGAAAGAAGAAGAAGAGATAATTGCTCTCTATCTTGTGAGTGGGATGGGTGGGTTTTGGGTCGTGATAGTTATGAAAGATAAAATGAAACCAGCATTGATGTTGGGAATATTCCTCTTAGTCTTTGCTTTATTTAGTGTGAGTACCCATGCTAAGATAAAAACAGTGGATGGGTTCAAGTTCATAGTGGAGAAAGAGGATGAATATACATCATTGTTAATCGATAATGTCAACTATGGCCAGAAAAGTTTTACAGCTTGTATACAACCCAAAGCAGATGTGAAGACTCCGCCGACTGATGTCAAGTTGACATTTGAAAAGACTGATATTATAAACTCTATAGAAGTTGAAAGTTCTCCTTTATTGACATCATCCGACAACACATCACTTCCTTCATTGAGTTGGGAGGACTTGCCAAGATGCTACGACATCCAGTTGGATTTAAAAGACTATGAAAAAGGAGAGGAGCTTGCTTCATTTTATTATGGTCAAGCTACTGGGAAGGTCGTGGTGACAAGTGGGACATTCTTTCAGATGTATAACGAGTATGTCAATCTGACAGTAGAAAATGCATCTGCTACAATAGAGCAATATGAAAAGACCAACAATGCAACATACCATTGGGTCGGAGCAAGTAAATGGTACAACAATGATGACTTCCAGCCAGCACACACATCCGATAACTGTACTGTTACATTGGACAATCCTGTGATAACCCAGCTGTATTGTATGGATGGTGGGGGCAGCGGATCATATCTTTACTATACAATGTTGGCGGAAGACCCAAGCTTCTCACAATACTTTTATTCTGGTGGAGAGAATAGTAGAATTTTAGTATATCAAACGTTTGCTGACATTGATTTGGATACCGAACCTAGATGTTATTCTGTCCCAGGCTCAGGATACCCAGATCCAAGTGAGCCTCTATGGTGTGCAAACTATACTGATGATAACTATGAGGTCACTGTGAATGAGGCCAGTGGGAAGTATCAAGTCTGGTGGTATGGCGGACAGAGCATGATTGTATATGTCATGAACCATACTGTTGTAGACCTGACACAATACAACCCACAGAATTCAGATGGAGAGAACTATGATGCTCGATTAGACCTGACTTCTAATAGTGAACCTGATACTGGAGAAGCTGTAGAGACTAGGATATGGATGCCAACTAATTGGACTAATGCTACTGGTTATGACAAAGGGTCTTACTATTGGAGTTACTTCAGAGGGGCTCAAGAGATAATAGACAATGCCACAATAGGTGTGGGTGACTGTAAGCAAGGGATGGGTTGGACTGGTTCAAAGGTCATCCTAGGGGGATCTGACTTATTTGAATGTGAATCTGATGAGGATAGGTTATATGGTAGCTTTAATGGGTCAGCCAACATAACAACCAAATACTTCAACATATCTGGATTTGTCCATGGCGATACTGATATATATATTTATAATGAATCGAATGAAGCTCCTGGCTCTGAGGACTTGTTTATTCATCTACATAACGAGACTGGTGGCTGGAACTATACCACATCTGGTAGCTGCTGTGGTAACAACAGTAGGATAGAGGATGGGATATACAACCTCACTGGAATAGAGGATGATGGGACTAATCTACAATTATATCTGATACTGGATAATTCGACAGACTGGTTGGATGTAAGATTGTCGGCATTGTCAGTCGGTGGGGCTGGGACAACAAACATAACCAACTGTGAGGCTGGGTTGACGGAATCAGTCCATCTCATAACCGCTAGTGAGGAAAGTCCTTTTGAAAAAATTAATTCCACAATCAATGGATATATATACTATACTGTGAATGAAGTAGACTACACATACAACTTCACAAACTATACCAACAAGCATTCACTATGTATAGAGGCTGCGGCTGCCAACTACAGCGTGTTCGGTCACATCCAATATGGCAATGCTAGTGGATATGACCAAAGGGATTACTGGTTGGATGCTGAGATATTCGACAACACGAGCAGAAACTTTTACTTATATATGTTGAACAGTACCAAGTCGGATAGAGTGGACATAACTGTGAAAGATGAGTATGGAAACCCAAAGGCTGATGTGGTTGTTAAAGTCCAGAGATGGTATCCTGAGATAGCTGCGTACAAGACCATATCAAGCTTGAAGTCAGACTCTGAAGGCCAGACCAATGTATATCTAGTCCTGTATGATGAATACTATAGGTTCTTGCTACAGCAGAATGGGACATTGCTCCAGACTATAAATAGAAGAAAGCTACAGGATACGGAGATTGACTTGTTGATAGATCCCACTCCATTGTTGAATTGGGTAAAACATTATGGACTGGTGACTGGTGGGGTAAAGGAAGAGGGAACTAATTTAGTAGCTTTCTATAATGATAGGTCAGGATATGTGACTAATGCTACATTCCAAGTGTATCATGTTGGTGCATTGTATAGGTCAAAACTATGTGACTTGGGAAATACATCATCTACTGGTGAAATGAAATGTTCTGTTGGAAACACCACCACTCAATTGTTGGAATATACCTTATATGTGACATTCTCATTTGGTGAGAATAGTATGATTGTGTTAGAGAGTGGAATATGGGAAGGCGGAGATGCTACAAGTATGTTGTTTGGGGATTGCTCTGATGCTGGAAACATTACAGGATGTAGAGAAGGCTTGTTTGTAGCCATATTGTTGGTTTTATTATCCACATTCATTGGAATATACAGCCCACCAACAGCAATAGTAACAATGCTTGCTGGGGTCGGAATAAGTGTATGGACTGGACTGTTTGCCCTAGGTGTATGGAACTTTATAGGACTGATATTTGTTGGTGGAATATTGATATGGAGGATGAGTAAATGAATATAACACCATTAATCATAGGCTTCATATTGATAGCAGTAATGATGACATTGGTTGGAAACACGATAGTAGAGACTGTGGAAAACTATAACATAACCAACAGCACTCCATATACGACTTATCAAGTATATAACGAAACGATTAATAAAACAAGCGTGGATATGCAAAAAATAGAAAACAGGACTGTTGGATTTTATAGGAAGTCTTTCTTGGATGCGAGTAAATACACAGATGCCATCATGGCTTTTGTTGATGTGGGTGCTGTTATAGTGGAGATGCCTGGAACTGTGATAGATACCTATTTGGGAAACTTGCTTGGAAAAGATATGAAATGGGTTCCAGATATAATAAAACTTGCTATACCAGTTATAATCATAGTGATATTTGTAATGAGGGTGGCGGCAATATTCGCCAAGACGGAGGAGATATGATTGGCATTTAATGTATCGTGGACTGCATTCGACTATCCCAACATAACATCTGGGTTCTTCAATGCTCTGGAATATGGGAATAGTGTGACTGATGGTCTCTTAAGCCTCAGTCTGGTGTTTTCATTATTTGTTATATTATTCATGGCATTCAGAAGAGCTGGAGATAAAGAAGCATTCGTTGCATCATCATTTATATCAGGAGTGATATCTTTAATGCTACTAGGAACAGGCCAACTGATTGAAGTTGTGACTTTTGGACTATTGTCAATGGCAGTGTTTGGCGCAATTCTTCTAACTAGGACTAGAAGGTAACTAAAGTTACCCGTATTTAAATACACCAGTTGGCGCATTTCTATTTAATGATAAAACCAATGAGCCCGATGATGAGGTCGTTTATTGGGTCAGAATATGAAAATGGGTAAAAAAGGAGTTACTTTCTCACAACTATCAACAGTAGCCTTGCTATTCGTTCTAGTTGGTGTTACGCTAGGTATCGGAGCTTATGTTAACAGCCAGATTCAGTCTACAGCTGGCTGGGGTACAACAACTACAGAATATCTAGCCGTATCAAACGCAACAGAAGGTATCTCCAAATTGTCACAATGGTTACCAATAATTGCCATCGTAATAGCAGCTGGTGTGGTAATCGCTACCTTGGTCGGAGCCTTTGCATTCAGACGCGGCGGTATTTAGACCCTTCAGGTGATAGCCATGAAAGGGCTAAAGACGTCTAAAGGTCTATCTGTAATGGATCTTTCCAAGGTCGCCTTCATCTTTGCCATATTGGGTGTAGGTGTGGGTGTAGGTGTATGGGTAAATGAAGATGTGGCTGGGGAATTCGATACAGTCACCACTACAAACGAGACTCAAATACTTGTCAACAAGACATGGAAGACATTGGACAACAACTGGTTGCATGAAGTGACGTCTGTTACAAATGGAACCAATACATTGACATCAGGGAACTGGACTACAAGAGTCAGAGAAAATGGTATCTCTCAGATCAATGTCACATACATAGCCAATGACAACACAAGTATGGGTGACTCATGGAACATCACATACTCATCAAGACACAACATCACAGAATACTTGGTAATGAGGAACTCTACTAAGGGAATGGCCTCATTGGCAGAGTGGGCGCCACTAATAGCAGTGGTAATAGCAGCCGCTATAATAATAGCAGCTATTGGAACATGGTTCACTGGGAAAAGAAGTGGGTTCTAAGACTTACTTTCTTCCCTTTTTTCTTTCTTCTCTTGTGTAGTAACACTTTTATACTTCAGAAGTGTATAGTTTAAATATGAAATTAAGGTACCTAGTTCTGACTACCTTGATAGCATCATTGACATTCGTATATATGGTGCGCGCAGACTATGAGATGCCTGTAACACTAGATATTGGGGATATTCTAGTGAATAACACTTATATAACCCAAAGTTCATCAGGCGATGCATATTGGGGGGTATTCGGCGATTTCCTTTCACCAAACACGACTGCTGGTGCAAAATCACTTTTAAATAACATTACAGGGATAAATGTCACCACATTGCCGTTATTCTATGCTAATATAACTGGTTTTGATTGGGGAAAGGATACGAATATTACTGATACCAACATTACATGGTCATGGGGTAATCTTACTGGTGATTGGAATGTGACTAACACGAGTTATGAGTATTGGACTAATGCTACTCTTACTTTAACTTATAATGCCACTTATGATTC
>Ga0180437_10003876_pt1 | contig 21803 bp, 17 predicted proteins | sample SS_ome_4_FD_132410 | JGI IMG/M metagenome (GOLD analysis project Ga0180437, IMG submission 132410) | Hypersaline lake sediment archaeal communities from the Salton Sea, California, USA - SS_3_D_1 metaG | ecosystem: Environmental > Aquatic > Non-marine Saline and Alkaline > Hypersaline >...
AATTTGGAGGGCGTCCGATAATCTATGGTGATTATGAAGGTCGACAACACCTGAAAGGGTGTTTACCAACTCCTGGAATAGGTTTAAAACGTAGGGTAGCTCGCTCGGTTGAGGTGGTTAATCTAGATGAGTTTCGTACCTCAGCGTTAAGTTTTTTAGGTGAGGAATATTGTAAAAATCTAGAAGTTTTGGACCGAGATGGTAGGTCGCGACCGGTGCATTCCGTGCTAACGTATCAAACGGAAAATGGATGTAATGGGTGCATTGGTCGCGATTTGAACGCAGTTCGAAATATGTGTAAGATAGTCCACTCTTATTTAGAGGATGGTTGCCGTCCCTTTAATTTTAGAAGGGGAGTGGAAGTGATTCCTAAGGAGCGACCTTGGGAGAATTCCAATTTGGTATTGGACCCTAGGTAAGACTGGGGAGTACCTGTACCATGGCCTAAATTATGGTTCCCTGGTTAGCGGTGAGATCTGTTTTAAAAGATAAGCTGTTAATTATTAACTGTAGTTTAGGTATACTTAGAGTAGGTGGCGAGAATTGATTCCTGTAGCTTTTGTTCTAATTTTTTGGAAGATCGAATTCTTGACCACTCTCTAAATTTAAAAAACATTCACCTACCGCAAAAAACTTTTTGCGATAAAGTCAAATGTGGTCTGAGATTTATAATCAAGCTGACCCCTGTCTATTTTCATTCCAGCAAGATTCGTTTCATGTGTCGGGACCTTGCTGTGAAGAAATTCCAGACCCGGATCCGGATATACAAAAATTATATGGAATGGTTACTAATAACGATCCCAGTATATCAACTCATATAACGGAAATAGAAGAGTACCCCAATCACGAACTTGATAAAGCTAGTCAACTTTACCAAAGTGCATCTGTTTTTCTCGATAATTATAGACAAGGGGTTCACCGACTATGGTATATAACCAATTGGTTTTATAGATTAGAATCACATTTTTCGCCAGACCAATTACCATATATCGCATTTATCAAAGACTATGTCACACAAGATCAATATAACTATGCACTAATTTTCTTGCCTCTTACATATGAAGAGTATAATCAAGCACTTTCCAAACAAAGTAGATCCGAGAATGAAAAAATTCATTCCCCTTGCAAATTGGACACTGAACAATCCATGAAACATGGATATCCATTTGCTAAGTGGAGTGATGAATATCAAAAATGGATTTTTATTAACCCGGAGCCTAATGAAACCCCATCTAGGCAATGTGTTCATTGTCAACAGCCAGTTATCATTGGTTATCGATGTAATACCTGTAATAAAAATGCCCAAAGTATGTCTGATCCTATATTATTGAGTAATGCTATGTCAATTTGTACATCCTGTAGTATTAACAGTGTCCATGAAAATCAATATGGTCAAAATCACGGCACACAGTTAGTCTATGCTAGACATTGTGAAAGATATCAGATAACATTCAATCACAACTTGATAATTATGCCGATGGTTATTTCCTGAAATTTGGTATCCCATATTTATTTTTGGTGAATCTTACCTCATAACATGTGTTTATCTTAAATAACTTAAGACAAACACATATTTGAAAAAGCTAAATCTCGAACCATACCTGCTTTTTCGCTTCGCTTTTTAAATATATCGTTTTGGGAATTTGGATATTAATATAGAAAAATGCCATTGCCAGGCGCTTGCATTGAGCCAATATATGAAACTCGTGGACCGGGAGCCATACCAAAAGAACATATCTGTTGGGTTCCATATTTGACTAGAAAAAGAGTGGGTGGTCCGCTCAAAAGAAAGACCACCAAGTCCATCTTATCTTATATAATCAAATAAACGTTTTACAATATAAAATTTCAAACCGTTTATTTGTATATCATTTTTTATTCTTTCGTTTATAATCACTGAACATTTTCAACGTCCAAACACGAATCAAGTATTCTATCCAACCCATAACCTATATCATATTGTAATATATTTACTTCTGAAACTTTGGAAATGATATATTACAATATGATATGGTTCGTAAATTGGAAGAAATGAATAATTTTCACTATGGTGAAAAATTTTTAAACCATATCAATGATCATAAATAGACACACCTACTTGAGAAATATCAAGTCCTGTAGTTTTAGATGAGTCATATTTCGTAGACGATGAACCTAATTCCGTCGCTAATGATAGAAAAACATTTGGTTTATCTGAAGATGATTCTGCTTGGTCACGAATCATCTTACCAAGAGGGGTTGAATCTACCGCCTTGGGTAGATCGATGATATCTTTGGGAATATTTCTATTTGTGAGAAACATAGACGCTATATTTGAGAATTCATTACAATTTCTATCAAATATGTGATATTTAGAGCCATGCCATTCTTTTGACATCTCTACACCTTTGAGCCATTCAATAAATTCACCGTTCGTTTTTGATGTCTTACCAAGAGTCAAAAGATGTGAAGATTTCATATTGGATTCCGTTTCAAATTTCTCATGTGTACATACTCTGACACCACCTTTACCGAAGAAATATTCATATCCGAAAGCAACTAAGCCAGAATGCCACATACCATCAACTTGATGTTTTAGGAAGAAAGGAGAAAATTTTTTAGTCATTCCATGTGATATATCATATATATGTATTTGAACGAGTGATTCTCCAGGATTTAAGACTATAGATTCTGGATTTTTATATTCGTCCCATTTATGTGCTTGGATCTCCTGATGACGACGTTCCCGTTCTTGTCTCTTTATTTCTCGGTGACGATTTTCTGCAAGCCTCCTTTTCTCAGCCTGACGATGTTGTTTCTCCCGTTCTTGTTGAAGTGATAACTCCTTATTCAGATGATATTGGTATCTATCATTATACAATTGAATTTGTGTTTGCTCATCTATATAACTCTGATCGTGTGTTGAACATTGTTCAGATATATTTGGAATAAAATGATTATCTAGTTTGCTTGCACATGATCCCATGATGTATTTTTTAATATAGATGTTTTACTATATATTAAAAAAGTAAGATTTATAATATATCTCACTCTCTAAATTTTTAACTCTCTAATTTTTTAAAAATTTCCGTAAAATTGAATTGGACCATTTTCACTATAGTGAAAATTTTACAAAATTTTTCTAAATTATTTATAATATCACCAACTATGAATATCCTTGTTTTTGTCTTACTTATTCTTTCTGTTCAAGCCCAATCGAACTTTATTGACTATGATTCTTGTGATTTTGCAAGTACTACTACACAGCGTGTTCAGTGGCTTGAGGAAATTATGATTGATACTCAAAATATTTTAATCAAATACGGTGTTATTACTTGGGCGGTTCAAAGCACTCTGCTGGGTATTGTTAGAGATAAGAAGACGATGCCTTGGACCTGGGATGTTGATATGCAAACGTTTGCTACCAATATTTCAACTATTTGTCAAAATACTAGTAAGGCTCACCAAGAGTTAAAGAGTAGAGGTTATAGAATTTATAATTGTATGGACAATTTTGCTCGTGTTTGTAAAGCCAATAGAACACTTGGTGCACCTAAGTATATTGTTACAGGTGAGCCAATTGAATCGCGTCTGGATATTTATGGAGCAACCCTTCGGGAAGATGGTCTTTATGATGTTATTTTTAGCAATTGTCATTGGAATCTGACGGCTAATCTCTTTCCACTAAGAAATTACTCATGGGAAAATAAAACTATTCTGGGGCCTAATAACTATAATTATTGGTTGCAATTTGGTTATGGATTTAATTGGACAGTGCCCGATAAGTATGGTGGAGGACGTGCTGATCTCTGTGTATATAATATTTCGTATAATGAGAAATTAGTATAAGTTGTTCGGATAATGTAAACTCACTTAAAATACAATTTAATGGATTTCTTATTGAGTATAAGATAATAAATGTTCTTTGAATTCGACATCATTAACCACCAGCTCAAAAATATGTTTGTTAAGTAAGTTGGCTCCACCACTTGTTTTGATTATTCCTCCAAAAAAATTACAGTGACTCCAAAATCTTGAATCCGATTTCGGGAAAACTTTGGAATTCAAAATTTTTTGAGTTTGTTCTGTATAAGGTGACTGAGGGCAAGAACTTATCCATATTTAGTTCAAAAATTTCTAGTCTGGTAACTTGTGCTTTCTGGCAATTGAAAAATAACAGATCAAGGTAGAGACAATTAGTATAACAAGTTAGAGGGTTTTCCAGTTACTACATGGTCAATTCCCACGCCGTGGTTGGAGGTGATGCTCTGGCCACGGTTCGAAATGGATCAGAAATTGAAAGTGGTTCGGATGCATCCACTCCGCAGCCTTTTGAGATTTGAGTACATATTGAGTGGTGTAGTTCGCGGGCCGTTGGCCATATCCAGTCTCATATGATATCGCACCCCTTACAACATCATACTCACCACCACCACACTGAGGTAGGTAGAGTTTGGGCCAAGTGGCGCACCACCGATGTTCATTCGTATTATCGCGCTGACATGGAAAATGTTCATTGCGGCGATGGGTAGTGGTAAGGTGGTCGAAGTCAGATCTATGGTGAACCACCTCTTCCCACTCTTGATTTCGAAGGGTGTAGTGGGTAAGCTCATTTTCATACCTTTGAACATCAACGGCGTATACCATAATTGTATCGATTTGTACTCCTTTCTTTGAAAACCACCAGGCAGAGAAATCGCCATCACACAGGTTCTCATTCAAGTAAAACCCACAGCCGAAATCCTTTTTCGACGAGCACTTGCTCAAATCAATACCGTTACGGAGAATGGCTTCCGCACACGGAAAAGTAGTGGCATGAAAAAGGAACTTGATGGTAGGTGTTGGTGTCGGGATATCCAAAAAACCACAAATTTTCAGTAAAGCGTTATTGGTATCATTATGTTTTAGAAACATGTAGTCCAGATTGATGTAGGTGTACGAAGATCCTGGTGATAAATTACAGGTGAAAGGTTTTTTAGCTTCTTGTTCTTTGTTTGGGTACAATTTGTAGTGCATGTAAAGGACGGATTCGGCCCACACCTCGAGTAAGTCCTCGAATGTCCATGGCCCGCCTGAATAAATGCAAGCAGGGTTGACGATGATGGGTTTCAATAAGAGCTCGTAGTGGGTCCACTGATCGGAATCTGGCTCACGCTTGTGCCAGTATTTGTGATACTGAAGGAGGAGGTCAATCGAATCATATGTGGGAGCGGCATCGGGCTGCATGGCGAATTCGTGCCACTTGCTGGGCAGAACACCGACTGAGAGCATGTCCGGGGGAATACATTGTACACCACTGATGATGGGTCGTGAAACATCTGCCGCTGAGACATACTCCAACTTTGGATCTGGTAGATCGATTATAAGTGCTTTCATATAAGAAAGGGTCGTTACCATATGCACTACTTCATCGAGAAGTACCATTTTGCCTGAGCTTATGGCGTCAACGAGAGATTCATCCAAACCAATCTTCGTGTATTCACCTTGTTCATACGCTTCTAGAATGTCCATCACACGTCTGGACATCCAGCCCCGAAAGCACATTGGGAACGCGAAGGTAAGCACACGGTCATCTCCCAAAACCAAGTCGACATCGCCGATTACATACGAAGTATTTCTGAATCTGACCACTCGAATGTTCTGCATAAGTGTATAATCTTATAAATGATCTTCAAATTTTTTCCGGTGAGGACACAAGACTGTCAGCAACGTTATTCATTATTAGAGGGCAGATGGATCGAAGAAGGAGAGCAATGAGTGGACGTGTCCGAGTTCCGGTGGGGACGAAAGAAGCTTGTCGTCTAGTCAACACATCTACAACATCAAATTTTGCTGTTTACTATTATCATTTAGAAGGAGAAGTTGCTCCTGATTTGCTTATGTTTGAAACTTGTTTGCTCGGTGTTGACTGGTCAACTCCAGACTATTCAAGTCTAACTTATTATAATCCCGAATACATGATAACCGGTCTTTGTTTACTAACTTTTCAAGTTTCAGTACTGGTGTTGATATTGTTCCACAGCCAACTTTAAACTATCTTATTAGGGAAACAGAGGTATCAGTGTCTGACCCTGCGAATAGGATGCGTCATGGTCCCAACGAGTTCAGCGCGACTTGGAACGAAAGGTTGGTTACTCCGTACCACCAGCCAAAATATTGTTTCGAATGCGCAAAAACTTTCAAAACTGTGTTCATCTTTTAAGGAAGCTTGTCGTCTAGATTTAAAGAGTTGCTCTACCTATGCTCGGCGCGACTGCGCCTGTTGAACATTCATTTCCTCAAAGTCACTTTTCGTCTAGCTACTGCACCGACAATTGCCATCATCCTGTGCAAACCCTAGCAAAATAACTCTCTAAATTTTCAACTCACTTATTACCATCTTGGAAACTTTGTTTCCTCCTGAAAGCAAAGTTTCCTTTGTAGAGCAAGTTTAGCTTGATATGTGTTGGGCTCCGCTCACATAATTTATATTATTTCCTAAGTAATATAAATTGCAAATGGATCGAAGATTTCTAGCAGCTTCGCCGAAGCCGAATGTTACTCTCTAAAAATTTTAACGGCTCAGAATCTTGAAAGGCTTTACACCTTTTCTCATTTTTGTCATCCTCCTGACGAAGAAGAGATTCCCAAAAAGTTTAGGATCTGTTTGAAAGCTTGAACGGAACCGATGATAAATCGCCTCTCACTGGTTCCCCGAAGGCGCCTTTGTCGAAAACCGAATATTGGAACTGGAGAAAGTAAGGTCATCCATAATGATTTTACTGAAATTCAATTTCCAACCTTTTCTGATGATGTCAGATTATAGTCTAATTTTGTTAGTTTATAATAGATCGGCATTTAAAATGAGAAAAGGTGTAAAAATACAAGTGGTAAAAATCACAACTTTGTGTAGATTCGATTTAAGGTTATCACACTATAAAAAATTATAAAACAACTTTGATTCAAAAAAATATGATTGAGTTAAAAATTAGCGATCTGTACCACGATGCACACCAGGTTCTCTCTACTAATCTGAGAGTTGCTGGTAATTTGAATTCTGATCATTTGCATCCGATTGTTGAACAGTTGTTAACAAAATGGATGAGAATTACTCTTCGAGAAAATAGAATAAATCTACAACATATTACTGAAAAAGACTTTGATGATCTCAAACATAATATACTATCAACTATTCAAAAAGCTTATTTAGAGTTGCTAAATTCGAATGAAAATACGTCATTGCAACAAGATGAAGTTGAATCGCCACCAGAAACACGAAAAACTAATCTAGAAAACGGAACTCTCGGTATGCAAACTGAAATACCTAGCACCCAAAATGAGAAACACTCAACCTCTGGTGGATTAGTGTCTTTGTCGGAGGAGGAAATCAATGCGATATCGCAACAATTTGAAACACAATTCAAACGGGCCTTTTGGGATAAAATTACTGAAGACTTAAAAGAAACACCTCCTAAAACTGACCATATTATAGTATTATTAGGGGAAATTTTAGAACGTTTAGATAAGCTTACACCAAATAATCAAAAGATTATTTATGAAAATCACGAGAATATTGATTTGTCATTATTTAAAAATTTATTTGAAAGTAGTCAATTTCACTTAGAAGCATTACAAGGAGTAGTTGTATTTTTAGTTGAAGACCGATTACAAAAATTTATCGCGCCGGCTTACGATGAAGATTTGAAACTGTGGTATTTGAATTTAAAAAATGAGATGTCTAAGGGTTTGCCATATTATGAGATAGTACCCCTAATATTTCAGGGTATTTATCAATGGTTAGAGAATGTTGAAAAAAGTCTGGAAGAATTCAACAAAGTAAGAAACAGACTTCGAAAATAATTTATCTGGCAAAATCAAGCAAAAAAAATAAAAAATATTATATAAATAATATCATGACAGAAATTAAAGTTATTTCTTATAATATTCTTAGTCCCAATTTAGTTAGTGCTCATAGCACTGAGCGTGATCCAAGATATTTGGAAGAGGATTATCGATTTGACTTAGTGCAAGAAGAGTTACGTGATTTCATTTCAGACAGTGATTATAATAGGCCCATTTTTGCTTTACAAGAAGTTGCCCAAAGTTGGGCTGATAAACTTTTAGTATTTTTTGAACAGTTCGGTTATCGGTTCTATTGGTCCAGAGGAAGTAAATACTTTAATGGATATATGGGAGTGGCCATTGCCTGGCCAGCTAACCAATATGAAATAGTCCAGATGAAAACAGTTACACCATCAGAAGATATACCGAAACCACCTAAAGACGACAAAGAAAAATATAACTATTCCTTAAATTCGCTCTGGTATAAACTAAATAAGTGGTGGTATGGATCATCTTTACCAAAGAATGAAAGGCACAAACTAATTAGTGACTGGAAATATGCTAGTTATCGTAATAATACGGCATTATTGGCAACTTTCATGCATACTAAGTTTAATCAAGGTACTTTTCTAGTGGCAAATTATCATATGCCATGTGCCTTTAAAAAACCGTTAGTAATGTTATTACATGCAGCTGCCTTATCACGAAAAGTTTTAATGGAGCAAACAACAATTGATCACCATAATCTCCCAATTATTTTGGTAGGAGATTTTAATAGTCAACCTGATTCAACAGTCTATCGGTATTTGACTAATAATTTAGAACATACCCAAAAACTGTTTGGAGAACTTGATATTGATATCAATAACAGTCAATATCAAGATTTCTATAAATTGTATGAATTTATAAGGGACTCAAGGTATAATTTTAGGAGTGCGTATTTACCTGAACCAAACTTTACTAATAGAGCAATTATTCAATTTGGCGAATCCGATCCGTACAAATTTGAAGGCTGTTTGGATTATATTTTTATTAATGAATTATGTGAAACAATTGATACTCTACCAGTGCCGACGGCAGACGATCTCCCCAGTCCAAAGTATTTACCAACTATAGATTTTCCAAGTGACCACCTTCCAATTGGCGCGACACTTCGGTTATCACTTAAAAATTCATTTAGATATCCGATGAGTACATTTACAACTTGAACATATTTATAACTTGATTATCATTGTTTTTGTTCTTTGCCCTTTTTTATTGGTCTGAATATATAGTTAACAGTATACTAGACTATGCCTTTACTGTCAACTCTATATTACGTTTAAGTTAAATATAGTCATAGACGGCGGTTGAACTAATAACCAATATTTCGTTTTCAGTTGATTTCTAGTGACCTATCTGTGAACTCGCTATTGTAATAGTTATTTACTTCCGAATTTTTGGAACTCACTTTTGAATATTGATTAAAAAATTTACTTATCTTCTAGAAACATAGAAAGTTAATTGACAGAAATGGTTCGCTCAACCAACGCACAATTTCTTTTGATTACATTATTATTAGCTAGTATTACGATAGTTCGCTTAAGTGGTTATATCTTAACCGAAATTGACGAATGTCCTAGTTACCATAATTGTATTAATAATATTACTGAAACAAGACTCGGGCATCTTCCGGTAAGTTCACTTGCTTCGACTGAGGACAAAATTGAAAATACTACAGAAAAAATAATATCTAGTAACCGACTAACAGAATGTTTTGATCAGACTTTTTGTGATTGTACAGACGATATTGTTATATGTCAATTGGAGTCTAATGATATTATGGTCGTTAATCTCTTAAGTTACGTTCTATTTTATACATTTTTCATCTATTTACTATGTAGTGGATGCCGTAGTCAAATAGACATTTTTGACAGTCAGGAAGACTATCTACGTTTCAAGATCAAATTGGGTTTGTTACTGGTTCTTTATAGTAGCTTTTTTTTACTAAATATTTTTGCTGGTTATCTGGTGCAAAAAGTGATTTATGGCTATCCCGGGTTTCAATTGAGATTAGACGTATTGGACTTTATCTGGATAGCATTTGCGATTGCCATTCCAGTTTACTTTACATGTTACCTAAGAACCAGAAGTCCAGTCTTTCGTTATATATTTGTTGCCCGAATAGAAACCAGACTCCAGAAACTAGAGCCAAGCCAGATACCAGACGATGAATGTAGTATTTGTCTTGAACCATTTAAGATGGATGAGACGAGCGGTTCTGATAGTAGTCTGAATTCACTCAGTTCATCTCTTCGTGAGGGTCTAATACGAATAAGAGAAACAAATCATATTTTACCTAAATCGGTGGTAACTACTCCTTGCAATCATATTTTTCATTTGGAATGTATTCGACCCGCATTAATAGCACAAAATAAATGTCCATTGTGTCGGACCACTATTTATGAAGAGGGCGACACTAATACTAATACTGAAACGGGCGATCAAATTCCCATCGTTAATTACCAATCAATGCGTGATGGTCCACCAAATGTTTAGAAGTATGGTATATCTTCTCGATGAAATATCATATGTCCATTAGTCTCTTTTCTTTGGAGACCATAATAAAAGCATTGTTCTATTGTTCCAAAATAATTCATATCTTGGAAAGCACTCGGATTCAAAATCGGATTTTCTTGGTAAAATTGATTACTAAAAGCCACATGTAATCCTAAATGTAAACCAGCAGCTAAATAACATTTAACACTAAGCTTTTCAGCGTTACTATGGATCCAAAGATAATCAATGACTTCAGTCCCAAAGAGAATCTGAAAAATAAAATTAATAGTCGGTTGACATAGTGCCAACCCTCTATATTTACTTCTAATGTTAACGTTTTTTAGTTCAGCGACTCTGACCACACCAAATTGATGAGTCATTCCTAAAGCTGATCCAATAAGGACACCGGTTTCAGTAGTCAGATAAAATGTCCAAATTTTGGGATTGTTCGAGTTTTCTAATTGGAAAATAACAAAATATTTATTCCTAGCATGATCAGATATAACTTTGTATATGTATCTGTATTGGTCATCAATCATATTTCTATAATATGTAACATACAAAGACATTATATAAATATTTCAACTTATATGATGCACTTGATTTCTATTAATGATGTTCCCATTAATAATCTCGATCCATTACAGTTGCGAAAATCTTGGCACTGACTAAATATGGATCAATGTTACTTCCGGGACGTCGATCCTCGAAATATCCCCTTTTATTTTGAATGGTTTCCCCTCCAATTCTAACACTTGCACCGCGATCCCCTTGACCTGATGTAAATTCATCCCAACGTGCAGTTTCATGGGCACCAGTCAATCGATCTTGATTACCCTCACCATAAATTTCCATATGTTCTAAATGTCGTCCTCTTAGTCTTTCAATTGCTTCATTGATATAATCCAAACCTGTTCGGGTTTCTGTGCCATCACGCATATTTCTAGTACTAAAATTGACATGGCAACCAGAACCGTTCCAATCACCCTTAACTGGTTTAACACTCCAATCAACATCCATCCCATGATCAGATGCAATTCTTTCCAAAAGATAACGAGCTGCTAACATATGATCGCCTAAACTAATCCCCTCACATGGGCCAATTTGAAATTCCCATTGTCCTGGCGCCACTTCAGCATTGGTACCACTAATATTAATACCTGCGTTTACACACGCTAAAAGATGCTCATCGGTTATATCTCGTCCAGGATTTCGAACACCGCTGCAATAATAAGGTCCCTGAGATTCAGGTAATCCATGTTCCGGGAAACCTAAAGGTTTCCCAGTTTTTTGGTCAACCAGGAAATATTCTTGTTCAAATCCAAACCATGGTGTTTCCATATTCTCAGGACCAGAAAACAATTTATCAGCCTTTGCTCGATGATTATTACTTAAAGGCTCACCTTTACTATTATAAGTATCACAGATAACCATATAGGTACATATATTAGAGCATTCGGAGAGTAGTAATGGATTAAGAAATTTACATCGAGGAATGATAGTAATTTCAGAATCATTTCCAGATGCTTGGCCGGTGGAACTACCATCATAATTCCAAACTGGAGGCAAATTATCAGTATCACCAATAACTCTGGTTTTAGAACGAAATTTACTCTCACTGTCTAACCAAATGTATTCAAAAATACACGGTTTGGTCATTGAAAAGTTAATCAAGATATAAGTTTAAAAGATCTGATTTTTTTTTCGGCAAACGAAAAAATGATCTCAATTTGAAAAATATATTATTTGATGAAATCTTACTTCGTTACTACACCGATTTATTATGTTAACGCCAGTCCACATATTGGACATTATTATTCTACTCTAATCGCAGATGTCTTGGCCCGATGGCATCGTCAAAACGGTAAGACTGTCAATTTCCAAACAGGTACTGATGAACATGGTCAGAAAATAGAACAAGAAGCAAATCGTCTTGGTCAAACACCACAAGAATTCACTGATAGAATAGCTACACAATTCGAAGACACCTTTAGGGCCGCTGGCTTTACTTACGACCGATTTATTCGAACTAGTGAAAAAATTCATTGCCAAACTGTACAAAAACTCTGGCACATGTTAACCAAACAAAACTATATTTATATGGGAAAATATAGCGGTTGGTATAACGTTTCCGATGAGACATTTGTTCCTAAACAACAAGTGGAGATGAGAACTAAGAATTCCCAAGAAGAACAATATTATTGTATCAACACTGGTAAACAATTGGTTTGGCAAGAAGAAGACAATTATCTTTTTCGTCTTTCGAGTTTCCAAGATCGATTACTTGAACATTATAAGAATAACCCTAACTGGATCGTACCGCAATCAAGACAGCGTGAAATTATTAAATTCGTTGAAGGAGGTCTCGAAGATCTCAGTGTTTCCCGTAAACGCTCAACTTGCAATTGGGGTATTGAAATTTCAGAAAATGATATTATTTATGTCTGGCTTGATGCCCTAACAAACTATCTTTCTGGTACACTAAATCAGACAGAACATAAACATGATCACGACACTCCTGTTTCCACTGAACTTTATAACACTAACATCTGGCCAGCAGATGTTCATGTCGTCGGTAAAGATATTCTAAAATTTCATGCTGTTTATTGGCCAGCATTTCTAATGGCAGTTGGATTTCCATTACCCAAGAAAATCATAGCTCATGGTTGGTGGACTCGCGATGGAGAAAAAATATCAAAGAGTACTGGTAATGTTTTTGATCCCATCGAAAAGAGTAAAGAATACTCGACTGACATAGTTAGATATTATTTACTAAGGGAAACTGGTTTTGGAACCGATGGCGATTTTGTTGATGAACGAATGAAAACTCGTCTCAACAGTGATTTGGCTGATACGCTTGGTAATCTAGTTACACGTGTGACCGCCAAAAGTATTTTACCGGAAGGTCGTGTTCCCCTGAAGCCCAAGGATGAGGATTATGTTAAAGAAGACCGGAAGATTATTGAAATGGTTGAGAATCTGGTGATAAAAGTTGACCACTTGTTGAGTAGTGAACTGAATATTCAACAAGTACTTATAGGAATTTGGGAAGTCTTATTCAAATTAAACCGTTTTTTTAGTGATCAAGCGCCTTGGAAATTAAAACGTGAGAATGAATCAAGATATCAGGTGGTTATCTATGTGATTTTGGAATCTTTACGTATAATTAGCCTCATGTTAGGACCAATTATTCCGGACACAGCTAAACGGATACAAAATATGTATCATCCATCTATTATTGAAAATCCTTTTAGTTGGGGTTGTCTAGAAAGCAACACTGTACTTAGTCTACCTGAAAAATTAATTCTCTTTCAAAAAAAATAGTAAAATTTCGAGAATCCGAATAGATAAGTATTCGTTTTGGTTGATTTGTATTTATGGACAACTATATTTTTTATATATATAAACCAATCAAGATGCCAAGTCCCCGACCTGTAACCACATCTACTGAAACTTCAAATGTACAAATCAAACCTACTAAGGATAATTCGTCTACAGTCAAGAAAATGACTCCAGATTTATCTGGATACTACGGGAAACTAGGACTCTATACTCCTTTTTCTTAAATATTCTCTTCTTTCGTATAACAACTAGTTGAATTAGAGAATGGCTTGAATTCAACTAGTTGTTATAATATAATGTTTCTTAATGACATTTAGGCAAAAGTTTGGTAACGCCATTAATTACGAAATATGGATCAGGGGTGGTGATAGAGTTACTATTTTGGAGAGTTAAACAAACACTTGCTCCATCTTTGACACGAACTAAAGAATCAGTCAAGTCAAGACTAAGTCTAAGAGTAAGTTTACGAACACAATCGTTTTGAACAAGTTGATCATTTAAAGTTTCAACTTGTCCTGGCCAGTCATTGAGTGTTTGTTCATCCACTAACGTTTCAATTACTTCATCATTTTTGACAATTTGCAACAAAACTTTACCACACTGATCTAAAATGTCACTTAAAGTAGCTTCAGTAAAACAAGTTTGCAGACAAACGTTTCCGACAAATCCTCCTAAATAATTTCCGCATTTGGGTTTACACTTCGATTTGAATCGAGCGCAACTAACTTTCTCAGTTAAAGGCACGGTATTAGATCCACTATCACTATTATAAAGAGCAGTTATAATATCTGTGCTAATAGGTGATCTCCAGACAATAATCTGGTCTAAGCAACCATCAAAAGCACGCCATCCAAATCCCGAAAACATTCCAACGTTTGTTGGTTGACTAGCGATAGCAACTGGCTGTCCTCCTTGGAAAACAGCTTGGCCCTTCAAACCTTCAAAAGCACGACTGGCGTTATCACCAACACCGATTTGAGTTTCCATTAAGGTTTGTTCTTCCCCATTGAGGAAAATTTTAACAGAGCAGCCATCGTACCAGAAAACAACATGATACCAAGTATCAGCAGAAATTGGATCATTGGTTGTTTCCCATTGAGTTGTGCCATTATTAGGGTCGGCACCCAGTTTAAGACGGAATTTGAGGTTTTGATTAGAAAGCTGAGCACTGACGACGTGACTTTGAATTAAATGACTTTCTCCAGCAAGAGCACCGGTTTTAGAGATAAACCGGGCATCCTGTTCTAAATTACTAGTCTTGAACCATAAAGAAATAGCGAATCCTGTCTCGTTAAAGTTAATAGGGTCAACAGCCACCTTCTTTTCGTCAGTACTAGATACAAGCAAGTAATTTTCTAAATTGGGTACTCCTCCAACAGGACCAGCATAACTAACACCACCGTTAGAATCGACTCCAGTGACACCACCGCAACTGTCATCGAGGTTAAACTGAAAGTCCCAAAGATTCTGGACACAAGGATCGTCACACATATTGACTGTCTCAGTTTGAGTATTAACGGTCTCGGAAATAGCTAGAATAGGAACACAGCATTTTTTGGGAGCAGAATGTTTATGTCCTACTTTATAACAAGAACCACAGGATTGCTTGTGCTCATAACAATGCGAACCGCAAGATTGCTTGTGTTCATGTTCATAGTAAGGAGATCCACAGGGGTGGCAACCTGGTTGACGATGAGAGTGAGGGTGGCAGTAAGATTGAGGAGCACACTTATCTTTTAGATGCGAATAGGGAGTATAACTGTTATAATAAGGCATTATTTAGTATACTTATTATAAATAAATTAAATTCTAATATTTTGGAAGAAATAATTTATAGGTATGTTATTAATTGTGACTTTTAGCGCTTCATGGATCTTTAAAGTAAATAGTAATAAACCCAATAGGTAAAAGAATATATAAGTAATACAATTATTGGCATTAAAAGCAAAAAGAACTCAGACGGCAGTTCTTTTCTGACAAATTGCATAGATCGAATTGCATAACATCTTCTACAGATATATTCATCTGGATCAGTACATTGACCACAGAGAAACCCATTCTTATTTTGTTTGTTAACATAGACTCGCAAACTTGTTCGGTTACAGACCATGCAAGTTAATCTTTGTCCCCGATTCTGAGTACACTTGTTACATTTAGTACACTTTGATACTGTCTTGGAATGATGATGATGACAATCATCACAATGAACTGCCCCGTCATAAAACCTGACACATCTTTCACAAAAGTCTATTTGTTGTAACCGTGACCAACACCTACCTGCAATTTTCATTGATTTACCAGTAGATTTAGAAACTGCGATAGTCTGGTTGTTTTCATAATTTGGATAATAAATTACGCCGGGACGAGAAGACACTTCAAAATAATTAACTCGTCTGATCGGTCTTGCACTCGTAATTTTTGCTTGCTCGATTTTAGTCTTTGCCATTGAATTGAATAATATATTCCTGTCAAATTTTAATCATTTTTTTCATTATTCATTCTACTTATAGAAATTAGCTATTATTACAATTAGAAACAAGGGCACATAAATACTGTGTATTTCCGGTGAATTGACTGATAACTTTCTTATTATAAGAAACTTTACGTTTATCAAATATTTTATTATAGAATGAAACGGAAAAACGATTGGGTGCAACAAACCATTGATTATGCCCATCATAAATATGGTGAATTACACGGAGGAGTTACTGACCTAGACGAAAATGCTCTAATTAGAGAAATGTGTAAAGTAGACGGTGTGAATCATTACAATTACTGGTGTCAAATATGTAGACAAGACACTTTTGATCCGTTGATTGATTTTTCAACTCATCCCGAAACTAAAAAGATACTCGATACTCACACATTTTTGACTATTTCACCGAAGAGTCGTCGATATATTTGTCGTAAATGTAAAGTACCAAAAGATAAATTTTGGGGTTGGGAAACATGTCCGGATGACCTCAGACCCAAGAAAAATGAAGCTCTTTAAAAATTTAATTTGAAATGTCATTCCAACTAAGTGATCAGGGCATAGTTAATGATAATGATATGAAATATATTGAGAAGTTCTATGGTGTCAATATTATATCAGAGAAAATATTAGATAGTACTTTCGTGCCTTCTATATATACAGGGATAACTGATTTTATTCTGATTTGTAAATATCTTGATAATAACCCAGTTAAAAAACTGGTAACATCGAGAAATGAACTAATTTGGTGGCTAAATCAAGCCATTTCAATAATACCAAAACATGAATACGAATCAGGTAATACCAAAATAGAATGTGATAATTTATTACTAATATTGGTCAAATTAGAGGAATTATTTCTAGGAACTTGGATAACACGACCATTAGCAGACGAAAAAATCAATTATTTTGCACAAGTAAAATATTTGTCAAGGTGGCTGGACACTAAAGAATTTATTAATGTTTTTAATTCATCAAAAATGAGTGATGTCTTTCGTTGTCGAACGAATTTAAAACGTTTTTTGATAACTCTAGAAATAGACTCATATAAAATATTTTTAGAGAGATCACAGAAATTTATTATCTCGTTAATACGAGATTTTCTGGGCGAGCTGTATCTAGTTCAACTTTTCAACAGGACAAAAGATTTTCTAGCACAACATCAAAATTTCGGTTCTCTATTACTTAGAGAAGTAACCCAACAAAATTTGATCATTAGAGAGTATCATCAACTTCAATTAAAAACTTTTATTAGTAAACAATTGTGTTATCGTAAGGAAATAGAACATAACGAATTTGGTGATCGGGCATTAATATATCATATTTTTTTGTCGCAATGCATGGAATCGGAATTTCGTTTATATTTGGCAAAATGTTACGAATCTTTAGTTGATTCAATGGCCAAAAATATCGAAATTGTTACCTGTGAGGTTAACAAGTATCGTAGTAAGTCAAAAATAACAAGATTCCTGGTTCATCAAAAACAGAAATCTTGTAAGACCAAACTTTCTAAATTGAAAAATGAGTTACGACAACTGAAAACAAGTTTAGAAATAATCAAACCAACCGAATGTAGTATTTGTTTTCTGCACACTGAGGAGAAAGTTGGATGTCAGGTTTGTTGTAACGCTATCTGCTTGGGATGTTATAGTTCTCTGGATCAATGTCCATTTTGTCGTTGTCCATATAGTTCAAGAAGATAATATTATCCTTTGTTAATATAAACCAAACAATGAATATTGCCATTCTTGTAATAATTTTTGTCTTATTAGGAATGGTCCTAGTTCAGTATAGTGATACATTCGCTTGTCCTTGTCTATCAGACAATGATTTAGAAGGCGGTTCATCTTGTGAATATACTTTGCATAATGGTCCAGTACAGCAGCATGCAGGTGCACCTTGTAAATACATTTCATGTAAGGACCCAGTGCACCAGTATGCAGGTGCACCTTGTTATGGTCGTTCACATAATTTTTGCCTAAGTGATATAAATTGTGAGTGGAACCCATATTATGATGTTTGTCAAGGAAGAACTTACAATACTTCACCATATTATGGTTGGTATGGATATGGATGGCCTTATCGTCGATCATATTATCGATATCCGTATCATCGCCATCGTGGATACTATCGGCGCCGTCCTTCTTGGCTTTACTAGATCATATATTAAAAAAAAAATACATTTTGCGATTTTATAATGAGTCCAAGTTGTACAGAGTTGCTAATACATTGTTATATATCCGTATTAAGTGATCGTCCAAAAACTAAAGATGAATTAGTGGACGTATTGGATGATTTTTTCGACGGGCGCGCCTATCATAAAGATGATCGCAGAAGTATAATAACGAATATTGTGCTACGAGATCTGAAAATAGACTTAGATGACATTGATTATACTGATCCATTACATGCAGCAAATGTTCTAGAGATAATATATACTTGTATACTTTCATTTGGGATATTTTGGTAAAATGTCCTCTAATTTTGCAGTATCATTTAAAAAGATGTAATTTACTAAATGCATGCATCTTTTTAAAATGTTAAACCTGCCACAATTTCCTGTTATTCTCTAATTTTATTAGATTTAACAATTTTGGTCAGCAATCTCTGTTAGTGTATCGGTTAGATTGGCAAAATCAGTAACATAATAATCAGTACCATTAGGACCTTGAGGCCCGTCAGGGTGATTACCTGAATTGGAAGTTACTATGTAATTGGTAACTGAATTATCGAAATTGGTACCATCCCCGTCAGATTGAATAGGCTCTTTCACGTTATCAACATTAATGTTATTGCCAATTAAGGCTGAAATGACACGGGATCCCTTATCTTGTAAAAGGTTTGATTCAACTGCAGCTCTATAAACGAAGAAATCCTCGTTATCTCCGTTAGATTCGGGGCTCCTGCCAATAGAAACAGTTGGGTTTCCGTCAGTAATAAAAATAGTCAAATTAGGAACCTTAGTTAGAGTATTAACTTTCTTAAATGCAGCCTCCCAGTTAGTAAATCCACCAAATACACCATTTGCCAATCCAGTATCAATTTCAGATAGGATAGTAGATAATTCAGTATTCAGATCACGGTAAGTATCGCCACTTGTATCTGTGATAAACGTGGCATCATTGATATTACCAGTACCACCAAAACTCGAAGGGCCACTGAAACGAAGGATTGACATGAAAACGTTTTTACTGGCTAAATTATTAGCAATATCCTTGACGGCATTACGAACTGTTGCTTCATTTCCTTCTATAGATCCCGAGACATCAACAATGACTGAAAGATATAGGACTCCTTCACCGCAACTATAGGATTGGACTACACGAGTTGTTCCATTATTGCATACACAACATATCAAAAGTTCTCCTTCATCACTAATTTTAATACACCATTTGGCTGGCTCACTAGTTTTATCATTAACTAGACATAATTCCTGAACAACTTTGGGTACTTTGCACCTAGTATAACATAGTTTGGAAATGGCACCTGATTCCAAGTGGGTAACTTTGAGTCTCTTAACTTGAATGCTCTTGCTATCTAAAGCAATATCTTGAACACCTGCATTTCCGCCATCGGGAATCAAAACTGTCTTTTGGAGAACGTTGTCGCTATCGTATAGTTCAACTTTGCTATTTGGATTTTCAAAATCTATGACTTGAATAAGATTCACATAAACTGGACAGTCAAATTCGAACATGAACCAACCTCCATTTGCATAATCGTTCGGATTATTAGAGTTACCGTCTTCTGAAATAATCAATGCCTTTCCTAGTGATACTTCTAAATCAGAATCAGGGGTACCAGTTTCATCTGTGTCAAATATCATTAATGGGTGATTATTGGGATCATTGGTGGTAATATTGACACCTAGTAGATTGAGTTTGGTTTCTCCCTTTTCAAACTGATTAAAGTCTATACAAGTATCCTCCAAACAAAGATCACTCTTTTTGCTGGTTATAATAGTATCAAAAGTATTTTGGCCAAAAGTAATCCAATTTCCATCTATAGCGCATAATTGTAGTGACATACCTCCATATAAGATTGTGGTTGTCCCCGTTCCATTAATAGTTTGGTCGTTTTGCGTAGTAATGATAACCAGATCACTTAAAGAATGTGGTGTATCATTTGGATCCTTATATGTCATCCCTTGCAAAAGCATAGTACCAAACACATCACCAAGACGTAGTGGTTGTGAACACGATGTATGAACTTCTATGGATTGTAAGAGAGTGTCGGTCTCATCATAAATTAAAATCTCAGTCTCAGAACCAAATCTATCAACACTACTACCTGTTACTTGATCACCTGGATTTACAGTTGCTGTCACACTATCGTAATAAACTTCACCGCCGCCAACTTTCTGAATAACAACACGAACTGGATCAAATCCAGCACCACCTACGACGTGATCCATACATGATGACTTTTCTCCTTGCATGTTGTTGTCAGAATCACATGTCCCTCCAAGATAAGTAAATGTCATTGTTTTTGGCTTATCTTTGCAATCTTCACCTAATTCACCCTTATCGCAAGTGTTTTTAATAATAATACACTTGTTACATTCATCATCTTTCAGTTCAGCATCTGGAAGAGTTACTGTAATATTATGATTATCACCACAGGCCAAAACCAAATCTGTATTTATATCAACGGTTACGTCTTCTGTGACTGTTATCGAGACTGAAATTGGACAATATTCGGGACCAGTTGGACCTGTTGCGCCAACACCAGTTGCGCCCGTTGCACCGCTGTCTCCTTTCATACCTGTTGCACCTGTAGCGCCGACACCAGTTGCGCCAGTTGCACCTGCATCGCCAGTGTCTCCTTTCATACCTGTTGCTCCAGTAGGGCCAGGGTCACCCTTATCTCCTGTACGGGCAAGACATACAATTATTTCATCCATATTTGAAAAAATGACCCCTGTATCTCCTCCTAGATAAGTTGTATTCAATGTATACCATGATCCTTCATCAGTTAACGAGTTAATTGCATACATGGCAAAAGTTGAACTATCCGATTTTAGAGAAACTTTAATGTGTCCTGGGATAGTACTAGTACCAGATGCAATACTTGCAATAAATTCAGCAATTAAATCAGAGTTAGCATCAGTTTCACTAATATAAATTTCGGTAGCGGATTCTACGGTATTGTTATTAAAATGAACATTTCCACTCCCTGGATCGGTGTTATTATCCACAGTCGAATTATAATTGTATTCAAAACACTGGGCACTCAAGTTACCATCCTCTCCTTTCAGGCCAGTTGCACCAGTGACGCCAGTGTCACCTTTCATCCCAGTTGCACCTGTTGCACCAGTGACGCCAGTGTCACCTTTCATTCCAGTTGCACCTGTTGCACCGACATCACCTGTATCACCTTTCATACCAGTTGCACCTGTAGAGCCTGTCACTCCAGTTGTACCAGTCACGCCATCATTACCAGTTGCACCTGTAGAGCCTGTCACTCCAGTTGTACCGTCGTCGCCTTTCATACCAGTTGCACCTGTAACACCTGTAACACCCGTAGCCCCACTAACACCGGTAGAGCCTGTCACTCCAGTTGTACCAGTCACGCCATTATTACCAGTTGCACCTGTAGAGCCTGTCACTCCAGTTGTACCGTCGTCGCCTTTCATACCAGTTGCACCTGT
>Ga0180437_10003878_pt1 | contig 21801 bp, 19 predicted proteins | sample SS_ome_4_FD_132410 | JGI IMG/M metagenome (GOLD analysis project Ga0180437, IMG submission 132410) | Hypersaline lake sediment archaeal communities from the Salton Sea, California, USA - SS_3_D_1 metaG | ecosystem: Environmental > Aquatic > Non-marine Saline and Alkaline > Hypersaline >...
CAGTAAACTCTTCAGCCCGACATCCACCCCTATCGCCTTCTGTAGCTTTCTCTGAATTTGAGGTTTGGGGTCGGGAAGTGCTACTGCAAAACAGGCATACCAGTGGTCGACATCGCGTTTGATGGTACAGGTCTTGATCACTCCTTCAGAGGGGATAGGGCGGTGTAGTGTAATGTTGATACTTCCAATTTTCGAGAGCCGGAGTTTCTTCTTGTGGTAATCGAGGGAGAACCCACTTTGCGGGTAAGTGAAGGAATCATACCGATATGTCCCTTTAAATCGTGGGTAGCCCGCCTTTTCCCCCTTCTTAAGACGCCGAAAAAAGTTGCTGAAGGTCGTATCCAGTCTTCTGAGCGTATCTTGGAGCACCTGAGAATGCACCGCCTTCAAACCCGGGTTGGTCTTTTTAGCGACTTGTAGTTGGGTGGCTTGCTCATAGTAGGTAATTGATTGTTGGTGAGTGTGCCAAGCGTCTTTTCGCTCGGCAAGAGCATTATTATACAACACACGACAGGTAGTAAGCCATTGCGTTAACGTAGTCTGTTGGTGTGTGGTTGGATACAAGCGAAATTGATACGTCCGTGTCATCATACGTATCCCTGTGGTCCCCTGAAATTCATGTCACGAGAGTTACTATACGCAAAAACCTATTTAAAGCTGGGGGACACTACTGTGAAAGTGAAAAACGTAACACACGCAATTCATCCCTCCAACAAGTTGGGGGGTCTTCTTGCGGAGAGTACTATAAAACACAGTTAATTATCATTTTTAAAGGAAAGATTAGAAACGCAGTTAATGAGGTCAAAAACGTGACGTGGATTGAAGAAAAAGAACTTCTTGGAAAAGAAATAATGGAATTATTATATGAGAAACGACTTATCAGGACATGGTACAGAGATATGCCGCAAGGGTGGACATTGGTCTCAGGGATATGGAGCCCCTTCTACATTCAATTACGTCCTTTGTGCTCTTTTCCTGGCCTTCTTAAGAAAGTTGGAACTGCAATAGGAAAAATGATTCGACAAGAAATTCCAGAAACTACTAAAGTTATAGGGGTTGCAATGGCAGGAATACCTATCGCAATAGCAATAGCGCTCGTTGAAGGCATTCCAGCTACTTTTACACGAAAATTAGAAGGTGTTAGAACTTTAAATGACCTCCAAACAGTAATAACGCAATATGGTGAGCATGCGCTATTAGAGGGCGAACTGACGGATAGTGATAGACTTGTTATTGTAGATGATTTAGTAACAAAATTTGATAGCAAACTTATCGGCATTCAACAAGTAAAGTTTGAAGTAGAACGAAGAGGGTTAAGAGACATCAACGTTAATGCAGTTGTTGTTCTACTTGATAGAGAACAAGGTGCGTCTGACATTGCTAAACAACATGGTATTGCTCTTCATTCACTAATTCCATTTAAATCGAAGGGAATTGGCTGGTTGGCAGATAAAATGTCTACTACAGAACTTACCGTTATTGAAGATTATTTAGAGAATCCTGAGAAGTACCAAAACGTTGAACTGCAAAAAGATCTACGAAACAAAGCAGAAAAACACTAAGCTTCAAAGAAATAAGATGGAAATCTCAAAGAATCAACTATAAAGATCCTGTAAGATATGCTTTCTTAAAGGATATTTACTTTGTTGAATTTCGGGCATTTGTCTTTTGAAATTGTTAATCTGTTCCTCTGAAAGAGTAGGCTCAATTTTTGCTAGTGCTTCGAGAAAATCGTTCATAGAAATACTTATTCTTCCTTTTGCTTGTCTTGTGAATGAAAAGCGTAACGCTTCCCTGCATAATTTTTCAAGATCTGCTCCAGTGAAGTATTTAGTTCGTTTAGCTAGTTCTACAAAATCAACATTTTTTTCAAGATTAAGTCTTTTTGTCTTGATCTCCAGTATCTCTTTTCGAGCGTCAACATTAGGAGCTGGTACTGGCAAAATATATTCAATCCTATTAAGGTTTTTAAGTACCTCAGGGATACCGGCTAGATCAATCGTTTCGCATAGTACTATGAGTGGGGCTTCTTTTGGTATTTTTTCTAGTTCAGCTGCTATAAACATTGCAACATCTTGTGTAGCGATTGATTTAGTTGATTCTAAATCATCAAGAGCAACGATGCTGGGTGCTACTTTTTCAGCGTCACGAAGCATATCGCTGAATTTGTTGAACCCACCGGCGATCCTTAATTCAAGTGCTGAAAACTTAAAGAAGTTTACATTCGCATCTCTAACAGCCGCTTTGATCAATACAGTCTTTCCACAACCTGGTGGGCCAAATAAAATCACACCACCTCCTGATGAGAGTCCAGAAGTTCGGACAGTGTCGAAATGCTGAACCAGAAAACCTACATAACCCTTTAGGAACTCCTTAACTTCTGATAAGCCGCCTATTTCGTCAAATGTGACATCTTCCCAGACCTTTTGCTTGCTTATGGAGATCAATTGTCTTTCAAATCGTTCCTGTGCTTCTTCATATAGTCGAATGTCTTCTTGTGACAAACCCGCTTTCGTAACTGCAAGTTGTGAAAGAAAATCTTCCATCTTCACTTCTCTGAAGCCTGATTTTAAAGCTTCTAAAGCAACTTTTCTTCTGGTTTGATTGCAAATATACTCAATTTCCGCGCCCGTGTATTTTTCGGTCTTTAATGCCAAAAAATCGAAATCTACATCTTTAGCTAAAGGTATACCTCTCGCATGTACTTCAAAGATTGCTTTCCGTGCCTTTAAGTCAGGAGGTCCTATTCCAATCCTTTCATCAAAACGTCCTGGTCTTAGAAAAGCAGGATCTATATCTTGAGGTCTGTTAGTTGCGCCTATAACTAATACACGATCTTCTGGCTTTAATTCGCTCAGTTCGGTAAGCAGTGTAGAGACTGCTGTTTTATGACCTGAAAAACCCGTCCCTATTGCTTCTCTTCGCACAAAAAGACCTTCTAACTCGTCAAAAAACAGAATTGTAGGTGGATTTCTTCGTGCCTGAACGAATAAGTCATGGATTTGTTTCTCTGTTTCGCCATAGAACTTGCTCATCATTATACCCGCTGAAATGATCTTAAAGTTGGCATCGGTTTCAGCTGCTAAAACCTTTGAAAGGTAACTCTTACCGCAACCAGGAGGACCATATAAGAGTAAACCTTTCGGTGGCTTGAGACCGTATCTTTCCAACAATTCTTCTGACTCAAGGATCTTAACAAGGTTTTTCATATACTCTTTTACGTCTGCGTAACCCCCAATATCTTTCCAACTCAGTAGTTTTTCCTTTTCAGTAATCTTCTTCTTTGGAGCATATTTTCGCCTGCCAAATCTTTCTTGTGCTTCATTAAACAGCCTAACATCGTCTTCAGTTAATCCCGGCTTGGATTGAATGATCTGCTGGACGAAGTCTTCCATCTTTATTTTTCTAAACCCTGATTTCAAAGCTTCTTTAGCAACAGCTTTTCGTGCCGTATCACAAATAAATGCAATTTCGGCTCCTGTAAACATCTTCGTTTTCTCTGCTAACATATCAAGGTCAATGGCATCAGTTAATGGCATATCCTTCGTATGAACTTTGAAAATCGCCTTCCTTGCTTCAAGATCTGGAAGTCCTATGCCAATCAATTCATCAAATCGTCCAGGACGTAAAAACGCCATGTCCACGTCTTGTGGTCTATTGGTAGCACCAATAACAATAACCCTATCTTCTGGGGTTAAGTTCGAGAGTTCTTGAAGGAAAACAGAAACGATTCTACTGTGAACTGGGGATGCTTCACCTCTTGTCTTAAATAATCCCTCTAATTCATCGAAGAAAATAATGCTTGGTGGATCAACTTTAGCTGTCGCAAATAACTCAGTAATATTTTGCTCTGCTTCTCCATACCATTTTGACAAAAGTGAGCCCGCACTTACACTATGAAAATTCGCTTTCGTGATAGAAGCCAATACATTAACAATATACGTTTTTCCACAACCAGACGGTCCATAGAGGATGATCCCCTTTGGTGGTTTTAAATTATATTGAGAAACAGTCTCGTTTTCTTCTTCTAACACTGCCACAATATCTTTTAATTGTTCCTTTACGTCTTCATAGCCTCCAATGTCATCCCAGGTTAATATTTTCTCTCTTTTCCTTCTTAATTCTTCTTCCATGGCGCCCCAACGTTTTGCTGCTTGCTCATATTGAGATATAAGCGCATTTGATAGTGAGGGGACAACATCTTTAATTTGCCTTATGAGTTGTTCCATAGTTATCTCGATAGCTTGAGGCTCTTTAAATGAGCGTTCTAGCCATTCAAGTTCCAAGTTTCTAACGAATTTCTTAATATCTAAAATTGAAAAATCTCTGGTAAGTTCAGCTAATCGGCTAAAATCAACGTCTTTAAGAGGACGACTCTTTAGTAACTTCCTTATGATTTCCTCACGTTCTTCTAGAGTGGGCGGAGGTACGTACATAATCTCGGGTATGTAATCTTGCTTAAGTAAAGTTCGTAAAATTAACTTTGGGTGGTCTGTTGCCATTATTAGTGCAACTGGGTTATTAATTTCCTCTAATGTCTCTATACTGTCCATCAAGACCAATACAGGATCACGTGCTAGTGGTAGGGATCTCTGCTGGAAGTATTCGACTGGTTGTGCAACCATGTCAACTTCATCTAAAAATATTATCGTAGGCTCTTTAGCTTCTTCAATAAGTGTTTTTAATCGATCTATTTCTCTTGGAATGAGCGTTTCTAAATGGGCTCCACTTTCATGGGCTAAAACCTTTGTTAAACGAGCTTTACCGCAACCATCTGGACCAAACAGCAGGATAACCTTTTGGGGCAGCACACCTGTTGTTGAATATTTTTTATAAAACAAGAGTGGATGCTGAACTTTTTGAACAAGTTCTCGCTTCACAACATCTAGGCCAACTACATCAGTCCATTTCCCTTCAGTATGCGCTCGCGTGGGATCATAAATATACTCACATTTTCTCCAAATCTTCGTTTGGCAAAGTCCATCAACCCTCTCTGAAGGTAGCAGCTCGTGAATAACTCCGCACTTGAAGAAATCTTCATTAATGTAAGGTTTGTCCTGTAAATGAACGCATTGCGCGGTTTCAAAACTAGCGCTTCTTTCATCAACTCCCATTTTTAATCCTCAAAAAATTATATTGTCTATTCTCTACTCTATTAGATGTAGTCTCTATACTGCTTAAAAAAAGTTCTTTTAATGGATTCAAAAACAAATGAATTAACTATAATAAAAAAATAAGGGGCATTTAGATTAACCTGGAGGTTTATCGGGCTTTTTACTTAGAGTTTCCATTGTCTTTTTAATACCAGCCATAATCTCTTCCAGCGTTTTTGCAGCTTCTTTACGAGCTACATCTGCTAAATCTTTTGCTATTTCTCCACTGAGCCCCACTATCTCTTTGGAGAGGCCCATTAACTTCTTCAATTTTTCATTCAATTCTTGCTCAGACAATTATTCCACCTCAATTTTCTTCTTTTCAAGAAATTCTTTTGGTAGTTCGATTTTTTGACCTGTTAAAATTTTAGTAGCAAGACCTATTCCGTTTAATACTTCAGTAAACTTTTGAAGAACCTTCTTAGGGGCGACAACATCCCTAAATATTTCTGAACTAAGACTCATAGCTTCTCGTGATAGTTTTAGTAGACGTTTTATCTTCTCTTCCAGAATCTGTGTTTCTGACATCTCTTCCATCTTGTATTTTTTTAATAATAAATTTTTGTAAACCTAAATAAATCTATGCCTCAACCATTGCTAGGCAAATTTTTGAGATGATAAATTATTTTTTCACATTTTTCAACTTCTTGAGTCCATTCCAGTCGATTAAAAATAAGTTTCGCTATTTCAATCCATTCCATTGATGCTTCAACCCATTTTGCCTCAGAGGTTTGGGATAATTTGTACCAGTCATTTCCTTCGTCAAGAAAATATTCTGCTACTTGTGGACTCGCATATTGCACTTCTTTTAAGAGTTCACTAAATTCTCGGTTAATCTCATACCTCGCACCAAGATTAGTTTTAGAGTTTTCTCTAAGGGCTTTAGAAGTTTGTAAAAGACGTTGTACAGTTTCTTCTTGTTGATATAACTCTTGTTTCTTCTGATGATTTTTCAAGTCTACGAGGGTTTTTACGGCTGTATCATCTAATTGAGTTTCAAGTGTTGGAATAAAGTCTACTGCTTTTTGTACTTCCTTTATCAAAGAGTTTCTGAGGGTATTGCTTATCTTTTTTCCTGGATATGCATCTAACGCATTGATGAAAATGCAAACACGTAGCTTATGGGAGTCAATTTTGCCTAATTGATCCTTATTTTTTTTACGGAATGCTTTCTCCTGATCTCTTAAAAAATTCAATACTTTTGATGGCATCATTGACTTATAAACTGTTTTCCATTCATCCTGAAAGGTTTTATGATTAACAACACTATTAACTGCCTCATCATGGAGGCAATCATCATAGGCATCACACAGTTCGCACCCATCAATTTTACCCATCTTTCTGCAACTCTTGAAACAAATTTTCCTAGGTTTGTTTTTTTCTTTCGGTTTTTAATTTAAAAGTTCACTTAGCCACTACAATCAGATAAATATTCTACTTTTATCAGGATATTGCGAATATCTTAGATTAGAGGAAACATGTAACTAAACTAACTGTTTTATATAAACAAACTCTTTTTATCCGTGATAGCTAATATTCATTCTACTTAATGAAATTTGTGAATTTTAAGATATATCTATTTAACGGTGATATCATGTCAAGGAAGGTCTATAGTGTAAACTATGAAATTGAAGGTGCTCTTTCATCGATAGCACCTCCATTTCTGCAAATTATTGAGGATTTTAAAAATACTACACAGGCAAAAGAGACAGCGAAAGTGCATGTTTCTGTGATAATGGAAATTATTGAAGAGTGAACTACCACAGACTGAAGCGTTATGGCTTTCTTGAGGCATCTGTCTGTAAACGCTATTTACTTTTGTTACTATTTTTTAGTTTGAAAGTTCTTCAACAATTGTCTGCCTAGAATTTCTTCTGGACTTAAACCTTCATTTCGTATTTTCGATTCATATGTTTCTGGATCAAATTGCAGGGCTTTAGTGAAAGCGGCTTCTGCTTTCTTATCCTCACTTAATTTTTTATAGCACATTTCAAGATCATAATGTGCCTCGGCGTCTTCGGGCCAAAGATTTATAATCTTTTGATAAGACTCTGCTGCTTTATTCAATTCTCCAAGACTTGAATAGGAAAGAGCCAGATTTTTTATGACCAATCTGGGAGGAGTCTTACCTTTAGCTTCCTTGAGATCGATAAGTTTTGAATAAAATTCGATCGATTTTGAATATTCGCCGAGCCGACTATGGACAACACCCATGTTAATCAATCCGTCTTCATCTTCTGGATTGTTGTCGAGGAGTCTCTGATAACTTTCGCTTGCCCTCTTATATTCACCGAGCTCAAGGTACGTGTTTCCCAAGCCATTAATCGCAAATGCGTAGTCAGCATCTATTTCTGTTGCCTTTTTAAAGTAGTCTACGGCTTCGGTATAGTTGCCTTGCGCGTAAAGGAGATTGCCTATGTTGGCCATCGCAAATTTGTAATCTGGTTCTATTTCCAAAGCTTTTTCATAGATTTCTTTTGCTTTTGAAAACTCATCTAAACCGTAATAACAATTAGCTAAAGAATTCAGAATGACTACATCATCTGGGTCAACTTCTAATGCTCTATCATAATAACCAATTGCTTGTTGATATGATCCTTCATCATACAAGAGATCGCCAAGGTTTCGTAATGCGAACTTATAATTTGGATCTATGTCCAAAGTTTTCTCGTAAGCCTTTCTAGCGTTCTCAAAATCTCCAAGATTGTAGTAAGCATTGCCTAACCCATTTAAAGCTGAGATATAACCCGTATCCAAATCCAAAGTCTTCAAGTAATACTCAACTGCTTCATCATTCTCGCCGAATTCGACGAGTAAATCACCCATATTCTTCCATGCGAATTTAAAAGTTGGATCAAGTTCTATTGCTTTATTATACGCTTTTTTGGCTTCTTCGTGATTATTCTGATTCCAATATGCGTTTCCAAGACCATTCCAAGCTGAAACATACTCTGCATCAATTTCTAGTGCCTTTTTATAATACTGTTCAGCAAGTTCATACTCTGCATTATCTATGTATACGTCTGCGATATTACGATATGGAAAGTTAAAATCAGGATCTAACTCTATTGCCTTTTTATAGGCATCTTCGGCGTTCTTGAAATCGTTAACGTTGTGGTAAGCTATCCCTAGATTATTCCACGCATTAGCGGCATTTGGGAGTCGTTTTTCAATGGCTTCCTTGTGACAACGGATCGATTCTTCGTAATTACCTATCTTGTTGTAGACGTAGCCTAGGTTATCAAAAGCTGCACCATCCGTTGGATCTAGTTCTATGGCTTTCTTATAGCATTCAATTGACTCGTCGAACTCAGCCAAATTGCTGTGCATTAACCCCATGTTAAACCAGGCGGCTTGATAATCTGGTTTTGCCTCGACCACTTTTTTATAGAGTTCTATCGCACCTCGATAGTTTCCTACCTCACCTTTGTCGAAAGCTTCATTAAACCACAATTCGTAATCATCAGACATTTAAATCACTCTAAAGTCGATAAGAAGTAAATTAGAAATCTTAATACCCTTAGTGATATCATTCATTACTATCTTTTTTTTCTTTCTTTTTTTCGTCATCGGAAGAGAAAGGTATCTCTATAGAATTTTCATTGAATTTAACATCATCTTCATTTGAACTAGAAGAGGAAGTTTCATCTTTAGGTTCGGGTTCAGTTTGAATTGATTGTTCAGCGATATTTTTCATCATCATTGCAAATGGATTTGGCAGACCTTGTTTCATATCAGCAGCATCAATATCTTTTAATCCTTCAATACTTTCAGTTACAGTCTTCATCAACTGCTCCATCATGTTTCCAAACATCAAACTAGGATCCACTGCTTTATCATCTTCTGTGTCAGAAGATATATCACTTTTTCCGCTAAACATATCAGCAAAAAAACTGCCTAATCCTTTCATTAAGGTATTCATGAACTCTGGATCTATTTCAATGCCATGTTCTTTAACATGAGCCATTAATTCCTCAGGAGAGTTGAATTTCGACCCACAAATTGGACATAACAAAATTTTTCACCGAAAAAAAATATACATCAGTTTTTATTAGTGTTTGTTAGATTGCACTATTTCAACAGATTTTGATGTATTTGTGTACTCCTTTATTTTTCTAGATGATGTCTTGCCAAATCAATAAACTTTTTAATCATTCGATTGTAATCGAATGATCACTATGACTATAGCATAACTGATATTGTGAAACATTATTCATAAAAAGTGAATTAGAATTAAACAAATGTTAAAATACTTTATTAAATCCAAAAAAATAAATATTTGAGAAATTATAACTATAAAAATTATACGAGCGATAATTAAAATCATGGAGGGACAATAAATGACGATTATTATTATTGGTGCGGGATTTGGCGGGCTTTCAGCCGCTGCTCTACTGGCAAAAGATGGATTTGACGTTACAGTAGTTGAAAAGAATGAGCAACCAGGAGGACGCGCAAGTGTTCACAAAGATAAAGGTTTCACTTTTGATATGGGTCCTTCATGGTATTTAATGCCAGATGTCTATGAGAATTTTTTTGCAGAATTTGATAAAAAACCTGAAGATGTTTTTGATGATTTACACCGTCTTGACCCAGCTTATAGAATTTTCTTTGGCAAAGAGAAAGTTATCGATATTTCAGCAGACTTGGGGAAGAATTTTGAATTGTTCGACCAGCTTGAAGAGAATGGTGGCGAAAAACTTCGAAAATACCTTGATCACGCCGAGAAGAATTATGAGGCCGCACTGCAAGATTTGATCTATAGAGACTACCATTCCATCTTTGACATTTTTAGCTGGAAAATGATGAAAGCTGGCTTAAAATTCAGCATTTTTAGTAATCTTGATTCCTTTGTGCGAAAGAGATTCGAAAGTGATGAAGCTAGGAAAATTTTGGAATATTCCATCGGTTTTCTAGGCGGTGCGCCAACGAATACACCTGCGATGTACTATATTATGAACCATATTGACCTCAACATGGGTGTATGGTTTCCCGAAGGTGGCATGGGAGGCGTCGTTGACGTTATCTATAAACTAGCACAATCTTATGGAGTAACGTTCAAATTCAATCAACCTGTCACTAAAATAGAAGTCGAAAATAAGTATGCAAAACGTGTTGTTACTGAAAAGGAGACTCTTGACGCAGACATAGTTCTAGTAAACGCAGATTATGCACACTCAGAACTAGAACTATTAGATAAATGTCATCGAACCTATTCTGAAAAATACTGGGATAAACGTGTCTTAGCACCATCCGCAATGGTAGCGTATGTTGGAGTAAATAAAAAGATCGAGAATTTAGCACATCATACATTATTCCTCGATGAAGATTGGGATAAAGGTTTTGACGTACTTTTCGATCCTAAAAAAGCTGCATGGCCTGAAACTCCATCATATTACGTGAATGTTCCATCAAAATCTAGTAGCGGATTTGCACCTGAAAATGGGGAAACACTCTTTATATTGATCCCTCTTGCCCCAGGACTCGAAGATACTGACGAACTTCGAGAAAACTTCTTCAATAAAATCTTTCTTGATCTTGAAGAAAAGTTAGGTGAACCTTTACGAGATTTCGTTGTTACAAAAAGGATATTTTGCATCAATGACTTTGCTGAGCGATATAATGCATATAAGGGAACTGCACTCGGCCTATCACATACGATGCGACAGACGGCATGGTGGAGACCATCACATAGGAGTAAGAAAGTGAAGAATTTGTATTACACTGGTGCGTACACACACCCAGGTATTGGCGTTCCTATGTGTCTCATATCATCCCAAATTGTGTGTAAAGAACTCAAAGAAAAGTACCTTGAAGAATAAGGTGCGATTTAGCAAAATTATGATTCCTTAAGAAGGTGAAAAAACTGGTAAATAAAACTATACATTCTATCTTTAAAAATGGAAGCAAAACATACTTCTACAGTAGTATATTCTTTCCAAAGAAAGTAAAAGAGGATGTTTTCGTACTCTACAGCTTTGTTAGAAAAGCTGACGACTATGTCGACTCAATACCTCAACAAAAGGCAGAATTCTTTGAATTTATAGAAAAGTATGAACAGGCAAGAAATGGTGCTTTGGTTAACGATGTTGTGATTGATTCATTCGTGGATCTTTTGGAACGTAAGAACATCAAATATGAGTGGGTAGATGCCTTTCTACACTCTATGGAAATGGACCTATCAATATCTACATACAATACAATACAAGACCTTAAAGAGTATCTTTACGGTTCAGCGGAAGTCGTTGGACTGATGATGGCAAAAATTTTAGGTCTTCCGACAAAAGCATATCCCGCAGCAAGATATCTTGGAAGAGCAATGCAATTCATCAACTTTATCCGTGATATTGACGAGGACATTTTGCTTGGAAGAACATATTTTCCTCAGGTTGATCTCGAAAAATTTAATCTGTCAAGTTTAGAATACAAATACACTCGTGAATATCCCCTTGAGTTTAAGGGGTTTATTAAAGCACAAATTGACCGTTACATAACTTGGCAAGAGAAAGCAGAAAATGGATTCAGATTCATACCAATGCGCTATCTAATACCGATTAAAACAGCCTCAGACATGTATAAATGGACTGCAAATCAAATCAGTGAAAAACCCTTTATTGTTTACAATAAGAAAGTAAAACCTTCAATTAAGAAAATAGTTTCTCAGGTCGTGACTAACGGCTTGACGATTAAAAAAGCATATAAGGCACCAAAAAAAGAACAGCAAGAACAAATGATCCTTTGTTCAACTTTCAAAGATCCGATTAAGATGTTGTATCGGTGAAGATATTGAAAAATATCTTTTCATTAGTATTTAAAGTATCTCGCTTTCGTTTTTGGATGTATACAGCTGGGACTTATGTAGTGGGCTATGCTCTCGGTATGACATCCTGGCTCGATTTTTTCAATCTGGATTATATTATCTATCTAATATACTTCATATTCCCAGCCAATGTTTTTCTATACGGTATTAATGATTACTGGGATTTAGAAACAGATAAATTAAATCCAAAGAAAGAAGAGAAAGAATATTTGATAATTGAAAGAGATAGGAGAAATCTTCGTCTTCTATTAGGTACCGTAATTGCTGTTAGTGTGATCTTGCTTATTTTCCAGAAAAATATACTTGAACGAGTTATTTTTATAACATTCCTAGTCCTGTCATACTTCTATAGCGCTAAACCACTTAGATTTAAAACTGTGCCATTTTTAGACTTCTCTTCTAATATTCTTTATATAATGCCAGGAATCTTTGCATATATCCAAATAACTGGAGTATTCCCTCCCCTTCTTGTAATTCTTGCTGGTTTTTTGCATACATCCGCCATGCATCTTTTCTCCGCAATTCCAGATATAGAACCAGATAAGGCAGTTGGCATAAATACCACAGCAGTATTCCTCAATACGAAACCATCTTTGCTTCTCTGTTTCTCGTTCTGGTCCGTTTTTTCATTAATTTTTCTATTTTATGCCGCCTTTAGTCCATTGAGTTTTCTTGTATACTTCTATCCTGGCTTCAGGATATTGAGTGTACTGACATTGCTTTATCCTGCACTACCACTAGCACTCTTGCTAAAAGCAGAACTAAACATAGAGAAAATATATTGGTTTTACCCTTACATAAATACATTTTTAGGCGGTCTTCTGTTTACTCTATTGTCAATTAGTAAACTATACATATTATAATTGCAGTTGGCAGGTTATTCTAATTGCCAGTTATTTTTTCTTAATAATATCACGTAAGAAAGTATCAACAGTCCCCCAATCAAAGCAGGGAAAATCAGTCCACTCCATAATGCAACACTAAACCAGAAGGTCAGAATATAAAGTGTGCTGATCGTCAAACTCATAGGAAAATAGAAGTTGGTTTGTTTTCGCGCTTTTTCTTTCGAAAAATAGACAAAAATCGTTGAGCAGAGAGTTCCAGAAATAAGCCAACCAAAAAAATTACTCCAAGGTACTCCATAGTATATGCCCCCTGCATCATAATGCCACATTCCGAGAAGTACCGCTCCCGGATCTAACACCATATCGATTACCACGAGGAGAAGAGCGCTAGTTACCACAAGTTGCCAATATTTATTGACAAGTCGACCACCTAAGGGAACTGCTCTAGCACCAATGGAACATAGGCAAAGGGTACCGTCCAGGGCGTAACACCAAAGATTTTCCATCCGATTATACTGCCATAAGAAAAACTGCCGTACGGAATTCCTGTCAGGACTGCAAAAGATTCCAAAATAATGGCGTGAGCACATAATATACCTAAAACTATAAGACCCTTTGCCATATCTAACCAGCGATAACATACCCAAAATGAGGGGAGAGCGAGCATGAGAACAAACAGGGCAGATAAAAACTCAAGACTGGGATCAATACCGAGTATTGCTACAAAAAATCCACCTATGAAAAATAGAACGCCTAGGATTATTAGAAACCATTTTAAATTCACTAGATCACCATACTTATGGGTCTCTCGTAAAAAATAGAAAAGTATGAAAAAATAGGATCAGCCTCTGTAATGGACAGCTTCTGCAGGTTTCATTCTCAGTGTATTATAAGCAGGAACTGCAGTACCTGCCACTGCGATAATAAGTCCTAGAATAAAGATAAGAATTGTCTGGAACCATGGAAATATGAATTTTGCATCATAGGGAGTAAAACCTATACTTTTAAACAAGGGAAGATACGATGCTGCTAGGATATAGCCATTAATGATGCCGATGCTAAGTCCTAGAACTGCCAAGAGGAATGATTCACCAAGTAACAATTTAAAGAGCTCAGATTTATAGAATCCCACAGAGCGAAGTAATCCAAGTTCCCGTCTTCTTTCTTGGACAACTCTTATCATTGTGGTAGCAAGACAGAGGAGTGCAATCAAAGTTGACGTGGATGCAAGTGTAGCCATAAATTTTGTTGTATTCGTGACATTGGCTTGCCATTCTGACACAATTTCTTTTGTTTGTGTGACATGTAAATTGTATTCATCACCATATAAATCAAGAATCTGTTGTGTGATTATATCTTGATCGACCACTGTACCATTCCAATGGTGATTTCGAAGTTTTACGTAAAATATGTGTACATCATCATCAAATCCGAAGTCATAATAATTCTCAAGGTCGATTATGGCGAAATAACCACCCTTCGGATAACCAATTAGGTCATTATGTACAATACCTATAACTTTAAATTCTGTAGAGTTACCATGAGCTGAGATCTCAAGTCTTGTTTTCTGACCTACTTGTACATGAAGTTTTTCTGCTAGTCTGTCACTTATAATACATTTATTATCTGCATCTCCTAATTGTTCAACGAGTTTTATAGGATCCATACTATTTGGATCAGGCTGAACTATATCTTGCTCAATAGCAATAGCAAATGTTGATGAGTTAACGGCCATCAACAGGGATGTTTCTTCTTCATCCCAGAGTTCAAATTTTGCTCCAGTCATTTCGGCTACGCTAACGCCAGGTCTCCATTCTCCGTTTGGCGTGTCATTAGTCCAGTGGACTCCTTCAATTCGTGATAAGTTTCCAGATAGACTTGCTGGGGCACCTGTATTTGTAGTGACAATTAAGTCCATATTAAGTCCTTCTGAAATGTAATTAACTACTCCTGCATCTACGGCTGTGTTAATTGAACTGAAGAGGATGCTCAGAGTGATTGTAATAGTAAAGATGCCGAATGTGAGCGTTGAACGAACTGAATGACGCGTAACATTTCTGCTAGCTATCTTAGCTATTGTCTTGAATGCGGGTATAGTATCAATAATTCTATGAAAGGCTTCTGAGATTATACCAAGAAGCGCCCCACAGAGTATAATACTTCCAACCATCAAAACAATTTCACTTAGATATGAAATCGCAGATATTGTGATGAACGCTCCAATGGCTGTAAGACCAAGTCCTCCGACAAGTCCAGCTGCTTTTTTACTAAATTTTGCAACAACAACAGCTATTCCAATAACAAATAAGAAAAGTGTACCTGATAGGAAATCTGATAAGAAGCCGGAAGGTATACTAGAAACGATTAAAAGACCACCTAGGCCTACAGCAGCTAATACAATACCACCAACTACCGCTATGAGAGGCATCTTCTTTTTCGCATCACTATCGGAGACGCCGCGTAAAGCATGAATTACTTTCATACTAGTTACTGACAAAAGCGGAACTAAAGCCCCTGCTATAGTAAATAAAAGACCCATAAGAAAACCATTAAACATAATTGAAGGATCTATTACCACATTGTCTATTACAACTTTAAATCCATATACGTATGTATTTGAAACATAAGTGGTTATCGCATGTGCAACCAAGATTCCTCCGAAGGCTCCTATAAGAGAACCTAATCCACCCAAGAGGAGGATTTCGTAAAAAATCAGCCGGAACACTTGAAACTTTGACATGCCAATAGAGCGCATTACACCTAATTCATATCTTCGTTCAGAGATAGTCATAATTATACTGTTAAATACCAGAAATACAGAAGCCAATAAAGTGATTAAACCAGACCATCTTAATGCTTCGTCAAAACCTGCCACAGCGCCTTCTGCTATTGCAAGTAGACTTTCTCTGACTGCTTCAACTATAAAATCCTTACCAAATTTATCTTGGATCGCTGCCATAACCGCTTTATAGTCTTTCCTACTTTCTTCTGTTAGATTTATGACAATCTTGTCAATTTTGCCACTCATCTTTGGCATTAATTTTCTTGCATTGCCTAATGTTACCACAACTACACGGCCATAGCCAACCTGTGCGATTTTCCCCTTACTTTCTGCAAAGGCAGCGATATTAAATCTTTTAGATTTAGAGTTTGGATAATCATAATAATGTTTAATATTGAGACTGTCTCCTACTGATGCATTTACTATTTGATCATTTTGTTCTCCGGAAATACCATCCATTAATGATTCTGAGACAATCACATTCGAGTCTTTTACAAGATGATCAATTGGTTCTGATCCGTTTATGTCATAAAGTTCCCCAAAGGCGGTATCTAAGGTAGGATCTATTCCAAGTACCGTTGCTGTTGTGGAATTCCATGATTCATGAAGAAAAATAATGCTATAACGCTGTATTCTTGGTGCATAGGCCTCAATCCCTTCTACATCATCAAGAATGTGCATTAAATCTTCCGAAAATGCTTCACCATCCGCTCTAGTAATCTCCAAATCCAATTTACCAGTAGCGAGCTCTATCGTCTCATAAAAAGTATTACTAACGTTAACTCTTGTGATATTAAAACCAGTTAACATTGCAACACTGAATAACACACCAATAACAGTTAATGTATTTCTGGTTTTTTTTCGTTTGAAATTTCTAAATGCCATTCCAATAATCCATTTTTCTTTCCAAATGAAGATGATCACCACGACTGCGAGAATAATAAAAGCAACACTAGTATACTGAGCAAGATTTGCATTAATTTGCATTAATTCTATCCCTCAATTTTTTCATGGGAGAGTATAGTCGTAGGATTCAATATAAAAATTAAATGGTGATGTTACTCCTTTGGTAGAGACAAATATTGACTTCTACCTGTAATTATTGCAAAAGATTTCGACCCGAATGATAATACTATCATACTTATTGACGTTTTTGCCAATATCGCAGTGCTATATAGCACTATATACTCCAAAATCGCACTGTTTATATACTTGTAAAGGCATGAAATAGAAAAAGATTCTTAAATACAAGTTAACTATACAACGGCTAAAATATTGATCGGAATGTTTTAGCCCCGATAGTATTCACGTAAAATTAATACAAATTAGAAAATGTAATTGTGTACTAAAAATGATCGTTAACTATTGTATAGAATCCTATCTATTTATTCAGAACTATGACGGAACTTTTTTGTCTTAAGGGGCAGGTGAATTTACATGGCACGTGCAGAAATCATATTAACCTCAGATCTATCGCTAACAAGCGATTACAATGGGATCCCATACGTCGGATTTGGCGCTTGTTTACCACAAAATATATGTCCACACTGGATTTACTTCAAGTTCTTTTGCCCACTCGAACCAGCTTATTCTGATGGGACTTTAGTTCGGGCCACTCTCGGTCTTAGAACCATTGAAGCAACATGTATACAAAGTGGTTTTTCCAGAGAACAAGTAAAAGTTGCACATTCGCTTCATTTAGATAAATTGATAAACAAGAAGACAAAAATCGTTGGTATTTCGGCAGAAGATCCATTAGGAATCGGTCCTGCAACTTCAACCTGGAGCACCATTTTTAAGGGCATCCCACACAATCGCATCGAATATTTTAGATTAATGCGAAAAGTCAAGGAGTTAAAGCATAAATATGGATTTAAAGTTGTTATGGGCGGCCCAGGTGCCTGGGAAGTACAAGACCACATGGATAAATTTGGTATAGATCATTTAGTAATCGGTGAAGGAGAATATGTAATTCCAGAGATTTTTCCCGAAATAATGGAAAATGATGGCGATCCTGATAAAAGAGTGTACTATGGTAAACCTGTAAAACCAGAAGATGTACCTCTATTACAGGGGCCAGCTCTTGGCAATTATACAGAGATATCACGAGGATGCGGGAGAGGATGTAAATTCTGTGCACCAAATACCGCCGGAAAAATGCGAGATTTCCCTCTCGAAAAAATCGTACATGATGCAAAAATAAATGCAGAGGGAAGCAGTGATAATTCCATGTGTCTACAGTCTGAGGACGCGTTCTTATATGGTTCCAACTCAAAGCACTTCTACCCGGACGAAGATGCCATTATGAATTTATATAAAACCCTCTTCGAGGATGTTGGCATAAGTCGGGTGTTTGTAACGCATTCGACTTTAGCACCAATGGCTTTCGACCCAGAATTTTTTGAACGACTGACTAAATACCTCCGAAGCAAAGGGCATAAGTACTATGGTTGTCAACCAGGAATCGAAACAGGATGTACCAAAACAATTGGAGAAATAATGCGTGGTAAAGCCCTTCCTTTCTCGTCAGAAGAATATCCAGACATGATATACGACGCTCTACGAACGTGTGCCAAATTGGGTTGGACGAATGTCTGTACATTAGTAGCAGGGCTTCCTAGTGAAGGATCAGATGAAATGAAGGAGACCCTTGAACTAATAAATAGATTAGACGCATTTCCTCACTTGTATATACCACTTTTCTTCGTTCCGATGCAGGTTACATCAATGAGAGATTCCAGAGCTTTCATAGCCGATTATATGAACCACTATCATTTTCGCATTCTCTTAGACTGCTGGAAACACAACATTAAGCATATGGACAGAAATTATAGAGTGGTTGCCAGCGATATGGGTCATAAAGCTATAGTCAAAATGGGAATCCGTGCAATGATTGAAGTCCTAAAAACATATATCCGCTATTATGAGCGCCGTCATCCCGAGTTAGAAATAATCCATTAGTGAAGCCTTCTTCATAGAGACTTATCCAAAAATCCCTTTTTCTTTTTTAATAAATTCACCAAATATTGCAATATGTTCTCCACAGTTCGGACACCTCTTCTCGAAATAAATTCTGTTACCTATTCTTTTTTTAACATCAAAAAAGATCTGAGAGTCAAAAATAAACCGTTTAATCAATAATGCCTTGCAGGAAGGACAATATGTGTTTTCATAAGGATGATTTGGTACATTTCCCAAGTACACAAATCGCAAACCAACGTCTTTTCCAAGTTCATATGCTTTTTCTAGTGTAGCAATAGGCGTTCTCGCTTTGAGTCCTAGATCTTTAGATTTATATGCGGGATGAAAACGAGTGCAATGCCAAGGCGTATCCTTACCTAATTCATTATGGATACGAGTGGCAATCTCGCTTAGGATTTGTGCATCATCATTAATTGTTGGTATTACAAGCGTAATTACTTCGACATGTGCTCCCATTTCCTTTGCTAACTTTAGGTTTCTCCATATGAGTTCTACGTCTGCACCACAGTACTTTTTGACAACTTCTGCATCGCCCTTCATATTAGCGGCAAACGCATCGCATTTATGTTCTATGAGTAATTTCAAAGCCTCTTCTGTCATGTACATATTTGTTACATACGTGTTGTAATATAGACCAGCTTCTTTTACAGTATCAAATACATCAAGAGAGTATTCCAAAAGCAGGGTAGGTTCATTAAAGCTAATCGATGATCCAATGCAATCATTCGCTTTCATAGTTTTTTCGAATACTTCTGGACTCATATAGTTTGTTCGACGTGAATTTGGTTCGGTTTTGCTAATTCCACAATTTTGACACCAAGGGCATGTAAAATTGCAACTCCATGAGCCGACAGTTAGTGCATAACTTCCAGGCCAAAAATGGAATAATGGCTTTTTTTCAATGGGATTTGCTGAAATTGATGAAATGTCACCATAAATCAATGTAAACAATTTACCATCCATATTTTCACGTGTTTTACAAAATCCTCGCTCTCCGTTGAGGATTACACATCTTCGTTCACATACGCCACAGCGTACCTTCTTGTTTGGTAAGTCTTCATAAAGAATAGTTTCACGAACACAAGGATTTTTAGTTTTGATTAGAATACCCTCCAACAAGTATTCACTCTAATCCTTAAATATATACAGCTAAAGAGCCAGAAAACTTCCCCTATAAGAAAAGAGTCTTTGTGAGGTAGTTGTATGATATTCATGGTGATTGAGAATTTCAAGAAAAGCAGTGCTAAAGCGGTATACGATCGATATGAGAAGAATGGCAGGATGATGCCAGAAGGCTTGAGCTATATAAATAGCTGGGTAGACATAAAATTTGAGAAATGTTATCAAGTTGTTGAGTGCGATGACATAAATAAGTTACAGGAGTGGATTTCAAACTGGCAAGATTTAGTGGATTTCGAAATCATACCTGTAATGACCTCAAATGAAGCATACGAAAAATATAGGCGATCTGAAATTTTAGAATGAAAAATGGTGAAAGAAATGAATTGCATTGAAAAAATGTTGACCCGTAAAAGTATCAGAAAGTATAAGAAGGAACACGTCTCTGAAAGCGTATTAAATAACATCTTAGAAGCTGGAAGGCGTTCTCCTTCAGCAGTAAACACGCAGCCTTGGCACTTCGTCGTTATAAGGGATCAGGAAGCCAAAAAAGCTTGTTCCTTTGGAGGATATAATGAATTTACTAGTGAAGCCGACTTCATTGTAGTGGGGTTATACAAACCTTCTGAGGTAATTATGGAGAGGCTTACTTTGATGGATGTAACAATAGCTCTTCAGAACATGGTTACGGCTGCTTGGCTTCAAGGAGTAGGGTGCTGCTGGATAGGAGCTTGGAATGATACAAAACTCAGAGACACGCTAAACCTCCCAGCAGATTCTAAGATAGTGGGTTTGGTTACTTTTGGTATACCTGATGAGGACCCAGTTCAGCAACCCAAGAAGTCTTTGAATGAGATAGTTCACCTTGATAAGTGGTAATTGTAAGTGTGAGATAGAATCTAGTATTCTTATGAATCGCGTGAAATGATGCTTTCATGCAATTCAAATTATGTAGTTTGATTAATACGAATTGGTGAACTACCACCCTACAAGTAGGCTGGCTTCCTGAATCATCCATTCCCCAACGGGATATGTCAAACAGGCTCAACGGGCAGTCCCTGCCCTGATGATGATGATGAGAGTGATTCTGTATAGTAAGTTGATCGCTGTAAAATCGTGATGGCCGAATTATGATCTCTTGTTAAATTAAGTCCACAGTAAGGACACTTGTGGATACGGGTTGCCAGTATTTTTGGCACACGCTTTCCACATCTACTACACAGTTGTGTGGTGTTATAAGCACTCACATATTCTACGAGAGTACCAGCTTCCTCCGCTTTGTACTCTGTAAATAACATGAGCTGGCCCCAGCCGGCGTCACTAATCGACTTCGCTAAATGATGGTTCTTGACCATGTTTGTAATCTTTAAATTTTCATACACAATCAGGTCATAACTATCGACCAGTTTCCTACTGAGCTTGTGATGAAAGTCCGTTCGCTGGTGACGTATTTTCTGGTGTAGCTGTGCTACTTTTTTATTCTGCTTGTGACGGTTATTTGAACCTTTCTTCTTCCTGTCTTTCCTTCGTTGTGCGTTCGCTAATTTCTTCTCTGAGTTTCTGAACCAGCGGGGGTTGTCTATCGTGTCTCCATTATTTAACGCTAACAAACTCTTCAGCCCGACATCCACCCCTATCGCGGTCTGTAGTTCCCTCTGAGACTCAGGGTCAGGAAGTTCTACTGCAAAACAGGCATACCAGTGGTCGACATCGCGTTTTATGGTACAGGTCTTGATAACTCCTTCAGCAGGTATCGGGCGATGTAGTTTAATAGTGATACTTCCAATTTTCGAGAGGCGGAGTTTCTTCTTGTTCTTTTCGAGGGCGAACCCACTTTGCGGGTAAGTGAAGGAATCATACCTGTATTTCCCTTTAAATCGTGGATATCCAGCTTTTCCCCCTTCTGAATACGCTTAAAAAAGTTGTTGAAGGTTTTATCCAGTCTTCTTAGTGTATCTTGGAGTACTTGAGAATGAACCACCTTCAGAAACGGGTTGGTCTTTTTTGCAGCTTTCAATTGGGTGGCTTGCTCATAATAGCTGACTGAGTGTTGGTGAGTGTGCCAGGCGTCTTTTCGCTCTGCCAGACCGTTATTATACA
>Ga0180437_10003879_pt1 | contig 21791 bp, 16 predicted proteins | sample SS_ome_4_FD_132410 | JGI IMG/M metagenome (GOLD analysis project Ga0180437, IMG submission 132410) | Hypersaline lake sediment archaeal communities from the Salton Sea, California, USA - SS_3_D_1 metaG | ecosystem: Environmental > Aquatic > Non-marine Saline and Alkaline > Hypersaline >...
AGGTTAGGCTGGCAGGAGTGGCAGGGCTTCGCCTGAACCTCTACCGCTGCCAATTCAAGCGCACCGCGGCAGCTCCCGTGCGCTCAACGACCTCCAGGACAATCATGTGCTCACCGGCGGACAAGTAGCGGCTCACCGACCGAGCGCCAAGCCCCGTCTCCCAGTGATCGAGGGCCAACTCGCCGTCCACGTAGAGGCGCACGCCGTCGTCCGAGGCAAGGTAGAAAGTGTAGCGGCCCGCCTCAAAGGTCTGCTGCGTCGTCCAGCGGACGGAAAAGTCATCGGCCGGCAGGTCAGGGAGTGGCGCACCGTACCCCCAGTCAAAGTCCAGGTCCTCGTGAAGCCGGACGGACTTGGGCTTACCAGCCAGGTCCGGGTTGGCAAAGTACTCGGCCTTCCAGGGTGTGGGAACCACCCAGAACTGGATGCGGGCGTGACCGTTCCCTTCAAAGTACTCCACCGTGAAGCGATGCACGCCGTCCAGGTAGGTGCCGTCCACGTAGTGCAGCTCGTTGTCCATCTCGTGCCATTTATCTATCATCAGACGCGTCTCGTCCAGCCAGACCCGGACGCCATCGTCGGCGCGGACGGCGACGCGATAGAAACCCGGGAGGAAGGCCATCTCGCGGTGCCAGCGGATGGAAAAGTTATCGTCGGGCATCCAATCCACCGGCGGTGCGGTCCCCCAGTCAAAGTTGATCTCGGCGTCGTCCCGCGTCATGACCGGTGGCCAGTACATGTGCGGATTGTCATAGTACTCGGCCTTCCAGCCGGCAAAGCCGTCGAGTCGCTCCCACCACACGTGGGCGTACGCCCCTCCGCCGTCTTCAAAGTACTCCACCTTGACCTGGTGGGGCTTGCCGTCCGTGACGAGATCGGCCCAGTGGTCGTTGGGCAGCGACTGGTCGTACCAGGCGTCGATCAGGAGGCGGTCGTCCACCCACAGGCGGATGCCATCGTCAGCGGCAGCGTGGAAGCGATAGGTGCCCACTGGAAAGCTCAGCGTACGCGTCCAGCGGACGGAGAATCGGTCGTTCGGGACGGTCGGGTCGGGAGAGCCCCGCCCCCAGGCAAAGTTGATCGCCGAATCGGTGCGCACCAGCTTTGGCGCGCCTTCCAGTTTCTTGTTGGCATAGGCCTCGGCCATCCAGCCTGATTCGCCTTGAAACCGCTCCCAGGAGAGGTGAACCACCGCGCCTCCGCCGTGCTCATAGTATTCCACGCGCACGGTGTGAGTGCCCTGGCTGAGGTACAGGTCTCGAGTCATCCAACTCGCCTGCCGGTCGGTCCACGCATCAAAGACCAACTCCTCTCCCACCCACACGCGCAACCCATCGTCAGAGCGGGCGGTGAAGCGATAGCTGCCGTCGTCGAACCACGCTTCCCGCATCCAGCGGACGGAAAAGTCGTCGGCTGGGACGCCCGAGCCAGGCGATCCCTCTCCCCAGTCAAAGTCGACGTCCCGGTCGTGGCGACTCAGGACCGGCGATCCGCTCAACGTCCGATTAGCAAAGTACTCGGCCCACCACGTATCCGACTGGGCCAAGGGCGCTGTGGCCACCAACGGTGCGACCAGCAGCAGGAGCAAGACGGCAAGGCTCGCCTGCATCGCCATGCGCAGCCCCCTGCGCCAAACTGCTTCATGCTTCTTCTGGTCAAACATGACAACCCTCCTGTTGTACCACCCATCCATCGAAGGCTCGGTAACTTGTTGCACCCAGTATACCTCAGAATCCCGCTACATGCGCCCGCCACCTGGACAGATCAGATCTTAGCCAGAGGGGGAGTCTTTTGCCTGGTCAGGTGACCAGGTAGCCTGTGCCACCGATCGGCACTCCCCGGGCAGTGATATTTCTGAAATCCAACATTGAGACGACAAGACTTCATTGGGAGTTCCTTGTTTGCGTCCGTCACGCAGACGCGTAGCCCAGAGGACGGCGCAGCGGAGTCAGCGCTTGACTGCGATCTCGGCTCGTAAGAAGCGGTTGACCTCGGCCTGGGCCATCTTTTCCAGGAGGCCCTGGCACTTTCTGCCACGGGCAGCCAGCACGGCTTCCCCACCCCGCTGCTGGGCAGCAGGGTTGGCCAAGAACTCACCGAATTCGTCCAAAAGCAGACGCTGTGCCTGCTGTAGTTTCATATCCATTCCCTTACCTCGGCCTATGCCAATTGAATCGCACCACAGCCACTCTCACCGCTTAAGTACGTCACGACAACCGTCTGTTCCCAGCGGACGAGCAGTGGATTGCCCAGCTACGATCGGTCAGCTTGCACGGCATGAACACAATCAACTTCCGGCTTGAAGACGTCCAGAATACCTTGGGAGTTCCCGTCCCGTCACCAGCAACGAAGAAGCGCAGGCCAAACGACGGCGTAAAGCAGGGATGCACAGTTGCCGTCAATCCTGCTGCAGGGATTCGAGCCAGGCGCGTTCCCAACGGCGTTCGACGGCGTATACCCGTCCGGCGTTGACCACGGTCAGAGCCAACCAACCCACTACTATAACCAGTAGAACCCAGAGCATTTTCCTTCCCCCCTTCACCACCGTGTTTTCGATAGAAAATCTGACGTCGTAATAGCTTGTGTCACCCGTAGCATACAACAGAACCGCCCCAAACGCATCGGGCACCTGGGGAGGTTTTGCCCTGGACGGATGGACAGTCTTTTCCCTGGTCACCTGACTAGGCCCCTCCGCCTCAATCAAAGAAGTCAGGTAAGCGTGGCGCGGGCATCGACTGCTATGGCCGGGGCATCACTGTGGGCCGCACCCGCATGGGTGCCGGCCTGGGCGACAAGGTTCTCACTCAATAGTCACCCGGCGGATCGCCCAGGTTTAACCGTCCCGCGCCATACGCATTGTCCCGGCCTGCCTCGCCCAGGTCCAACGCCCGATCCTCCAGCCAGCTCTGGATCTGCGCCGGTGCCAGGGCAGGGAAGGCCTCTCGCACCAGGGCCGCCGCACCCGCCACGTGGGGCGCGGAGGCAGACGTGCCGTAAAATCCACCGGCATACCACTCCGTGCTGACGCTCACCCCGTCCGGCGCGCTGAGGTCGGGCTTGGCCCGCCCATCCCGCGTCGGTCCCTGCGAACTGAATCCCTCCAAAGCATCTTCTTGCCAGTACGTCGCGCCCACGGTCAGGGAACCCGGGCTGTCGGCCGGCACTACCAGACTGCTGGCAGCGGTCTGGTAGTGGAACGCCTGGTAGTAGCTGAACAACTCGAGCGTGCGCGTCGTCGCCTCCGGCTGCCTGGAGATAGCCACGTGATAGACGCCCGGCGCGGGGACGGCATAGACGATGACTTCTAGCGGGTCGTCGTCGCCGTCCTGCACGGCCTCCGATCGAGCCACCTCGGTCAGCGAGCCATCGTCTTCCCGGAAAAGAAAGAGGTCATAGTCGTTCGCCGAAGCGCCCCACGGATCGTCCCACCGCAGACCGAGGACGATCTCTAGTTCACCGGTGACGGTGATTTCGTTGGTGCCATCGGTCGGGCCAAAGTCGTGCCAGCCGTCAGGGCCGTCATCGCGCCACACGCCCATCCAGTGTTGCTGCGCCGCGTTGCCGGCAGCGTTGACCCACAGCACACCGGCTTTGCGGACGGCGCTCACTTTATCGGCCAGGTAGCCGGTGCCGTCACCCGGCCCGCCCAGCGGCCAGCCGCCAGAAAAGGAGATCACGTCCACACCCTGGGCAAGCAACCAATCCACCGCCGCCACCCATCCGGCCTCGTTGCCAAAGTTGACCAGGAAGAGTTGCGCGTCCGGTGCCACGTCGTGGATCAGTTCGGCACAGGCCGTGCCGTGCGGCGTGGCCGGCTGTCCCCAGAAGGCCAGTTCGGAGCCGTCACCGACGAACGAACGGGTGATCACGTCGGCCGGCAGTTCTCCCTCGGCGATGCGGTTGGCATAGCCGAGAAAGCCCACGTCAAGCACGCCGACCTTCACACCACGGCCGGTGAGACCGGCCCACTGCCACTCGGTGACCAGTGAAACGCCAGAGCCTTCACTGACGGTGGCCATCAACGGGGGCAACGAGCGGCGGGCAGGGTGTCGCCCCTGATCGTCGTCGGTCACAGCAGCCAGGGTTTCTCCCGCACGGCCGGAGCTGATCAGCGTCCACAGGAGCCACAGCATGCCAGCAGCCAGGCACAGTGCCAGGCAAATGGAACCGGTGCGGCACTTTATCGTTCTACCTCTGTCTTTTCGTCCGTCAGTTTTGCCGTTCATCCTCGTGTCACCTGCCAAGTTTCCAACTTTTGACACTGAGACGCTCAGCTTTCTTCAGAGGTTCCTACCTTCCCGCCAGCGACGGAGAACCGCCGGCCAAACGACGGTGTGGCGTGAGGTTGTGGTCATACCCCTGACTTGTGCGCTCCCCATTCATCATACAGCAAAACCTCCCCAGACGCATCAGGCATCTGGGGAGGTTTTGACCTGGATAGGTGGGGAGTCTTTGCCCTGGTCGAGTGACCAGGGTCAACCAGCGTGTCACGCTTTCCGCTCTACTCGCCGCTCCCAGAGGAACACCAGCGAAGAGAAGGCCAGTTGCTGTGGCAACGAATAGCCGGCGAAATGAACGCCGGCCCAACCACAAATTGGCACCGGCGTGTATCTCTTATGCGAACAACATGCCCATCACGTAGGGGAGCAGGGCCAACAGGGCCAGCAGGGGATGCCCACGCTGCGTCGTGTTGCGTCTGTCCCAGTTGAAGAGATAGAGCGCCAGCCCAAAGGCCAATACCCCACTCGCCAGCAGGATGACGAGCGACGCCTGTGGATCGAAATCGGCCGGCAAACCCTGGGCCAACCCTCGAAAGGCATTCATCGCCTGGGTGGCGGGCAAGAGCTGAGCCGCCTTACCGACTGCTTCGGGCAACATGCTGTAGGGTAACATCATGCCGCCCAACAGCATCGAGGGCAAAAAGACGAGTTGCGACCACAGCACCGTCATGCGCGAACTGGGCGAAATCACGCCGATCAGCGCGCCGAGCCCGGCGCAGGCAAAGGCCATGAGAAGGAATGTCAGGACAAAGCCGGGCCAATTGGCGGGTGGGGGGGCATCGAACAGCAGGGGTGCGGTGGCGGTGATGATGACCGTGACCACCACCGTATGCAACATGGTGGTCAATGCCGGGATGACCAGGATCGAGAAGGCGGGCACACCATTGATCTTGTAGCTGCGAAAGATGCCGGCTTCGCGGGCCGTCACCAATGGGTCGGGCAATCCCAGGAGCGTGGCGACCAGGATGGCAAAGACCACCATCGCCGGGATCATCGTTTCAAGAAAAAGGGGGTTGATCCCGGTCATGACCAGCCCCATCATGGCATAGAAGCCCAAAGGTAACAGATAGTTCATCATGAGCAACGTCTTGTTGCGCACCCCGGTGCGGAACTCGAAGGCAAAGTGATTGACAAACGCGCTCATTGGGCACCTCCTGTGGTGGTGATTTCCAGAAAACGATCCTCCAGAGAGGGGCGTTCTACCCGCAGGTCGATCAGCGTGTCCTCCTGGGCCTCGACGTGGGCGATGATGGCTGCAACTGTAGGGCCGATGTCGGTGCTAAAGTAGATGCTGTACTCGTCTTTGAACACCTGTTGGCTCACAGCCGGAAAGGTGACGCTGGGCTCGGACAGGCTGGAGCCCTTGGTGCGGACAGAGACCTTGGTCAGGCCCGCGCCGGTTGCGGTCAGCTCAAGCGGGCTGCCGGTCGCGGCGATCTTGCCGCGCAGCAGGATCGCCACGCGGTCCGCCATCTCTTCCGCTTCGGCCATGTCGTGCGTGGCGAGGATGATGGTGGTACCTGCCACTCGCAGTTCGCGCATCAGGTTGTGCAGTTCGACGCGCGACGGGACGTCGAGGCCGGCCGTGGGCTCGTCCAGAAAGAGTACGGGGGGATCGTGGGCCACCGCCAGGGCCAGCGCCAGGCGTCGCTGTTGGCCGGCAGAGAGTTGGTAATACTGGGCACGCCTTTTGTCTGCCAGGCCCAAGCGATCCAGCAAGTCATAGCGTGGGGCGACGCCATGGTAGGCGCAGAAGAACTTGATCGCCTCGTCGACGCGGATGCTATCCGGCAGGCCTGAGGTCTGCAACTGCACGCCGATCACGTTGCGCAGCTTGCGCGCTTGGCGGGCGGGGTCGACACCCATGACGTGCAACGATCCACCGTCGGGAGCGCGCAGCCCTTCCAGACTCTCCAGCGTGCTGGTCTTTCCGGCACCGTTGGGACCCAGCAGGCCAAATATCTCGCCCTGCTGCACCTCGAAATCGATGCCGTCCACAGCGACAAAGTCGCCGTAGGTTTTGCGAAAGCCTCTTACTTTGATGACTGGATCCTTCATGTGATTACTCCTCCCGCAAGAACGCCAGGCTCAGTGGCATGAGGGCCAACAGAAACAGGACACCTCCTATCGCCGTCCCCCACTCCAGCAGCCCGTTTCCGACTACAAGGCCGACCATCCCGACGATGCAGGCGACACCATTCAGCGCGATCAAGGCGCCCGCGAGGCGCCTCAATGTGCCCAGTTTGAGCAATGCCACCCCAAAGGCGATCGAAGGGATGCCCAGAATGGCATAGGCCAGCGTGTTAAGGGCAGCGACCGCCGAGTCGGGCCACTGCTGTACCATCTGTCCCAGCAGTAGACCAGATGTCGCCTGATATTCCGCCATGCCTGTAAAGGCCAGCAGGCGCGGCACAATGGTGATCTGCGACAGGTAGACGAACAGGTTCAAAACGCTGTAGACGGGCACAAAGACCACCCCCATCGCAGACCAGCCAGGGGCAGCAGGTTTGAAATAGACGTACAATGCGGCAAACAGCATGGTCGCGCTCAGGGTAACCAGCGTCGCGTTGACGTAGGTCAGGGTAAAGAGCGCGTCTGGCTCGGCGACATAGGCCAATGCCTGCTCAAAGGTCTCTACCGGGCCCACACTCGCCATACTCCAAATGAGCAGAACCAGCCACAGGGCCGTCACGACCAGACAGAGGGATGATATCACGCCAAGGATTTTGGTTCTCACCGCCCTTCCCTTCGATCCATCTTGTGGGCTGTTTCACCCACAGCAGCCGTTCACTGCCGCCATCAACCGCTCTGGCGGGTCCCCCTTGCTGACAAAGGCATCGGCCCCGGCAGCCAACGCCGCCCGGCGTGCGTCCGGTCGCCCGCTGAGAGCGATGACCGACAGGCGGGGGCAGAGGGCGCGCAAGGTGGGCAGTACAGGGTTGTCATCCTGCAGACCAGGCAACTCCCAGTCGAGCAAAACGAGGTCAGGATGGACTGCTCCCACCTGAGCCAGTAGCTCCTCGGCTCCGGCGGCCTCGCCCACCACGCTCATCCCGGGCTCCTGTTCCAGCAAGAGCCTCAGCGCCGAGCGCACCTTGGATTGATCGTCAGCCAGCAGAACGCGCATTTCATTACCCTCGCCAGCGGTTTGACAGGTTCTCTCCATAGCTGCGCCCAGTATAAAGCAAAACCTCCCCAAATGCACCGGGCATGTGGGGAGGTTTTGAACTGGTCAGGTGGCTAGTCTTTTCCCTGGTCAGGTGACCAGGTGGCTTGTCTGCAGCCGACTTGAGCTGGACCAGCCTCTTGACGCCGGGTTCGTGTCATAGAACAGTGGTTGACCACGATAGCTGGCCCGCCGTCCTCGAACTCGCCCACCACCGCGCTGTCTCGTATATGTATCAGATCGGGGGGCGTTGCCACCCTCCCATAGCGGTCTCGATGTGCTGAGCCACCGCCAAGGCCACGTCCTCGCGCCAGGGGCGAGCCACCACCTGCACTCCTTTGTATATCAATTGACTCATAGCTGTCTTATCATATGAATGTCTTTGGGTTCCAACGCGTACAGCTCTTTGTTTACGCGCTCTGCCAGCCGAAAACCCTGGCTCTTGTAGAACCCTACGGCGGACTCTGAGGGAGTCGCCGAGACATAGAGTTCGCGTGCGCCACTTTCTTTGGCCAACCGAATGATCTCTTGCGTCAATCGTGCTGCGATTCCCCGTCGCCGATAGTGTCTGCTGACAAAGAGCGCGTCTAACTGTGCCATGCTGTCTGTCAACTCGTAACGAAGAATCGAAATCCCAACAAGCAGATCCTCATCAAAGGCCCCAAGTATCACATCCCCTCGAAGGCTCTGCGCAAACCACCCCTCGCTTAGATTCGTGCACTTTTCAGAGTCCCAGCGTGGGCGATGCCACACTTCACTCGTTGAGTTGATGTCTCCGTCTGCATACCTGTAAACAATACCGCCGCTTTCGGAAACGTCAATTTCAGCTATCCGGCCTGGCGACAGTTCTTCCTTTGCCATTTGTCTAATGACTATCACCCTCATTCTCCTTTTTGCTGCATCGTGTAACGAACAGATATTTGCAGAACCAGTCACAGGCATCCACCATCATGGATGGGGTCGCCTCGGCAGTCGTTCACTGCCTCCAGCAGCCGGTCCGGCGGATCGCCTTTGCTAACAAAGGCATCAACCCCGGCCGCCAGGGCTGCCCGGCGCGCCTCCGGTCGTCCGCTAAGGGCGATCACCGACAGGCGGGGACAGAGGGCACGCAAGGTGGGCAACAGGTGGTGTCCTGAGCGCTTCGACCCTTCGACCTGGCTCGGGACAGGCTCAGTCCGAGTTGCACCCGTCGAGAGATTCGCAGCCTGCAAGCCAGGCAGCTCCCAGTCAATCAACACGAGGTCGGGACGGATTGCGCTCACCTGAGCCAACAGGCCCTCGGCTTCGGTAGCCTCGCCTACGACGCTCATCTCTGGGTCTTGCTCCAGCAGCAGTCTCAACGCGGAGCGTACCTTCGGCCAATCATCAGCTATGAAAACGCGCATGTGCTTTCCCTCACCAGCAGTCCGATCATATCTGTGTATCGCTGCACTCAGTATAACGCAAAACCTCCCCCAATGCACCAGGCATGTGGGGAGGTTTTGAACTGGTCAGGTGATGAGTCTTTTTCCTGGTCAGGTGACCAGGCGATGCTGCACAGCCAGGGCCACCGCCTCAGTGCGGCTGGCGACGCCGAGCTTGGACAGAATGTTGCTGACGTGGAATTTAACCGTAGAGCGACTCATCACCAACTGCTCGGCGATTTCGGGGTTGTTCAGCCCGTCGACCATCAAGGCCAGCACCTCCCGCTCGCGGGGGGTCAGATCGTAGCCAGGTGCCTGTGGCTCCCTGGCAGCCTGGACCAGCGCCTGGGCTGCTTCCGGCGCCAGCGTGGAACGACCCGCGTGCGCCGCGCGAATGGCGCCGGCCAACTCGCCAGCCGAGACGTTCTTTAACAGGTAGCCGATAGCGCCTGCCTCCAGTGCCCCCTGCACCAGCTCTTTCTCTTTAAAGCTGGTCAGGGCGATGACCTGTATCCCCGGACAGCGCTCCCGGATGGCATGGGTGGCAGCCGCGCCGTCCATGCCGGGCATGACCAGGTCCATCAACACCACGTCGGGCTGAAACCGCTCGCAAAGGCGCACGGCCTCCTCACCGCTGCCCGCCTCCCCGACCAGTTCGAGGTCCTCGAAGGCCAGCAGAAAAGCGCCCAGCCCGCTGCGCACCACAGCGTGGTCATCTACCAGCAACACGCGAATAGGAGTTGGCTCACTCATAGGCTTTCCCTCCTCAAATTGCCAGCCAAGCTACGCCTCAAACCGACAAGTGGATGCCCCAGTTTGCTGGGGGGAACGCGGCAAGCCGCGACGTCCAGAAATTTCGTCATCCGTCATCCTTCTCGCACACCGCTGCTTTCTCGCGCAGCCACTCTTTGTCACAAGTCCCGGGCGACCACCATCAAGGTGATGTCATCAAACTGGGGTGCATCACCCACAAATTCACGCACCTCCGCGATCAGGGCATCCTGCATGCCCTGGGCCGAACACCCCGCGCTGGCCTGTGCCACCTCCAGCAGCCGCTTCTCGCCGAAAAATGCCTCTTGCCGGTTCTGCGCTTCGGTGATGCCGTCCGTGTAGAGCAGCAGCATCTCGCCAGGAGCAAGCTGAACGACAGCCTGCTCCCAGGCCACGTCTTCAGTCACGCCCAGGGCCATGCCCGTTCCGCGCAGCACTTGAACGTCGTCTCTGTTTTGAGCGCCGAGCAGATATGGCGGGTTATGCCCTGCGTTGCAATAGGTCAACGTCCCGCTGGCCGGTTCGAGGATGCCGTAAAAAACGGTGACGAACATGTCTGCACGCGCATCCATCAGAATGCGGCGATTGGTAGCACTGAGCACGAGATCAGGTCGCGTATGATGCTCGGCCGCATAGGTCCGGATGAGCGTACGGCACAAGGCCATGTACAACGCGGCCCCTATCCCTTTGTCGGCCACATCAGCGACCAGCAGGCCCAACCGTCCGTCGGGTAGCGGGATGACATCGTAGAAATCGCCAGACGTCTCTCTGGCCGGTTCCAGCATGGCCGCAAGCTGCCAGCCAGCCATGTCGGGCAGAGCGTCGGGCAAAAAGCTGGCCTGTATCTGCCCCGCCAGAGCCAGTTCCTGTGCGACTCTCTGCTGAGCCAGCGTCTGGGCATAAACTCGGGCGCCGTGCAGCGTCGAGGAAATCTGGGCTGCGAGGGACTGAACCGCCGGCACCCAATTGGCCACCGCACCAGGATCCCCACGGCGCCGTACTACACAGACACCGCCTATGGATTGTGCACTTTCAACCCCAATAATGGGCGCCACCAGCAGAGCATCGCTGGCTGGCGCTTCATCCCCCCACGGCACGGCGGTCCCTGGCAAGAAGTAGTGTGCGTCAGATATGGTATGCAGCCATGTCCAGACCGGCTCTTCCATCGCTGGTCCATCAGCCGGATAGTGTAACAAGCGCTGATCGGGAAAGATCCAAATCTCTATCTGGCTGTCCGAGAATATGCCAGGAACGTGTGCCCTCAACAGTTCCGGTAAAGTGGAAGCATCTGGGGGCGCATTGACGATCGCGCGCCCCAGGCGCTCCAGTTTTTCAGCCACGATCAGCGCCTGGGCTGCCTCCGGGGCCAGAGTAGGGCGACCAGCGTGGGCCTTCCGGATGGCATCGGCCAACTCGTCGATCGAGACGTTCTTGAGCAAGTAGCCAATCGCGCCAGCCTCCAATGCCCCCTGCACCAACTCTTTTTCCTGAAAGCTGGTCAGGATGATGACCTGTATCTGGGGGCAGCGCTCCCGGATGGCACGGGTGGCTGCCGCACCGTCCATCTCGGGCATCAACAGGTCCATCAGCACGACGTCGGGCTGGAGCTGTTCGCACAGGCGGACGGCCTGCCTGCCACTGCTCGCCTCCCCGACCAGTTCCAGGTCGTCGTAGGCCAGCAGGAAGGCTGCCAGACCACGGCGCACCACGGCGTGGTCGTCCACCAGTAGAACTCGAATTGGATTTAGCTCGGTCATAGGTGTCCTCTTTTTATGGGTGCACGAAGGATGAAAAACCAGACAAAAGACCACATGAGCATGACTTCTTCTCCCTCATCCGCTCTTTATCTTCTGTCCTTCGTCCAACCTCCACACGACCGCGACCTCCGTGCCGCGCTCTACCTCGCTCACGATCCTGAGCTCAGCCCCGATGGCCTCGACTCGCTCACGCATGATGCCCAGCCCCAGACTGTCCGGCGAGATATCCTCCGGGTCAAAGCCACGTCCGTCATCGCTGATGCGCAACGTCACCTGCCCCGGCCCGCAGTGCAGGCACACCGATGCCTGGTTGGCCCCTGCGTGCTTGGCCACGTTGTTCAGCGCCTCCTGGGCGACGCGGTACAGCGCGACTTTTACCTCGGGAAGCAGGTTGCACTCACCGTCCACCGCCACGGCAACCGGCACCCGCGCGCGGCCGGTGACGGACTCGGCGAGCTGGCGCAGTAGATCGCCCAGGCTTGCCTCGACGAGGGCCGATGGGCGCAACTCCAAAAGCAGCGTGCGCATCTCAGCCAACGCACCCCGGGTCAACTCGCGCAACTCCTCCAGCCGCCGCCGTCCCTCATCCGGGTGGCGCTTCCACAGACGGGGCAGCACTTCGGCGATCAGGCTGGCCGAAAAGAGGGTCTGGGTGACGGCGTCGTGCAGATCGCGGGCCAGGCGCTGGCGTTCGTCTACAACGGCCAGTTCCTGCGCCCGTTCGTAAAGTTGGGCGTTCTCGATGGCCAGGGCAGCCCGCTGCGCCAGGGCCATGAAGAGCCGCAGCTCTTCCCCACCGAAGGCGCGGGGTTGGAGGTAATCCACATTGAACACGCCAAAGACTTGGCCACCAATCTTGATCGGAACGTGTATGAAGGAGCGAATCCCCTCCGGTTCGGTGATATGCCTGGCAACGTGCGGGTCGGTGCGGGTATCCTCGACGATGATCGGCTCACCGCTGGCCATCACACGGCCCGCGCCCCCCTCACCCCGGGCAAAGACCATCCGGGCCATCGTCTCGGGATGGAAGCCACGAGCAGCCTGGACGATCAGCCTCTCTCGTTGCGCATCCCACACCATCAGCGAGCTTTTGTCGGCCTGAAGGATGCCCACAGCCACATCCGTCAGCGTCTCCAGAACCTGATCCAGATCCAGGTGACGGTAAAGTTCTTCGTCAGCATGGTAGAGAGCCTCCAGCTCCTCCATGCGCTGCTCAGCCTCAGCAAACAAGCGAGCGTTGTCCAGGGCTACAGCGACCTGGTCGGCAATGGTGAAGAGCAACAGTTGGTCCTCCTCATCCCAGGCATGAGGGTGATACGACTGAACGCTGATGACCCCGATCACGCGCTCGCCGACCAGCATCGGCGCTCCCAGCCAGGACACAGCAGGCTGCATCGTCCCAAATAGCCGTGGCAACGGCAAGCCGTCTAGCTCCTTTTCATCCCGAATGACCAGCGGTTTCTTCTCGGCCACAACGAGGGAGGTCAGTCCATCGCCCAGAGGAAGCCGTTCCGGGGGCTCCCGGACCCCCTGGTCGACCCGGAAGCGAAAGTCCAGCTCGCCCGCCTCCTCGTCATAAAGGGCAATGAAGAAAGCCTCAGCCCGGAAGGCAGGGGCAATCTCGTGATACACCCTCTCCAGCAGGTCATCCAAGTGGAGGGTGGCGCTGGCAGCGCCCGCGATGCGGTTGACGACGGCCAACCGCTCGGCTCGGCTGCTGGTCTGTTCGAACAGGACGGCGTTCTGGATGGCGATGGCCGTCTGGCTGGCGATGGCCGTCAGCAAGTTCCGGTCGTGCTCGTCATAGGCGCCAGGGGTGGTATAACTCTGAACCGCCATCACCCCCAGCACCCGGTCGCCGATCAGCAACGGCACACCCAGCCAGGACAAGGCAATCTGCCCGATCAATTCGATCTCCAACTCCTCCAGCCGCTTGGGCAGGTCTTCTTTGATGAGCAGTGGCGTGCGGTGGCGGATGATGTACTCGGTGAGGCCCTGGCCGGCCTGCCGGGTGACGTAGGGCTTGTGAATTTCTCCCTGCCTGACATCCAGGGCGAACGTGATCCCGTCCCCGTCCGGGTTGTACAGGGCAACGTAAAAGTTGGTGGCATCCACCAGGCGTGAGACACCCCGGTAAGCCTCATCCACCACCTGGTCTACGTCGAGGCGCGCGGTGAGGGCCTGGCCCAGTTCGTTCAGCACGGCCTGTTCCTCCGCCCGTTGCTGAGTCTCAGCAAAGAGACGGGCGTTCTCGAGGGCCACGGCGGCCTGGTTGGCGATGCTGGCGAGGATCTGCTGATGCCCCTCGTCAAAAGCCCCCCGCTGATAGCTGCCCACGACGACCGCGCCTACCACCTTGTCGCCATAGAGCATGGGCACACCGAGCCAACCGTGATTGACCTTTGGCGAGCCGGTGGGCACAATCTCGACATCCAGCTTGGCCTTTTCCTCTGTCAGACTGTAGAAACGCAGCGGCTGCCGGTCATGGATGATCATCTTGAGCAACCCTTTGTCCAGCACGTATCGTTCCTCGGGGTAATGCACGCCTTCGTCCACGTTGATCTCGACGTTGACAACATTGGTCGCTTTGTCATACAGGGCTATCATGTAAAAGTCGGCCGGCGCCACGTGGGTGATCTGCTCGTAAAGTGCTTGGAGCAGTTGATCCTGGTCCAGCACGGAGGAGATGATGCGGCTGGCATCGGCCAGGGCACGCAGCTCCCGTACCTGGCGGGCGGTGTCGCGAAACAATCGCGCGTTCTCCATGGCGACGCCGATCTGGTGGCCAACCGAGGTGAGCAACTCAATGTCCTGCTGGGAGAACTCGCGATAGCCATGGGTTATGACAAACAAAGAACCGAGGACGATTCGCCTCGAAACCAGGGGAAAGATGGCGAGCGAGTGGAAACCAGCCTCCCTGACCGCCAAGCGCGTCAGTCGCGGATCCGTGGACACATCCCGCACGACCAATGGTTCGCCGGTCTGGACCACGCGGCCCGAGAAGCCCTCCCCAACCTTGAGATTGTCAACGTCGGCCACAAACTGGGCACTGAGGCCCCTGTGTGCGGCGATCGTTAAAACCTCGCCGCCCTGGTGTAGGAGATAGATCCCCCCGGCCTCCAGCCCGGTCACCTCGAGCGTTTTATCCAGAGCGCCTTTCAAGATTTCTTGCAGGTCCAGGGAGCGGCTCACCACGGCGGCAATCGCGTTGAGGGCCGCCAACTCTTTGGTTCGTTCAGACACTCGCTGCTCGAGGTGGGTGTACGACTCCTGGAGTTGGGCTGACATTACGCTGAACTGGCTAGCCAGTTCCTCGATTTCATCTCCTGTGCGCGCAGTAATGGTTTGACCGAAATCACCCTGGGCCACCGCCTGGGCAGCGCCGATAAGGTCCGTCACAGGCCTGGTGATCTGCCGGACGCCTATCGCCACCACGATGGCCGGCACCACAACACCCAGCGCCAGCAGCAAGAGCAGGAATCGCTGGTAACCGCGATAGCCAACCGTCAGTGCCGCCCAGCTCTCCTCAGCGACGAGGCCCCAAGCCGTACCCGGCACCGGGGCGAAACCGGCCACGATATCCTGGCCTTCAAGGTCACGGGTGCGCAGCGCACCCACCTGACCGCTCAACACCTGCTGCACCACCGCTTGCGAGGAAAAGTCCTCTCCAATGCGGTCGGGGTCAGAGTGATAGATCACCTGGCCGTTGCCATCCACCAGGTAAGTGCTGCCGCTCTCCCCGATGCGCAGTTTTACGATGTCACCGTAGAAAGCACTGACGGCCGTTGCGCCCAGACGGAACATGCCCACCATGGCTCCCACAAACTCGCCCTGCTCGCCGGTGATGGGCACAGCCACGCAGATGACTTTTGCGCCGTCTGGCCCCATGGTCACGACGTCCGAGTAGACCCGTCCCTGGAAGCCCGATATCTGGGCGCGAACCAGGTCCCGAAAACAGAGGCGAGCGGACCAGTCTTGTCCCAAGATCTCTGGCCGTTCTGGTTCGGTAGCCACGACTGCCCCAAAGTTATCTAGAATCAGTGCGCCAGCATCAAAGATCGCCACACGGTTGCTGGCTTCCATGAGGGCGTCACGCTGGGCAGCCGGATCATCCTGGTAGATACCCACTGTGCGCGCCAGGCCGGCGAGAAGCTCGGTGTATTCCGCCAGTTCCGTCGCCAACTGGCCGGCCGACAGGCGGGTTAGCTCCTGATCGCGTTCAATCGCTAACTCCTCTGTCACCCGTTGGTAAGCAACGAAGGTGATCAGGGCGACGCCGAACAGGATGATCGCCGTAGGCACAAAAGATCGGACGATGATTTTGGTGCGCAGACTCCCCCAGCGGATTCGCAGCATCACAACCGCCTTCCTACTCCCTCCCTTGCTGGGCTCCCTGGATCTGGCGACAGGCGGTCTGCATCTGGTCCATCGATCCCTCGCCCAGGGTGAAGATCTGATCCCATGCCGCGTACGCAATCTGCTTCGCCTCAGCCATGTTGGCAAAGACCTCGGCCGTCACCGAGTAGCCCTTGAGGTGCCCGTCCGCAAAAGCGGCGATGTTCACATCCTTTGCTTTCTCTGGGAACTCGTCACGTATAAAGCCCACCCACTCATCTACCAAGGAAGCACGCGCCGGCTGGAGAAAGCTGGCCCGGGCCATGGCCCGGCCATACTCTTTACTGATGAGAAATTTGAGCAGTTCCCAGGCAGCATCGGGGTGCTTGGTCCCGGCATAGATGCCAAAGCCATCCGTCGTGGCCAGCGTCACCCGTCGAACTGGCCCTGCTGGGAACGGGGCAACGCCTACCCGAAAGTCAGCCCTGGTCAGAATATCCTTGAGCGCCCACGAGCCATCCTCCACCATGGCGATGCGCCCGGCAATGAAAGCCTGACGCGTCCCCAAGTTCTGCACATCCAAAGGACCGGCCATGACTCGGTCGTCCCACATGCGAGCGCGAATCCATTCCATGGCTGCCATGGCCTCAGGCCCGCACATCAGGCTGCGGGTGGGATCGCCGGGGTCCACAAAGTACCCGCCCCAGCCATTGACATGTATCTGAACACGGTCCCAGGAAATGTCGATCATACTGCCCCACAGGTCAGTTTTGCCGTCGCCATCACGGTCGCGGGTGAGCCGCTTCATCGCCGCCAGGTAGTCGTCGTGGTTCCAGGTTTCATCGGGGTAATCCACGCCGTATTCGTCAAACAGGTCCTTGTTGTAATAGAGTGCCAGCGCGCCGTGGTACTTGGGCAAGCCGTACTGCTGCCCCTCTCTGGTAAAGAAGGATCTGTACTGGGCCGGATCCCAATCGTCAATCGTCGCCTGATCCAGATCGGCCTCCACATAGGGGTGCAGATCCAGCGCATAGCCTTTCTGGGCCAGGATGGGGAAGAAGCCACAGCAGGCCTGGAAGACATCGGGCGCGGTGCCGGCCTGCATATCCGCCAGCATCTTTTCTTCAAAGTTCTCCGGGTCAGGGGTATAGAAGACACGAACGTTTGGCTGGGTCGCATGGAATTGTTCCAGCATTTGCTGAGCCATAGGGGGGAACCAGTCAGTTCGCCAGTCCTGGTAGACCAACTGCACTTTTTCTTCGCCCCGAGGAGTGGGCCTGGAGCGCTGCGGGGTGCAGGCGCCCAGGACAGCGCCCGCTGCCACCCCTGCCAGATAGAGGAACTTGCGCCGCGAGATCGTTGGTAAATCGGCGGGATCCAATCGCCGGTTCTTGTGTCCGCCACTCGGCGGTTGCTTCATCTTCTCTCTCCTTCAAGACATGGTTACCCGGCAGAGTATACCACAAGACGACCCATTTTGCACATTTCACCTGTCCAAATAGAACCTCCCCAGGTGCACCAGGCACCTGGGGAGGTGAATCCCTGCGTCTGTCGGTTCGGGTATCCCTCGTTTCCACTCAGCCGGCTGGCCGGTGACGCGGCGCGCGCCGCGCCGTGTAGACGGTCCACGTGAGCATCGCCGCCGCCAACGCGAGCAACAGCCACTCCTCAGGCTCCGGGACGCCCGTCACACTGAACGGGCTTTGCGGCGTGGTCTCGCCGACTTGCTCGACCTCGCGCTGGAAGCGGTCGCCACTCGCCTCGAGCCGATCGAGCAGGTCCTCTTGCGACTGGGTGACGAGCACGATCATGGACGAATAGGGCGTGACGATGCCGTGCTCGACGGCAATGGCATGCAGGCCATCGAGTGTGTCTAGCTGACCCAGCGCGGCGCGTTGGCGGTGCATCGCCGCCAGGATGAGCTGTCGGGCGGCAAGCGCCACAAAGCCGTCACTCGCGGCGTGGACGGTGAGCGCATCGCCGGTCCCGGCGGTCTCTGTCGGGATGGTCAACCACGTGTAGCCGTCGATCCTGTCAGGCGGCGAACTGCTCCCTTTAGCCTCAAGCGCGACCGCCAACCTCGTCAGTGCCTCTTCGACGCCGCCGACGACCCCTCCGCCAGTGGCCTGGATCGCGTCCAGCGTCGCGTCGTCATAGCCCAGCGGAAAGTCGCCGCCGAGGTGAACCATCCATACCGGCGCGTCGGGCACCGGCACCGCGATGTCACCGGCACCCAACTCGTAGCCGGAGCCATCGGTCAGCACCAGGATTGCGTCGTACGCCTGTCCGGCCTGGAGCGCGTCGAACTGCACCAGCAGCTCGGCCGCATTCTGCCCACCGTAATACATGATGCCGTCGGGATCGAGCTCGGTGAGGTCAAGCCGCGATGGGGCGTCACCTCGAAACGTCGACGCCGTGAGGTAGACGTCGACCGTCGCCGCTGACCTGGCCTCCTCAGCCAGCCGTGCCAGCGCCATCTTGACGTCCCTCGCGTGCTCGGTCATGCTGCCCGAGCGATCGAGGACGATGGCGAGTCGAGCGCCACCGGGAACGATGGACAGATCGCCAGCCGGCACGGGTCGAACGATGACCGTCTCGCCGTTTGGAAAATCAACGCGATGGGCAACCGGCCTCACGGGCGACGTGGCCGGTACAGACGCCGGCAGCCAGGTCTCGTCGCCAGCCACCATCGGCTCGCCGTTCACCAGCCGCTCCGATGCCTCATCCCAGTAGACGTTGCGCTTCTCGGCCAGGCGCGGCAGAGGCCATGCATCGCCGCTGGCCAGCACGCGCCACGTGAGCCACATATGCAGTGGCGGTGCGTCCTCAACGACCGAGTGATCCGAAGCACCATCCCAGCGCCAGCTCTGCGGCTCAACCGGGAACACTCGCAGCCGGTACTGGCGCGGCCCGATCTGCTCGACCAGCGCCGGATCCCGCCTCAACCGTAGCTCGTTGCGATAGACCGCCTGCGCTGCGCCTCGCGGGGAGACCCGATAGCTGAAGCGCGCGTCACGGTCAGGACTGTTGCCGAGCCACACGCCGGTGATGACGGCCGATTCAGGCAGGCTAAAGTAGTAGACAACTTCCTGACGTTGAGCCGTCTGGTTCTGATAGACCTCGTATAGCTCAACCTCGGCCCAGTCACCGTTCTCGGCGACGGCGATCTCCTGGCGCAAGAGGTAGATTTCGCGGTCGTCAACGGCCTCCCAGGCAGCCTGTGCCTGGTCGATCGACCAGGTCGAGCGCACGGCGCGGACGATCGTGTCGTGCTCGCCGTCAACGATCGATTGGTCAAAGAACGTCTCGTACAGCTTGGCGGCCTCGAGGGGTTCCTCGCGCAGCGCACGATTGTCGGGCCCGCTGCCGTCCCCCGGCGCGCTGACCGGCACGTAGAGCAGCGGGCGCGCGACGACCTCGTAGAGTTGCTGGACGCGCCCGGCACCCTCGGGCGACATGTTGAGTGACCACTCATACATCTCGCTCACGTGGCGCACCTCGCCGACGGCACTGACGTAGCGGACGGGGGCCAGGTAGGCGTTGAGCAGACCGTCACGTATCGCTTCCCTCCGATCCAGGATCGTCTGGGCTTCGGCCGGGGTGGCCGGTGGGGTCTCGAGCAGCGCGAACGCTTCGTGTTGCGGTTGCCGGTTCGTCTGGACGAACAGCAGGGCACTTGCAGCCAGGACGGCTGTCGTGAGCAGGGCGGGGCGCGGCCGCCCGTAGCCCGTGACAAGCTTGCGCACGCCGCGCCACCACGCTCGGAAGTAGAGGATCGGTACGGCCACTGGCATCACGACGAACAGCGTCGCCGTATAGGCCGCCAAGACTATCCCTAGAGCCCACAGCGGCACCCAACGCCACTCGGGGACATTGCGCAGGAGATCCCTCAGGGTATCCCATCCCAGGACGGCGACCGGCGCAGCGTAGAAGGCGATCCAGATACTGGCGTACAGACCGGTCAGAAGCAGAAGCGTCAGTCCGATGGCACGCAGGTGAGTCAGCAACGACCCGCGTGTCTCGACGTCTCGATCAAGGATCTGCCACAGCAGGGCGACGATGCCCAGGCCGGCGATCGACAGAAGAAAGGCAACAGCCGGCGTCATCTGGCGCACGACAAAGAACCGTATGCCCACTATGAGCATCAACGGCCCCTCGACCCCGTAACCGAGCATGAAGAGCCGGCCAGGTGACCGGCGCAGAACGGTCAGCCCAAGAGCCACCGCCACCGCCGGAATGGCGGTCAGGATTGCAGCGTAGGCCAGGAACGCTGCCGGGATCGCACCTGCCCGGACGGCGGTCATCATCTCTGGCAGCACCTGTGGGGCAAAGCCCAGGAACATGAACGCCAGGAAGATAATGTTCCACGACCAGAACAGGCCATAGGCCCAGCCGCGCGGGCTGGCAAGTTTGCGGAAAAAAGTCGTCAGTCGTTCTTTCATCATGACGAACCTCCTTCAAGATGGTGCGCTACGGCATCGTGCAGCGCACGGTAGAGTGCGCGGATGTCGGTCGCATACGGATCGTGCACGGCATCGAACAAAATAGTGACCAGAACCCAGCGATCGCGTTCGGGCGGCAGGTCGGCCCAGATGCGCGTCCCATAGTCGTCGGTGGTGCGGTTCACCGACTGGAACCAGTACGCCGCCGACAGCAGGTCGTGACCGTCGCCGTCACCCAGGGAGACGAGGCGCAGTGGAAAATCGGGGTCGACGAGATGGGTGCTCGATCCATCGATCGAGAAACCATAGACTTCGAAGCAACGCTCTGGCCGATGGTGGGCACGCCAGGACGGGCTGGGGATGAGGATCATCGAGCCGGTGGCGCCGCGCCATTCAAAGCGCCGCCGGTCAGCCGACTCGGCGCCGCCGCGGGTCAGCCATTCGATCTCGCCGGGCGTGAGTGGCATGGGCTCGGTGACGAGCTCGACCGGAAACTCCCAGCCCGGCGGCGGCTGCGCCAGCCCGGTACGCGGTCGCGGGGTGTAGACGAGCGCCATGGCCAGGATGGCCATCGCCAGGAGGGGTGGCAGCCAGCTCGGGCGGGCGAGAGGAGATGGCGTGCGATCGTCAGTGTCTCGTGCCTCCCCTTCGTCCCGCGCAGTTGGCCGCCGCAGCCGCAGGAGGGCGACCGTTGCCGCACAGGCCGCGACGAAGCCGAGCACGCCGAGCGGGACGTGGAGCATCTCGGCAGCCAGCCGCCAACCAGCCACCTGCCCGACGACGACCAGCACGCCGACGCGGGCCAGATTGGCGGTGAACAGCAGGCCGGCGAAGACGAGCGCGGTCAGGAACCAACGGAAATTCAAGGACCGGCGCTCGACCCACGTCGTCGCAATGATGAACAGCGTGCCAGTCCACAGGCTCTTGACCCCGCTGCACGGCAGATCGACCTGCGACACCCCGTTTTCGAGCACGAGGATCGTGTCGATGCCGATGGAGGCGACGCCGGCAGCCCCCAGCCCGTCGCGGACGATGGCCGCGGTGAGAATGCGCATCGGATAGCCGACAAAAGTCTGCATGTGCTCGCCGAACGGCAGCGCACCGATGAGCAGCAGCGCCGCAGGCAGCCCCTGCCGCCAGCGCCACGGCAGCATCCACAGTCCTAGTAGCCCATAGCTGGCCAGCCCGAACAGACTCGCCGACAGGGTGTTGATGTCGAGAAAGCGCTCGACGGCGAGGTAGAGCACAGAAGCGCCAAGGACAAGGATGAGCGCCGGGAGAAACAACTGCGGTGACGCGTCAATCTGCGGTCGCAGGCGCTCTTTGCGCACCTGCGTGGCGATCAGCACGAGCACGCCGACGAGCACCAGTTGGTTGGTGCGAAAATCCTCGCGTGAAAAGATGACCTTGAGATAGTCAAATACCGGCCGGTAGAGCCACAGCCACAGGCCGGCGATCGTCGTGTTGGCAGCTATCCGCACAGTGCGGGGCAGTGATGCGGACCGATCGATGACTGGGCCTGCCCGCATATCTATCGTCGACACGAGTCGTCTGTCCATTCGTTCATGGGCTACACCTCTGGCGACCGGTAAATGTGGTGATTTCTCGGCTAGCGTCCATACCCAGGATATTGTGAC
>Ga0180437_10003880_pt1 | contig 21789 bp, 48 predicted proteins | sample SS_ome_4_FD_132410 | JGI IMG/M metagenome (GOLD analysis project Ga0180437, IMG submission 132410) | Hypersaline lake sediment archaeal communities from the Salton Sea, California, USA - SS_3_D_1 metaG | ecosystem: Environmental > Aquatic > Non-marine Saline and Alkaline > Hypersaline >...
TGATGAACTTGCAAAAGTTCTGTCCAAGATTTGGGGTGCAACATTTCGTGTCTTGGAAGGAAGTGCAGAACTCCTATCAGCCTATTGCATCCATCAGTTGCTTGATATCATTCTTCCTTATAAGGATGATCTTGTTGCGCAGTGGTGGCAAATGCATCACATCCATCATGCCGCCCGAACAGGGGCTATCGAACCTGAAGAAGTCCTGAATCTTTGGAAGGAATACCAGACTAAGAGGCTTAAGACCTTTTCAGAAGAAGAACGTATTTTGCTCACTCTGAAGATCATCGGGCGTCGTTTTCATTATGCCCATCAGCACAAAGAACTTCTCAAGATGATCAAAGATGCAAATAAGAAAAGGAAGAAATCACAGAGAGTGCGCCTCAAGTTTATCGAAGAGGCTTTGGAGAAGTGCACAAAAGCTTACGAGAAGGAAAAGAAGCAGAAGAGAGGCCCGAGGAATTACCGCTACTGTTGGTTGACCGATAACCACTGGGAAGAGTAATGGGTAAATGGAATCAAAAGATGCTTCGAGAAGGGCGTTGTGTCAATTGTGGTAAAGAGCGCTCTTCAGATAGCAAACGTTATTGTGATCGTTGTTTAGAAGTCCATGCGAGGCAAAGTAGAAATTGGGCTAAGAATAACCCAGATAAAATAAGAGCATCAAATAAAGTTTACTCAAAAAAATGGCGTGAAGAACACAATGATAAGTATCAAGACCAGAAAGTTCGCTGGAATGATCGTACTAGAAAGACCGCTGTCAATCATCGTAAAAGATGGTCATCTCAAGAAGAAGAATGGTTGTGGAAGAATCAGCATCTTTCTCGCAGAGAGTTGTGTGAGACTTTAGGCCGTACGATTGTTGCTATTTTTGATCGTCTCTACTTACTGAAGGAAAGCAGAGAAAGAGATGAAGATCACTGAAGAGCAAGTTACGCTGCTAGTAGACCTCACTACAGTGATCGAACTCAATCTTGGCTACAAGATTGGTTATACTCACCCATGTGGTTCTTTTACAAGTCCTGAGGATGACTTTGTTATCTTTGACACTCTCACAGAAGAAGACGCGGGCTATCTTGGTCTTGAGGGTGGAGGTAAACCTCAACTGGTTGCCCGAGAAGACTATGAGAGGCGTCAGGCAGGTATTGGAGTCCAAGAAGGACCAAACCAATTTTGCTTGCATGATGATAAAGTTGAAGACCTCCTCAAAGAGATTAATGAAGCTCTTATGTCCGGTAGAATCTTTTTTGATCCAGTGCTTGAGAAGAAGATTGGTTATAAGACATTCAGGATTGCAAAACGAGCTGACGGGTGTTTTAATGTGAGAGTAATGTCTGAAACACGCGAATCAGGCTGTACTCAGACACTTGAAGAGCTTCAACGCCTTAGTCAATATGACTCCGAAAAGCAACAGGCCCTTGAACTTATCAAAAAAGAGTGGCCTGAAGCTTTTTAAAATAAGCGTAAAAAACGAATCGATCCTTTCGTATAAATAGAAACGAAAGGAGGCACAATGCCTAAGAAATTAGTTTTGATTGATGAGATTCGCAAACTCAAGGATGTGTCTGAGCTCGAGCCCGGGCAGAAGATTGACTTTGAGGCTATTCGAGATAAGCTCGTAATGGTTAAGGTCGAATATCTGCGCAATCCGAAAGCGAAGGTTCGAGAGAGGCAGAAGAGAGAATGCGCACATCGAATTGAGCAAGGTAAGTCGCTCCACATTTATACGGGCGAGCTTATTGCTGTGGGTAAGAACAAGAAAGGGTTTTGGTACATTTGTGTTCGTGCTCAGCAGCGCCGCAATTATGCCAAGGACGATCCAAAGAGATATAAGTGGGCGTATCGTTCACTTAGTGAAAATGGTGGAACATTCCTGAGCATTAGCCGTTTATGAGAATTAACCATGCATGACAAATTGTATGAGTTTCTTGAGAAACTTCCAAGAGCACACTTGATCAATTTGCTTTGGCATGCACTCGATGAGATGCAGGCTTATAATGGTCGCTCACGTACCTGGTGTATCATGGAAGCACTAGGTGGAGAGGAAGTCGAAGAAGGTAAGTGGAAGTTTCCTACATTGAAGAAAGCGAAAGAAAACACAGAGTCCATGGGTCTTTAGGAGTAATCAAATGGTGCTCGTTCGTAAAGCAGGAAAGAACAGTTTCGATCTGAAGAACCTGTCCTTGGGTAAGCTTGAGGTCATCGAGCGTGCCTTGGAGAGGCTTAAGAGAGATGGAGATCTTGGTCCCGTGGGTGAGGACGTGCTTGACTATCTGAAAGGTCAGGAACTCCGCAAGCAGAGGCCGTTCGCTTAATATTCAATAAATTTTGAAATAAGGTAAACGTTCGTTTGCTTTCATCGTATAAAAGATGACAATAAAGAGATTCATTAGTTCGGGAGGAACTTTTTTATGGCGGGCTTCAGACGGGAAAGTGTTTAAGACATTTGCTGAAGCAGCGCAGTATGAAAAACATCCACAATACGTGCCGGTGGAAAACACACCAAAAAAAGGAGTAGGTACGATGGGACAGAACGGAACACCAGAAGCGGGAAGACAGTATTTGGTCGAGTCCTATATGGACTACAAGAAGGGATACATTCGTATCCGGCCTTGTGAAGGCCAGGGACTCAACTCGCATTGGAATCTCCGCTTTCCGCGGAAGTTCCGGGACAACCTTGAGCCCGGCGTTAAGTTTATGACCGCGCTGAAGACGGGCCGTAGCCATTATATCCCGCAGGGCGAGATTCAGTGGCTGCAGGCGGTTAGCATTAATATGCGCGGCCAGGAGCAGAGCAGATCAAAGCGACCGAAGGTCACACCGAACAATAAGCCGGCCGCCACGCCGAAGCTGGGCAAGAGAAAGATCCAGTTCAAGAAGGATGAATAAGATGCGAGAAGAATTTATCGTCAAAGCGGTAAGAGTCCTAAAAGCTCCTGGAGGTACTGTTCAGGCAAAGATCTCATTCCTGAAGCATAAAGGAATGACTGACGCTGAGATCACTGAGGCCCTTAATCGAGCAACCAATGGGGAGATCGTAAGATCAGCATTGGGCATTTAAACCTCTCCCATTTTATATTGAGTTAAATTCATGTCTGAGACATCTGGTTCTTTTTACTGTGTCTGTTGCGGCAAGACTCTTGGTCAGGCTGCAAAAGAGAAAGGCAAGTTCGCCTGCAAGCGTTGCCGCGCAAAAGGTGAGGATGTGGTGAACGCGGCTATCGAGGCGAGGAAGAAAGATGAGGAAAGAGGTGAGAAGATTTTAAAAGCTCTTAAGAGTTCAGCCAAATCTTCTTTGAACAATTTTGGTGCGAAAGCAAGAGCAGCTAAGAAAGCCCTCAATACGAAGCAGAAGAATTCATCGAATGCTCTTACTAAGAAAGAGCTCTTTGAGGTTGCAGAGCTATTAGGTTATGGTGAGGATGCTTGGGGTGACATGTATGAGGACGAGGATTTCTATGACGATGAGGATTTCTATGACGATGAGGATTTCTCCTGGCATGCGAAGGTAAAGAGCACAAAATCAAAGATCAACGTCTGCTGCATTTGCCAAAAGAAAGTAAAGTGCCATCACCATGACCTTGGTTTTATCTGTTCTGAGTGCTTAGCAAAAAAGAAATGCCCAATCTGCTCGAGCAACTTAATTGAAGAGGACAAGGACTTGTGCGATGAGTGTCTGACTAAAATACTGAAGAAACAGAAACCAAAACCAAATGACCAGAAACCTAAACCGAAGGTTGGCCAGAGAAAGGTGAAATTCGCCGATGACTCCTGTTCGTAAACTATGTAGTGAATGCGGACACCCTTTTCTAACTGAAGATTCGAACTCCAATCAGTGTCAAATATGCCTAGGGGATCTTTTTGCGTTCCTTTGTCCTAATTGTAATGATTACTCTTATGTGGATGTTGACGATAAGCATGCTTTTTGTCCATCATGTCATGTGTTAGTCGCACATCACTTATCTGGATCTTACTCTTGGTGTACTTGTTCCCTATGTGCTCGGCAATTTAAGAGCACAGCAGCAAAAGCAACTGAATGCCCAGATTGCTTGCATAACGCTCTTGAGGAAGACACCTTTGGGAAGGAACTTCTTAAGGAGTTAGAAAAGCAGGCAAAGAAGGCTGAGGAAGATTGGCCTGAGATCCAAAAGATCCTGGAGACAAAAGTAATTGTTTGTCCTGTTTGTCAGATAAATAAGATTCCATATGCTGAGAAACTTTGTAAGTCTTGTCTCAAAGAGATCATGCAAGAGCAAGGATTGGAATCTAAACCAACAAAAACTAAGACTGCCAAGCCAAAGCCCAAACCTGGGCAACGCAAAGTTCAAATCAAAGATTCGTAAACATTCGATTCCTTCCTTCGTATAAAAAGAAAAGGAGAATTCTAATGAAAAAGATCGTTTTCACACTGAAGGATGGTTCGAAGGTGGACTTTGATAAGCTCACCGGGATGAGTCACGACAAGACGGCTCCTGAGGCCGTGATGAAGACAATGGCTACGACAGCCATGCATGTCGATCCTCAGATCGTGTCCTATGAGATCGTAGACCTGTAGATGAAAAACCTCATCACAAAAGAATTCATTGAGAAGTTCTGGTCTCTTAGTAAATCTCATGTAATGGGGAAGACTAGGAGATGGCGGAATCAACGCATCTATTTCAAACTGCCTGAAGATATGCGCCCTCTTATTGAAGGCGTAACCAAAAAGAAACTTCCTGAGGTCGTAATCGTCAATGCTATCTTTACTGGGATCTTTATGAAGAGTCTTGGAGGAGCTTGGAGTAAAAAGTTCTATTGCGTAATGCTAAGAGATGTTCTTTATCAGTGGTCAGAAAATGAGGCCCTCCAGACTTTTATGTTCTCTTCTCGAAGGAAGACAAATAAGAGAAGAGCAGAAACTTGGGACTTTTTAACGATCTATAATCGTTTGGTCAAGTTAAAGCAAATGAAAGTGAGGAGTGAGATTAGTTAATCAGATAGGTTTTTAGTTGGAGTTTCCTATTCAAAAAGAACTCCAACAACTCACTCCTCCTAATAAATTTTTGGAGAGGAAAGAAATGAACATTCCTAAGCTCTTTGAAGGGGAGCAGCAGGAGAAGTTCAAAAAGCTGCTTGAGCGTCTTCACTGTGAGGCTTACCTTCCTTACAAAAACTACAGTGGGGGTTTTGCAACAGTTGAAGTCGCCAACTACGGCCCCGGCTATGTTGAGGTCGAAGTGCGTTCAGGCTATGGTGGCGGAATGGGGATGCACATGGATAAGGATCTCGTGAAGATCAGTATGGAAACTATCGAGATCATCCGCTAATCCATTTCTTATTTCGACTTTAATCTTGTAAACATCTTAACGTCTCTTTCGTATTAAAAACAAAAGAGAGGAGACAAAGATGCAGCGACATGGCTCGGTAATTGTATTCAAGCCTGGAACTACTCCTGAAGAGGCTGCTAAGGCCCTCGAGAAGATCGCAGAGGTGCTTGATCTTCCTGAAAAGGGGCATGACCGAGTTGATGCTGGGATGGTAGATGATCATCTGCCTGATGGGCGCGTACGCAAAGTTCGCGCTGTCACTTATCGTGAACGTCCTTTTAAGTTCACCGATCTTGTCCGTGAATACGATGATGAGTATGGTGGTCCTGTTTTTTACATCCCGTAGCCGTAAACAAACGAATCAAATATTCGTATAAATAAGAAACACAAGGAGGAAGCAAATGCCTAAGGGAAGAAAGAAAGTAGTCCGCCGTCCGGTGGAAAAGAAGCCCGAGATGACTCCTGAGCAGAAGATTGAGCTGATGCTTGAAGAAGCCCAGTCAGAAGCTGAATGCATCAGGGATTATGCCGATGACCTCGAGCAGTCTCTTCAGCAAGAAGATTGGTCGGGAACCATTGGCCAGCTCGAGTGTATCATTTCACAAGCTGAGGCTGCTCTTGATGAGTTCAAAGAAGCCAAGAAAGCGCAGGACATTCTTAATCTTGAGCGGCGCATCATTACGCTGAAGAAACAGCAGGCTGAAGTCAAGGGTGATCTCAAGCAGGCCGAGGCGAAGCTCAAGAGACTTCAGACACCCAAAAAGAAGTCACGCAGGCGGAGGTAATCATGAACGCAATTCCTGAGACCAGGCCGGCAAACGTTTCTCTTGAGGATTGGCAGATCTTCAAGAAGGTGTGCGCAAAGTTTTCTCAGACCCCTGAAGAACGTGCAGAGGAGAAAGAGATTGAACGCCGTAGAATTCTTTGGGATGAGGAAGAAGAACGCAATAATGCTCTCGACGATGACGGTCTCAAGTCGCGAGAGGAGCTTTTTGAAATCCTCAAAGAGCTGAAGAAAACCTATCCAGGGTTGCGTCTGCCGAAGACAGCTGAAGAGCTCAGTGATGAGATCTTTGGCCGACTCGCGATGATTTTCCTGTCTTGTGGGAATATGGGAGAAAGACGGGCCCTTGAGGATGAGCTTGAGAAAAGAGGTGTACCTGTTTATCGGGCCTATTGCTGTCGTGAAGGTAATTGTCAGACAGATAGTCCTCACCTTGAAGTGCGCGTGAAGTATTTCAAAGGCTGGCACTGGGACGAATAAAGGAGAACTGCATGAGAGCATATTTTTTCGTTAACTCATGGCTTTCAGGAATTCAGAAGGGTCTGCAGACCGCGCACTGTGTGGCTGAGATGGCCGATGATGCTGAAACACCGAATGCTCGAACAAATCTTTACCGCGAGTGGGCTAAAGTGCATAAGACAATTATTGTGCTAGAGGGTGGTCCGCATGCGGGTCTTGTTGAGCTCGTGGAGTTTTTCGGTCGGCAATTCAATCTTCCTTGGGCGAGCTTTTCAGAAGATGAAGAGTCGCTCAATGGTGCAATGACTTGTGTCGGAATCATTGTGCCTGAAGACCTTTATGAGCGAGCTAAGATGGTTCGTGAAGGCGATCTTAACATTGATCAAGAGGAGTTGAGAGATCCTAAGGACATTTGGGAAGCCGAGTTCATCGACATCCTCAACTCTTGCTCACTTGCTTCGTAAACAAATCAATACTTCCTTCGTATAATAAATAAAGGAGGATGCAATGACTGAGAGCATGAAGATTGATGTCACTCCTATGGGCATGCGAACCAAAGAAGGCGAGCAGCGAGTAGGCAAGGCCCTTGCTCAGAGGAATGAGGCTGACTATGAGTGTTATCGTCAGCTCAAAGAACTGCTCAACAATCTTCTTGACCGCAAGAAGGTCGTGAACCATATTCTCGAGTGCAACGGCTTCTCCAAATCTGATCCAGAGGATGTGGAGTGGGCAGAAAACATTCTGTACGCCGCTGAGGCGGCCATCAAAGCACGCGACGCGGCCAATGAGAATTTCCTGCGGGCGGTGGCGGGCAGGCCCTCAATGGAAGAAGAGGGTGTTCATCTGACAGGAGGCTAAGATGGGACGCAAGATCGAAGTTATGAAGGCAAATCCTTGGGAGCAGCACCGCTTTCATTCACTTGGTGATGCTACTTATATGCTTCTTGGTCAGCATAATTTCCCTCACAAGTATGATCGTTCGAAAGACAAAGTACATGATGCAGATAGTGATCGTTGCTTCATGTGGGATTTTGAACATGCCACACGTTGTTTCAAAGAACTCACTGGCGGTGGTGAGACGGCTTTTGATACTTTCGTCCGCACAGCAAAAGCGGAGAAAGTGCTAGAGTTCATTAAAGCTATTCTCAAGGCAGATCCAGAAGTCAAATGGACAGGTTGGAGAGTATTAGGAACGATCAATCGAGCTACTGGTTATACTGTATGGTCACTTTCGCTTTTCGCAAATTACAGCGGAACCAAAGTGTATTCAAGTAGTTTTGCGCCCAATGTAAATGGTTTTGAGCAGCGCTCTGAAGAGCGATCAAATCAAATGTTAGACTACTATGGTAATCCAATCCACTTTCCTTATGATGACCGGCATTATTATTAACCTGTAAACAAATCATTGCCTTCTTCGTATAATAAACAAAAGGAGGCAACATGCCTAAGAGAGTTCCTATCGATCCTGCCAAGTGGGTCAAAGCCAATGTCCTTCAGCGTGAGAGGATGATGAAGAAGGCCCTTGGCCATAACGAGCTTTCCTATGAAAAGCGCGGTGGTCATCCTGACAAGATGATGAAGCTGTGGCGAGAACGTCTTGCGGCGGCAGGCTTCGAACAAAAGAAAGTCAATTCAAGTCATTCACCTGATGGGAGCCATTTTAACAATGGCACGCATTATGAAGACCAGTTCGGCAATACTGTTGAAGTCTACAGGCATTTGGGTGTGACGGCAAGCGGTAATTCTTATCGTGTTCAAATCACTCTCAACATTCCGAGGACCTTTGAAAATCATCTCCTGAAGAGGATTGAGAGGCTGAAGCACCAAAAGAAGCGGGCGAAGGGCGCTTTTTGGTATCCGGAAGATCAAGAGAAGTTGGAATATTATCAGAACCTTTTGGCAAAGCATAAACCTCTTGAGAAGATCACCGAAGAGGAAAAGGTCAAGTTCTTTAAGTTCTACGAGGAGAAGATGGCAGTTCGGGGCGGTGCACCGATGGATCTTCTCCAAAGCAGAGAGCTTGATGGGCGACCTGAGTTCCTGCCTTATGGTGAACTGATGTGGCTTTACACAGAAGACGAAGAGGCTTTTAACCAGATGCGTGAAAAGGTTTCATCCGAGGTCTAAAATGTACAAGTCAGATTTTGAGGCCCTCAAAGGTAAAGTTGTCCGCTTTACTGAGGTGATCGAGTCTTTCGAAGTGGGCTTTGATCCAGGCATGCGGGCAGTTGTCAAGAGCGTAAGCTTTGATGACCATTCGGATGGGAGTGCTTCGGCTAGACTTGAGCTCGACTTTTCGATGTTCGAAGAGACCAACAAAGAGTTCGGCAAGAACACTTATTATGACTCTGAAGGTACTCCACGACTTTATTGGTGGGAAACTCAGTTCTATCCTAAGGATAAGGTAGAAGAGCTTTGGCTTGCTGTGGGTAATTATCCAGTAGGTTTTGAAGTGGTCCCTGAGCTTTCGGATAAGGTCATTCGATATCTTGGGGTTTATGAAGCGGCACAAAGACTTAGAGAGGTCTATGAACCCAAGTCTTTGCTCGAAGGTGTTTTGAACCCGTTCACAAATGATTCACTCGAACATAAATGTTGGACAGCTGGGATTGCTGGTCAGAACCTACCCAGTGAAGTTTATGATCTAGCACAGGAGGAATAAAATGACGCCAGGAGTTCTGATGGCCATTTCAGGAATCCTTTTCGGAGTTTTCCTAATTGTTCTTTTTGTGAATTTCTTTATGCTGATGGGCAGATCTGAGAGATCTTTTGAAATGCCCAGAATCAATTTCATTTTGCACGGAGTACTTGGTATGCTCACCGGCATTTCCTTCCTCGGGCTTGTTGGTGGTTTTGTTTGGTTTCTTGTAGACAAGTACGCTTCATAAATTTGTAAACAACTCTCATCTCCTTTCGTATAAAAGAAAAAGGAGAGAGCATGACTACCGAGGAACTAGTCAAGAGATTGGAAGAGGCATCGGCGGCCTATTATAATGGCGAAGCCATTATGTCCGATGCTGAATTCGATGCTCTTCGTGATCAGCTCATTGAGCAGGCTCCTGACCATCCTTTCCTGAAGGTGGTTGGTGCACCTGCAACTGACAGTGCCTGGGAGAAAAGAACGCACACGACTACGATGCTCTCGCAGGATAAAGTGAACACAAAAGAAGAGTGGGAGCATTGGGCAAAGAAGATGCAGTCCAAGAAAGTTGCTCTAAGCCATAAGATCGATGGGGCTACAGTTGTCCTTACCTATGCTGATGGAGATCTTCAGTATGCTGTCACAAGAGGTGATGGCTTTGAAGGTGATGACATTACGCCTAACGTTCTTAAGATGCAGGGCGTGAAAACAAAACTTGACAGGCCCTTCACTGGAGATATTCGAGGAGAGATCGTTCTACCTTTTACTGCTTTCGATGAACACTTCGTTCCTCTAGGGTATATGAATCCGAGGAATTCGGTCAATGTGATGAAGGATCAGAAGGATAAGAATGGCCTTGTCAAGTATCTTAAGGTCATTCCTTTTGAGGTTGTTTCTCCTGAGACAAATGGAGACATTCAAACTGAAGAGGACATGGAAAAGTTCGTTAAGGAACTTGGACTTAATTATGTCGATACGTGGTATATGGATGCTGATCAAGTTTGGGATTTCTTCGAGCAATTCGATCGCAATGCTGTGCCATATCTCCTTGATGGGATGATTGCTCGCATCTGTGACATTGCCGAACAGAAAGCAATGGGCTTTACAAGCCATCATCCGAACGGATCAGTCGCGATTAAGTTCGAAGCAGAAGGTGCGCAGACGACCATTCTTAACATCGAATGGAATCTTGGCTTGTCCGGGCGTGTTTGTCCGGTCGCCAATATTGAGATGATCGAATTGGCGGGTGCTAAGATTCGTCGTGCCACACTGCACAATCCAGACTTCATTGCTGAGCACAATATTGAAGTTGGTGATAAGGTTTTTATCATTCGGGCGAACGATGTGATTCCGAAAGTGATCAGCCTTATTGCCAAAGGTGATTCGGACATTGGAACGATGATGCCTACGCATTGTCCGAAGTGCGAAGCCGAATTGGTTAAGGAAGGCGCTCATCTAACTTGTCCGAATGAGAGTTGTGAAGGACGCGTGTTTGGCACGATGATGAAGTGGATAAAGGTACACAAGTTGCTCGGCTTCGGTCGTACAAGGATGCGCGATATCGTTGCGGCAGGGATCAACACTCCTGACAAACTTTATTCGTGCACGCAGGAGGAGCTTGCCGCAGCCGTTAATTCCACAAGGATTGCGGAGAAGTTGAAGGAAGAGCTTGAGAAGGCCAAGGAAGTTGAATTGGGTAAGTTCCTGGCAGGCCTTCACATTGATCATCTCGGACGTAAGAATGGCAAACGGCTTCAGGACAAGTTTAGAACACTTAAGGCCGTTCTTGAGGCGACGCCTTATCATTTCGCTGAGGTGCCTGGTATCGGTCAGACAGCAGAAGCAATTTGGACTGGTCTTGATGAGAAGATGCCTTTGATCGTTGCTCTTCTTGAGCAGGTGAGTATCAAGGAGGTAGAGGAAGAAGTTGCCGCTACGAGCAATGCCCTTGACGGGAAAAAGTTCTGTATGACAGGTCTTCGTAAGATCAATGATCAGCCGATTGCAGATATGGTCTACGCAAATGGTGGTAAGGTTGCAAGCGGTGTGAGTAAAGGTCTTGATTACCTTATCGTGAAGAACAAGGACAAGCTTACGAATAAGCTTAAGAAGGCACTCGATCTTGGTGTCGTGCTGCTGAGTCCTGAAGAATTCCTGGAGATGATCAATCATGGATAAGAGTTGTTATCAGTGCAAGATGTTCAGTCTTTGTACAGTTCGCGAAGCGGCAGGAGTTTTCCTGCAGGTGGGCAATGCCTACATTGAACCCAAAGAAGGATCACGCGACCAGGAATTTTATAAGTTCCTGGGTGAGCGCTGTACTTGTTTCACTGTGTCAGAGGACGCAAAAAATGAATAAGACCTATTACCTTGAGATCACGACTCTTGATGAAGTGGATAAATCAGCCAGAGTTGTTGAGGTTGAGGCTCGGCATGCGCCAGATGCCTATAGGTTAGGCACAGAGCATCTTGGTCAGGATGAGTTCATTCGGCAGATTTCAACAGAGGTTGCTGGGAGTGCTCTTCCTCAACCTGTCTACGATTACTGGAATGGCTTCCTCAATGAGGGGATGAATTAATTGTTGTAAACATTTGACTCTAGACTTCGTATAAAAAGAAAAAGAAGTTTGGAGGTTTTAAGCATGTCCGAAGGAAAAAGTTATCATCAGCATCTTATGAATCTCGCCTATGACAGGTGGCAGAAGGGTGGAGATCTTGAAGACAAGAGCACTTCAGAATTCCATGCGGCTCTTCCGAAAGATCAGCTCAAAGCCGTCCTGCTGGGCAATCTCAACTATCAGGTTGAGAACGGAGGATTCAGCCAGTGGGTGTTCAACGGCTACGCTTGTGAGTGCTCCGAGGTCATGGAAGTCCTCGAAGAGATGGGCACAGAGCTTGCACTGAAAGTGCACAGCATGCTCGCAAGGATTCGTCCGCATCTTGATTGTGATGGGGGCGAAGATAGAGGATGCTTCGGGAGCTATTGGGAGCAGATCGACGACGAGCATGAGGAGATGTGTTGTAACTGCCATGGAAACGGTGAGGTGTGGGTTGAAGATGAGGATGACGAGGAAGACGGTGGCTCCTACGAAGAGTGTGGCTATTGTGATGATGGTTATGAGAGATGGACAGAAACCGTTGACTCACCTGAAGGGATCGCAATTGCCGAAGAGCTGGACGATCAATATTATGCGATCAACAAAGAGTTCATGGAAGAGGCCGAAAAGTTCCTGAAGGGTGAAGAGCTTGTGAAGGCCAAGAAAGAAGAGGTGAAGCCCGTGAAGACCAAAACCAAGCCGCGAGTCAAACTCATCGGTGAGGATGGCAATGCCTTCTACATTCTGGGAAAGGTCAAGGCGGCGCTTCGCAAAGCCGGCCTGAAGGAAGAGGCCGAAAAGTTCATGAAAGAGGCCACGAGCGGAGACTATAATCATCTGCTCGCCACGGCGATGGGTTATGTTGAGGTCTACTAATGGAAATCGACAAAGCCGAGCAAAGGCGTCTTCGTCAGAAGGCAAAAGAACTCATCGGCCCGCTTAATAAACAAACGGCTTGCGGGTGGATTACCCGTCTCAAGCAATACATCGGCTCGGATCCGTGCACATGTTCTAAAGTGCTCGATCAGGGTTTGATCTGTTATCGCTGTGAATATCTTGTAGCACTTGAAGTGCTAGAGGAGTTTATTAAGTCCACGTAAACACTTAACTAGCTCTTTCGTATAATAAGAAAAGAGGATCCTGGCTATGTGCCCATCTAAAAAGAATGATCCAGTGATCTTGAAGGTCATTGAGGATCTGCCTCAGCTCGGGCAAGTCCAGTATGCGACAGATGAGCAACTGAGGCATCTTCAGGCTATTGCCAACAAGTTAGGCCTCTATGATGCATCCGATGTTATTCGCATCCTGCTGGAAAACAAATAATGCTTGAGACATATTTATTTTTGGACATCGATGGTGTTCTTAATAGTCGAGAGGCTTATAAAGAACAGTACAAAGGTAAATCTCAGATTCATGTTATTTGTCCAAAGTTAGTTGCCCGCTTAAACCGCATTGTAAAAGAACTAGGATGCAAAGTTGTCCTGTCATCTATTTGGCGTTTCAATGGTCTTAAGATGGTACAGGACAAGTTAGATGAAAATAATGCTGAGTTCCAACTTATCGGCCGCACATCTATTTATGGTCGAGGTAGGGATCGAGGAGAACAGATCCAGGAATATATGGATGAGCATAATATCACAGCAGAGCAAATTGTGATCCTGGATGATGATAGTGATATGGTGCATTTAATGCCCAGACTTATCCAGACAACGTTTGAGAAAGGGCTTCAAGACGAACACGTAAAAAAGGCAATCGCACTCTTTAAGTAATAGTGCATTTATTTTTGTGCCGGTGTAAAGGACACTGACACTATCCATGTATAATAGGTAAGACGAAGGAGAGGATGTTTGGGTACTTTAGAAAGGACATCGAATGGCAGTCAGCGAGAAGGTCAAAGAAGAATTTTTGGGTGAGCTGCGCAAGTGTAAATCTGTGATGGCGAACACACATAGTTTTACAGATGAAGAGTTCAATGCCGCAGTGGAAGTTGCAGTTACAGATCTAATGGAAGATCCGGATGTTGAAGGAAACCCAGAAGATCTAGAAGTGTTCAAAGAACTCTTGGCTAAGTTTCTGGTTGAGGTGAGAGGGTACTAAAGTGAAGTTGTTCATCTGTCTTGAGTGTCAGGATGTAGTGCGCCTGATCGACAAGAAACGTAAGTGCCAGTGTGGAAAATGCTGGGGCATGTACGAGGATGAGATCTTCGCGACCTATCATGGTCCTGCAGTGCCTTTGGGTTTTAACAATACTAGTCTTGTTTGGGCAATCAACAATCAGCCTGTTTCAGGTAAAGGCAAAATGTTTGAGGCCTTTGTGATCCCTGAGAAATGTTCGACCTTTAGGAAGAACGCGCCTAAGAAGAAAGGCCGTAAGAAATCAAAGACCAAGAAACCAACTGCCCAGGAAAAGAAAGATGCAAAGGCTTTGAAGTTAGGGGCCATGATGGATGAGGCATCAGCAAGCGCTGAGTTGACCAAGTTTTATTCTCATGGTAAGTCAGATGAGTGACATGGCCTTGAGTCTTAGAGATTTGAGACTCCTCCTTGCTCTTCTGGAAAAGCATATCCGCAAATTGAAGAAGACACAAGAAGCAATTAAATATAATCCAATACATGAAGACCGCTTGGCCAATTCAGTGGCTCTTCACGGGAAGATCACCTTTGCGATCAATCTTGCAATGAGTCGAATGCAAGAACCAGAAAACTAAGAGGTGAGTTCATGACTTGTTCAGAATGCCATTTTTGTAGAGTGAATGGTGAGATGCGAGAAGGTAAGATCATTAAGAGGTGTCGCTCTCACAAGTCTCAGTATAATGGTCAGGAAGTTAAGAGCGGTCATCGCTGCTCTAGTTTCGAATGGGCTGATCCAGCGGCTGAGAGGTTTGCCGCAGCGAGGCACCAGTGCCTGACATAGACCTCATCATGGCTTTGGTTTTCATCGCGGTCTTCATCCTCGTGACCTATCTATTTTTCCTGAGCAAGAAGATGCGCCCGATCTGGGCAGACTTCATCAAGTTCCTCTTTATCAAGCAACCGGCCGAGTTTGATTTTAAGATACCTGAAGAGAATCAGCCACCTCGAAGGAAAGAAGATCATGAGATCTACTCTCTCAAGGATCTCGCGTATGAAAGGCTCGCTCTAAAGGAAGCCGTTGAAAAATGGGCTGCTCAAAAGAAGACCGAAGGCAAACCTTTGATCATTGAGAGGCCAGAAAAGCCCAAACCGAAGAAAACCTATTTACCTGGTCAAAGGAAGTTGACATTAATGCCTAAGCCAGGTAAAAAGAGAAAGTAAAAAGATGGAAGCAGTTGTGGTAACTTGCACAATAGCTGCCTTAGCATGGGTTTATGTCTTTGTTTGTATAATTAAAAAGTGGTTAGAAAATAAGCGAAAGAGAGCAAAGTGAACGATTGCCGTGATTGTGTTTATAGTGAGCGAACAGGCTTTTATCGTTTTAAGCTCCGCTGTAAACTTTTCCTTGAGCTTGGTGGGCAACCTCTTTTAAAGAGGTTCGAGAAAAGCCCACCAATAGTCTTAAAAAAGGATTGCTCGTATTTTATGAAAGGTGTTGGTCAGCCCAACTGCTTAGAATGTATACACCTGGTAAAGATCACTGAAGAGCATCCGATTGGGCTTTGGTATGAATATATCTGTGAGCGCTGGAATCGAAAAAGAACAACTGATCCGGGTGAGGAACTAGAGCACTTGGTTCTTCACAAGCACTGCTCAAAGTTTGTGCGGGGTAAAAAGTATGAAGATCAAGTAAGATGCCCAAAGTGTTTTGAACTCCATACGAACAAAGAACACAATAACTATTGTGAGCGTTGTGTTCATGAAATAAAAGAGATGAGTGCGCATTTATCAAAGATCAAAACACCTAATAAGAAAAAGCCAAAAATAGGACAACGCAAAATTAAGCCTAAGAAATAAGATGACCAATTGCCTAAAATGTGCGTATGCTGTTATCAAACCAGTCCCAGACTCATCTTACACTATCGCAGATGGTGTGTTCACTTTTAAGTGTCCTTTCTATTTTGCTGAGAATGGGCAACCTCTAACCATTACTCTTCTAGAGAAAGATCAGACTGTAACTTATGTTGATCCTTGCTCTCATTTTGAATACAGTGTAAGAGACCAATGTCTTGGTTGCAGATATCTGAAGCCCATGAGATCAAAAAGTGGAGATTATTCTTATTTTTGTGTAGAGCACGAGATGGCAGTGCATGGTACATATGCAGCAAGCAGTGTAATTGTAAAGTACGATTGTCAAATTTTGTTGGCCGCGAAAAAGACAATCGAATGCCCAAGATGTGCAACTCGACATTCAAATAAAGAGGACAATGATTATTGTAGAAAGTGTACAGACGAGTTGAAGAAAGCAGAAGAGCACTTGCTCAAACTTAAAGCCAAAGCAAAGCCTGCCCAGAAGACTAAAGTAGGCCAACGTAAAGTAAAGGTCAAGGAGGGTAAATGAGTCTTAAATTAATCCGTGAGGCTTTAGAAGAAGCCCCAATAAAACGATTGGATGAAACTCCTGATGAGTTCATTGAGAAATACGCCCACTGGTATCGAGAGTTCAGACATAAGGCCCTTGACCTCTTAAAAGTTATAGAGCAGGATGTCGAAGTCTTTGGTAATTCCTATGTTTATGATGGGCAACGCTTAGACCCGACAAAGGTAGTGATTATGCCCAATAAGGGCGAAAAACAAGTGAAAGATTATTCGGAGGTTCCAATGGATACGAGTGAACAGATTTCAGTTCGAATTTCTATGCTTCAGTTGGCCAAAGACATTCTAGAGGCAAAGCTGGCATGTGATCAGGCTTCAGAAACGCAAGTGCAACCTTACACAGTTGAGGATGTTGTGCAAGCAGCGAACACTCTACAAGCGTTCGCGTTAGGTAAGAGTTAAGATCTTACATATTGGGGAGAACTAAGTGGAAGACCTCATACAAGGGATAATCTTGGGCGTGAGTGGCTCAAGCATTTGGTTGATGACAGCCAAGGATAGAAGAGTCCAGCTCGGTGGTTGCATTATAGCATTGCTTGGTCAACCATTTTGGCTTTACACGACTTGGGTAAATGACCAATGGGGAATGTTTGTTTTAGCTCTGATCTTTGTCCTATCGTTTGCGAAAGGGATTTGGATAAGGTGGCCAGGAAAGCAAAAAGGGATGACTTCAGCAGATGTGGTTAAAACAATGCTGAGAGAATTATATCCAGATGATCAAGCGGTCGAAAAGATAGCAACACCAGAAGATGTGCATAAGTTTGTGCAAGAGAAGGTGGCCGACATTAAGAGAATATGGCCTGAGGAAGAGAATGATGAGTAATATAGGACCAACAGGTAAAGGTATTATGGATAAGATCGAAGAGTTACAATTATGGCCAGAAGTAATTGCTTTGGTTCGCTTGACTTGTTTGGAAAGAGGAGTGTCTTTACCTGATGGTGTTCCGTGTGTGGTTGAAGAGTGTATACACAAGGATCCGTGCCCAGGTTGCGGCAGATCAAAGGGGATAAGCAGATGACCAAAGGCAGATACGAAGACGAACTCAACTGGGCGAAAGCGCATCCAGAGATCCCGGCGTCAAAGACATTCCTGAATTTAGCGGGTATGTATGCAAGCCGCCCAGATCGCATAGTCCTGGCCCTTATAGAATCCGCGGCCGAGGATGTCCGCAAGCTAATGGATGTGCTCGCGTTAAAAGAAGAAATCATGCAAGTCATACAAGAGGCCGTACAACATAGAGTCGGAGATTTCAACGACCATGAAGCCCATCTACTTATGAAGCGAGAGATCGATGAAGCCTTGTCCAAGTATTTGGCAGCATTAGAGGAGAAGGATAATGAGCCCGATTGATTTTGAAGAAACTCTAAACCGACTGGTCAAAGATATCAAAAACGTATGTGAACATTCTCTAGATCCAAAGAAGAAAGTTGGCCTAATCTGGGATCTTGTAGACCGGGCAATCATTGATGCTACCTGGGAAGGAGATGAGGCTCAAAAAGAATGGGCAAAAGATCGATGTCCTCATTGCGGCAACAGGAAAGTATCACCTATTGGTTTATCTTATGTTGATGACCAAGTAAAATGGTCGGAAGATTTCCGAGAGTGCCAAATTTGTGGCATCCTATTTAATGGACCTATTGCTGAGAAGTTTTGTGGTGACCATCCGGAAGATTTTACTGAAAGCCCAAAGAATGATCGAACATAATAAAGAATCGAACTGCCATGATTGTTATTATGCAGAAGGACCGACAGGCACAGAAGGTTGCGGGGCAAATCCGAGAGCACTTTGTTATATGCTCTCAGGAGAACTGAAGATGATGAAGCGATTGGTCACTACATTAGAGCAGATCGCAAAAGACAATAGTTCAGTGCATAGCAACCTAGCACAACAGGCCCTCAAAGAATATAAGGAGGTATAAATGACCATGGCTTTTATACTAATGGTGTTCCTGCTTGGCATACTAGTGGGTATGTCAATCACTGTCGTTTGGACAATCTATTGTTTCCCGTCGATTGTGACATGTTTCCTGGCTGGGTTAAAAGCGGAACCAAATGAGTGATAACATAGTAGCATTATTGATCCTGGGTGTTTGGTTCGTGATCTTATTTACTTTGCCTTGGACATGGCCCTTAGTCCGAAAGTATGTGTTCAGGTTTGAAGATTATAAGCGAGGAGATTTCCCGCCATGACTAGAACATTTTGCCCATATTGCGAAAGTGATAAACCTGGTTGTCCATATTGTAACCCAAAGTTTGAGCAAGAGCTAAAGCACCCACAAAGGTACCCAAACGGTGATGTGATCAAAGCCGAAAGGATAGAGGAAGAACCCTGGTATCCAGATTACCAAAACCTGCTCGAACTTACAATAGGTCTAGAGAAACCATCTGTCGCAGCACTGCACCAAGAGTACTTAGAAGAGTATCGGGCAATATATGGTAATCTACCAAGCAGAGAGCATTTTGAGCAATCTCTTAGATGGGCTGTTCTACATGTAGAACGCCATCGTCAAACCTAAACAACAAAAGATAAAGATAGGCCAAAGGAAGGTAAGGAAACTGAAAAGGGGAAGAGTCCAAAGTTAACGAAAGAGGTTTTTATGGCAAAGAAGAGAAAGAACAAATATAGAGTGAACGAAGCAACACTAGAAGAATGTAAGAGGTAAAGAGAAGATGTATGCAATAGGCCGACGTAAGCTATTTAGTAAGAGAAGACACAAAGAAAAGAAGAGATCAAGAGTAAGTGAAGAGTTTAAGGACGAGCTAACGTTGTTTATTATGTTTGGTGTAGTCCCTGTGCTTTGTCTTGTTATATTGGCGTTGAGTATTGGTGCTAAGTTAAAGTGATTGAGTGATGGCCCTTATTAAGATGAAACAGTGGGAATTGTTTGTTTTGATTGTGGTAGGTTTGGTGTTCGCTTTTGATATGTCTTATCTTGTGTTGATGTTATTGGGAATTGTCTGAGTGGCGTTATTTAAGTGGATTGGAAATTACGTTGCGAGAGTGGAATCTTTGAATTATGTTTTGTGTGCTTGCGCGCCAACAAGCGGAGTGGTGGAACTATTGCGTGTGTGCGTGTCGCGAGATTTTTGCGGTATCTTTGTCACTAGACTCGTGACTTGTTTTTGACCTGCCTCTTTGTGTCTAACCTAGTGACATAAATGTTTTTGTGTCTAGGTTGCCTTTAGACTATTGACAGACTGTCTGTGTCCATGAGAATGTACGAAAAATAGGATTTGCTGTTTGTCACATAAAATGTGGATAGTTGTGGGTGGTGTGTCAAAATCCCTAACGGTGTATCGAGGGCTCACCACCAGACTCACCAGAGACTCCACCTCTACACTCGAGCCAACTCCTGCCGCAACCACTCAACTCAACATGTCACACTCCAAACGTCAGAAGTGTGAGTCTCGAGCGGGAAAGGGAGACACTAATCTCGAAACCATGCGACCACCCCGGGTGAGTTGAGCAAAAGTGCCGAGCAACACCTGGGGGGTCTCGAGTCGACCTTAATGCTAATAAAATATTAACAAAATGAACAATAAACTTGTTAGTAAATTATAATATGAATCTAAAGTATAATACATATACGTAAATAAAAATTCAAAAGGATCGTAGATCTTTTCAAAAGGAAGGGGTAGGGAGAATAGTGTAGAAGCAAAGAAAAATAAAAATACAAAATAAGTAAGCAGGCTTGTCCTATACTCACCCCGGAGAAAAACAGACGATGAGAACCAAAAGGAGGTACCAGGTGGAAAAGTGTAGAATGAAAGAACACATCGACCTCCTCGAAGCGTTGGCACGTCGGATGGAAGCATATTACAACAACCAGAGAGATGATTTGTGGGGGAGGAACGAAGCCGGCTTTCTTGCTAAGGAGCTGCGCAAAGATATTGCAGAGCTTGAAGAACCGTTTGAGCATGACCGCCTCGGCGGTGAGGAATAAATGGCCCGTAAAAAGAAAAAGAACAAGAAGAAACTAAAAGGCGATGCCAAAGGTGTCCAGTGTTCCTGGTGCGGTAGCCGGAAGAACATAATCACCTGTTGCTGGGGCGAGATCAAGGTAACGGAGTGCAAGAGATGCCTGAGAGTGGTCGACGGACCCCAAAGTTGTATCGGCTGTCAAGGAGACTTCGCGTCTAAGGCAGAGCAGACAAAAAGAGGCTGTCCGCTGCTCAAGAAGCAAAGACCTGTAAACGAATGAAGCAAATGATTGTATAAAAAGAAAAGGAGCAAGCAATGGATGCAGAGCAAGCCAAGAAGTTCATGCTGGCGGCCGCCAAAGACGGTGATCGTGTGGTGCATGTTGTGGAACCCAAGCCCAAGACGATTTGGGCGGGCCTCGGGAACCGCTCAGGCCTTCACAGCTTCGCCTACACACTCATCTCCGAGAAGTGGGAGAAATCCTCAGCACGCTTTATTAAGAAGCTCGATAAGATCGTGCAGACGGGGATGAAGTTTCAGATCCAGGAGTTCAGAAACATTAACAGAGATCGGGGCCGTTGGGTTCCGACTCAAACAATTGTAGTTAGTTAGGACCAAACCAATGACACGCGACGAAGCCAAAGATGTTTATAAGTATGGGAGGAAGATGCAGGAGCTCTACTACAAGATGCTCATCCCCTTCGATGACATCAAGGTACACAGCAATGATCTCCCGGAGAGGGGCAAGAGAGCCTTCGGAGAGCTCCAAGACATCATGTACCAGCAGCTCGATGCAATCCGCGGGATCCTCGGCAGCCTCGATGACGAGTTCGGACCTGGCCTCGACGAGGAGTAAAATGAAAATCATTGTGACAGCAGAAGAGATCCTAGACAAAGGTGTTTGGGATGAGTTCTGTGAGGAGTTCGGTATCAACGTATGGGCCGTTAACGAAGGTCTCATGGAATCAGACGAAGAGTTCGTACTGAATGAAGCGCAAGCAAAGCGGTACGGCTTTTGTAATTAAAGGAGAGTGCGGTGACTGAAGAGAGATTGCTGCTAATTGATCTTGTGCGCAGAGCACTTACTCTCCATAAGAGGATTGGTAAGCTGATGACTGAGCATGCGGACAAATTCGATTGGAAGGTGATTGAAATAATTGATGCTGCCTCATTCAAAGCACTTGAGGCTCACCAGCATCTTAAGAAAGCATTTGACAAGACCTATTTTGACAAGACAGATAAGGAGCACAACGATGTCGTTACGGACTAAGCAAGATGTCGCAGAGCGCATCTACAAACTTCTACAAGATGAAGAGTTCATCAAGTTCTACGACAATGATTTCTTCCTACACATCGAGAAGGATCCTGGCGCCAAGAGCAAAGAAGAGATCGTAGCGCAGATCAAAAAGCTTTTGTAATCAAATGCTTCCTTCCTTCGTATAAAAATAAAGGTTAGGAGCAAAGCATGGATAACCTTCACCCTAAAGCACGAAGAGAAGAAATCAAAAAGCTGCAAGCTGAACTCGAAGCTAAGGTTCGTGAGCTGGAGCGCATTATCAAGGATTGCAAA
>Ga0180437_10003882_pt1 | contig 21777 bp, 14 predicted proteins | sample SS_ome_4_FD_132410 | JGI IMG/M metagenome (GOLD analysis project Ga0180437, IMG submission 132410) | Hypersaline lake sediment archaeal communities from the Salton Sea, California, USA - SS_3_D_1 metaG | ecosystem: Environmental > Aquatic > Non-marine Saline and Alkaline > Hypersaline >...
CCCCTTCAACGCCGGCTCGCACCTCTCGGTCTTCGTCAACCGCCAGATGCGCGAGTACTACACCCCCGAGCAAATCCTCAAGACCCTGCGCCGCTGTCAGGAGGTGGGGATCAACTGCTGGCAGTCGGGCCTCGGCAACATCGAGCTCTACCGCCGGTTCCTCGACGAGGGCGGGCAAATGCACTATATCGCCATCCACGCCGGCGACGCGGCGGGCATCGAGAAGCTCGCCCGCGGCGGATGCATCGCCATCGCCCACCACGGTGAGGTGACCGACAGCCTGTTCAAGAACGGGCAGATCGACCGGGTGGAAGAGTACCTGAAGCGGGTACGCGACGCCGGGCTTGTGGTCGGGGTTTCCACCCACATGCCCGACGTCGTCGACACCATCGAGTCGAAGGGCTGGGACCTCGACTACTACATGACCTGCGTCTACGAGCGGCACCGCAGTGCCGAGGCCCTCACGGAGCTGTTGGGCCAGGCCCCGATCCCCGTGGGCGAGGTCTATCTGCCCAACGACCCGCCGCGCATGTTCCGCGCCGTGCAGAAGACCAAGCGGCCCTGCCTGGCGTTCAAGATCCTGGCCGCCGGGCGCCTCTCGGAACGGCAGGCGTGGGTCGAGGAGGCATTCCGCCAGACGTTCGCCTCGATCAAGCCCAGCGACGGCGTGATCGTCGGCATCTACGACCAATACAGCGACCAGCCGGCCGAAGACGCCGAGTTCGTGCGCCGATTCGGGACGGGTCAAGTGGCGGGGTAGATGTTCCAGTCGTATGTCTCTCGCGTCGGACAGATTGGGCAATCCGTCCCGCGCATCGGACACCGCGAGGTATCACCATGAAGCCCTGTGCTTTCCTGCTGGCGCTCGGTGTGCTCGGAGCGGCCCTAACCACCGCGGCGCTCCCCGACGACTGGCCCACCTGGCGCGGGCCGAGCCGCGACGGGCACTGCCGCGAAACCGGGCTGCTTGCGGAGTGGCCGCCCGAGGGACCGCCGCTGGCGTGGAAGGCCACCGGACTGGGCGTGGGCTACAGCGGCCCGGCCGTGGTGGGCAACGTACTTTACACCATGGGCAACGTCGCCCGGAAGGAAACGGTGCTGGCCGTAAGCACCGAAAACGGCGAGTTGCTGTGGAGCGTGCCCTTCGGGCCGGTCGAGTATGACTACTACGCCCCCGGCACCCGGGCCACCCCGACCATCGACGGCGGGCGCCTCTATGCCCAGGGGGCTTCTGGCCAACTGGCCTGCATCGACCTCGCAACGCGGCGAATCCTTTGGAGCAGGAACTTCGTCAACGACTTCGGCGGCACGGTGCCCAAGTGGGGCTTTGCCGAGTCGCCGCTCGTGGACGGCGATTGGCTGGTCTCTATGCCCGGCGGACCCCGGGCCAGCGTCGCCGCCCTGGACAAGCTCACGGGCAAGACCGTCTGGGCCGCGCCGCTGGGCGACCTGGCGTCTTACTCGTCGCTGGTGGCGGCCACCATCGGCGGCGTGAAACAGTACGTCGGGTTCTCGGCCGACAGCGTGCTGGGGGTCGATGCCCGCGACGGCACGCTGCTCTGGCGTTACACGGAGCCCGACCACACCGACGACTGGGGCGACGTGAACGTGATGACCCCGGTTGTCTCCGAGGGGACCGTCTACGCCTCGTCGAACTACGAGACCGGCGGCGGCAAGGCGCGGATCGTCAAGACCTCCGACGGCTTCACGGCCGAGCAGGTCTTCTTCAACAACGACCTGGAAAACCACCACGGGGGCGTGGTCCTGGTGGACGGCTACCTCTACGGCTGCGACGAGCCGGGGCTCTTGACCTGCATGGACCACGCCACCGGGGAAGTCCGCTGGCAGGCCCGCAAGCCGGGCAAGTGCTCGGTCCTCTACGCCGAGGGCCGGCTCTATTGCCGCGACGAGAAGGGGCCCGTAAGCCTGGTCGAGGCCACGCCCGAGGAGTTCCGGCTCCGGGGCCACTTCAAGCAACCGGACCGTAGCAAGCAGCGTGCCTGGCCCCACCCGGTCATTGCCCACGGCCGCCTCTACATCCGGGACCAGGACGTGATCCTCTGCTACAATGTGCGGGCCGAGGCCGAGGAGGAGTCGGACGAGGAATAGGACCCCGGTTCTTTGTTGCCTCCGTTGCCTTCTGTTCAAAAGAAGAGTCGACGTTTTCCCCAACCCAACCCGGAGCCATCCCATGAAGAACCTCGCCGCTACACTACCGTGTCTTGCCGCCCTCCTCTTTTCGCCCCCCGCCGCCCGGGCCGGCGACGCGCCGGCGCGGCCCAACGTCCTTTGGATCACCTGCGAGGACATCAGCCCCGACCTGGGCTGCTACGGGGTCGAAGGTGCGATCACCCCGAATCTCGACAAGCTGGCCGCCCGGGGCATCCGCTACACCCATGCCTTTGCACTGGCCGGCGTGTGTGCCGTGTCGCGGTCGTGTCTGGCCACCGGCATGTACAGCTCGTCGCTGGGCTCGCAGGGGATGCGGTTCCGCACCCGGCTGCCGGAGCACGTGAAGTGCTTTCCGGAGCACCTCCGCGGGGCCGGCTATTACACCACCAACAACGTGAAGACCGACTACAACTTCGCCGTGCCGCCCGGGGCCTGGGACGAGTGCAGCAACAAGGCCCACTGGCGGGGGCGCAAGGCCGGGCAGCCCTTCTTCGCCGTGTTCAACTTCACCATGACGCATGAGAGCCAGATCCGCTGCCCGCCCGAGCGGTACGAGGCCCACATGCGCCGCGTGCCCGAGGAGCTGCGCCACGACCCGGCCAAGGTCAACGTGCCGCCCTTCCACCCCGACGTGCCCGAGTCGCGGCGCAACTGGGCCACGTACCACGACCTGATCACGGGCATGGACCTCAAGGTGGCCGACGTGCTTAAGCAGCTTGACGAGGACGGGCTGGCCGACGAGACGATCGTCTTCTTCTACTCCGACCACGGGGCGGGGATGCCGCGGTGCAAGAAGTGGAGCTACGACTCGGGCACGCGCGTGCCGCTCATCATCCACTTCCCCGAGAAGTTCCGCCAGCTCGCCCCCGGCGGGCCGGGCACGGTCAGCGACCGGCTCGTGAGCTTCATCGACTTCGGCCCCAGCGTGCTGAGCCTGGCCGGCGTGCCGATCCCCGAGCACGTGCAGGGCCGCGCGTTCCTCGGCCCGCAGGCGGCCGAGCCGCGCCAGTACGTTTACACCATCCGCGACCGGATGGCCGAGCGCCACGAGATGGTCCGCGGCGTGCGGAGCCACAAGTACCTCTACCTGCGCAACTACATGCCGCACTTGACTCGCGCCCGGTTCTGCACCTACACCCAAGAGATGCCCACCACGCGGGTCTGGGAGCAACTGGCGGCCGAGGGGGAGCTCGAAGGCCCGCCGGCCCTCTTCTTCGAGCCCCGCAAGCCGCTCGAAGAGCTCTACGATTGCGAGGCCGACCCGCACAACATCCGCAACCTGGCGGGCGATCCGCAGTACGAGACGGTGCTCGAGGAGCACCGCGCGGCCCAAGTCGCCTGGCTCCGCGAAACGCGTGACCTGGGCTTCCTGCCGGAGTACGACATGCTCCAGCGGGCCGAGGGGAGCACGCCCTATGAAATGGGGCGCGATGACGCGAAGTTCCCGCTGGAGCGGATCTTCGCCGCGGCGTCGCTCGTCGGCATGGGCAACGGCGTGCTGCCGCAGCTCCTCGAAAACCTCGGCGGCGACGACCCGGCCGTGCGCTTTTGGGCCGTGCAAGGGCTGGCCGCCCTGGGCGATGGCGCCAGGCCGCAAGCCGACAAACTGGTCGCGGCCATGAAGAACGACCCTTCGCCGGTCGTGCGCCTCGCCGCGGCCGAGGCCCTGTTGCGCATCGGGGCCGAGGCCGACGTGATGCCCGCGGCCCTGGAGGGCATGAAGCACCAGAGCCCCTGGGTCCGGCTCCGGGCCGGCGTGGTGCTCGATCTCATGGACGAAGCGGCCCGGCCCGCCCTGCCCGCGATGCGCGAGGCCCTGAAGCTCAAGAGCCAGTTCGGCTATGAGAACCGGCTGCTTTCGCGCCTGGTTAAGGAGCTGCAATGATGAGAGGAAATACCCTCGTTCCCATGCTCCGCATGGGAACGCACTGCCTGCGACGCTCCGCGTCGCACGTCCCTCGCGTCGTGTTCCCATGCAGAGCTTGGGAACAAGTGATCTTGGCGCTGATGCTCGCCGTCGCCCTCTCGGCCGCTGCCCCGGCCGCTGCTGCCGACGACAACGCCAACTGGCCCGAGTTCCGCGGGCCTCACGCCGACGGCCATAGCGACGCGGCCGATTTGCCGCTCACCTGGAGCGAGACCGAGAACGTCGCCTGGAAGACGCCGATCCACGACCGCGGCTGGTCGTCGCCGGTCATTTGGGGCGATCAAATCTGGCTGACCACCGCCACGGCCGACGGCCACGAGCTGTTCGCCGTGTGCGTGGATCGCAAGAACGGGAAGATCGTTCACGACGTCAAGGTCTTCGACGTCGCGGAGCCCGCGAAGATCGCCTCGGTCAACAGCTACGCCTCGCCCACGCCGGCGATCGAGGAGGGCCGGGTGTATCTGCACTATGGCACCTACGGTACGGCCTGCCTCGACACGGCCACGGCCAAGACCCTCTGGACGCGGCGAGACCTGAACTGCGACCATCACATGGGCCCCGGCTCGTCGCCGATCCTGTTCGAGGACCTGCTCATCTTCCACGTCGACGGGACGGACGTCCAGTACGTCGTCGCCCTGGACAAACGGACCGGCGAGACCGCCTGGCGCACCGACCGCTCGATCGACTACAGCCGGGTCCACCAATTCTTGCGCAAGGCGTTCTGCACGCCGCGGGTCTACCGGGCGGGCGACCGGCTCGAAATGGTCAGCCCCGGCGCCAAGGCCGTGATCGGCTACGACCCCCGCTCGGGCGAGGAGCTGTGGAAAGTGCGCTACTTCGGCTGGTCGATGGTCGCCCGGCCGCTGGTCGGCCACGGGCTGTTGTTCGTGGCGATGGACTACGACCACCCCGAGCTATGGGCCATTCGCCCCAGAGGCAACGGCGACGTGACCGAGACCCACGTCGCCTGGCGCCTGCGCCAGGGCGCGCCCTCCACGCCGTCGCTGCTGTTGATCGACGACCTGCTCTACATGGTCTCAGACCGCGGCGTGGCCGCGTGCGTCGAGGCCAACTCTGGCGAGCCGGTGTGGCAAGAGCGCCTCGGCGGCAACTTTTCCGCCTCGCCGCTCTACGCCGACGGGCGGATCTACTTCTTCGACCACGACGGCACCGCCACCGTCATGGCCCCCGGCCGCGAGCCGGAGATCCTCGCCCGCAACCACCTGGGCGCCGAATGCCGCGCCTCGCCAGCGGCGGTGGGGAGCGCGCTGTTCGTGCGCACGGCGACGGATTTGTATCAGATCGAAGACTGAGGGAGACGGCTCTGCGTAACGTTTTGGTCACCCCCACGGCCCTGGCCCTCGCGATTTCACCGCCGGTGCCCGCTGCGTGGGGTGCCAGGCAGCCACTCGGGGGGGTACTTGGTCACGGCGTCTCCTACCAACCTTCCGCGTGGCCCAGTTTTCCACCAATAGCGGTGTTATAGCCCCATGAACAATCCCCCCCCTTCCATCCTCCGGCGCACGTGCTACGTTGAGCTTCGCTAGCTCAGCCCTTCGCTCAGGCCACAGAGTTGCGTTCGGCCCGACAACTCGAGAGGATCGCGTGACAAGCGTGAACGGAGGCGTTTTGGTCATGCATACAGAATGCGACGAGTACCGCAGGCAGATCGATCAACTACTAAACCTTCCCCAACAGATGTGGTTGCTGGGAGCCGGCATAAGCAAGGATGTCGGCATACCGTTGATGAGTCCTTTGACGGACCAAGTCGAGAGTTGTCTAGAGGATCAAGATCAGAAGGACTTTCGCAACGTTCGCGAACTGCTCCCCGAGAATGCGCATGTTGAGCACGTTTTGAGTCACATCGGTGATCTTATTGCGATTGCTGCCCGGTCAAGAGAGAAGACCGTTACGTTGGGGAGCGTGTCGCGATCATTTGATGAGTTCCAGCAGCTTCACGCACGCATTCAACAAGCCATCCGTGACACCATACGCTACGGATGCTTTCCCGCGGAGCGTGGTAAGCCGGCGCGTGTAGGCACATCAGACGAGCCAATTGTGACAGTGGATAACCATGTAGATTTCGTCAAGGCGCTCTTCCGCCACCGAAGGGCGGGGCTCGAGCGTCGTCCGCCAATATGCTTCTTCACGACGAACTACGACACTCTCCTTGAGGACGCGCTGGCTCTTTGCCGCGTCGCGACCTTCGATGGCTTTTGTGGCGGCGCCATGGCGTACTGGGAACCGGGACGAGGAACCTACTCCATGGAGAACCCATTTGAGGCCGTCTTCGGCTGCGAAGCTAGGGTTGTCAAGTTGCACGGGTCTATCGACTGGTACGTCAGCGATGAAGACACAGTTGTCCGGAGACGCGAAGGTGCCGGCTACCCTGCTGATGAACCCGGACGACTGTTGATCTACCCGCAAGCAACGAAATATCAGGTCACACAACGCGACCCTTACGCGAGTCTGTTTGCCTCGTTTCGGGCCGCGCTCAGCCATCCTAACCCTGGCTTGCTCTGCATCTGTGGCTATAGCTTTGGCGACGACCATATAAATGAGGAAATCGAACGCGCGCTCAGGCATCGAGGCAATCGATTGACGGTTCTCGCCTTCTGCTGCCAGCCGGACGACAAGAATCTCGGTTCCGACGAAGGGTTGCCCGAATGCCTTGCAAGATGGCTTCGCGTGGTTGGTGCGGAGTGGAAGGATCGGATTATCGTGGCTGGGCGCCGCGGTGTCTATCACGGCGGGCTGGCAAATCGGTGCCCTGCTAGCGCGAAAACGCCGCACGACTGGTGGACATTCCAGGGCTTGACGAATTTGCTAGAGAAAGGACCGGGGGTGACTGTATGAACGAATTCGCTCAGGTCGCCGAGCTTGAAATCGGGACGGTGGTCGAAGTCGCCGGAAGCGCTGTACGTGTCGAACTCGACGGGAAGATTTCTGAGCTCACTCGGACATTCAGGGGCCGTGTGTATCCTATTGGGCAGTTCGCGAGCGTAATCAAGATCCATTTCGGCCGACGAATTCTCTTTGCGTATGTACGGTTGCTTCGGATGCGATCGGAGATCGAGCGCGAGGCGGGGAGGCCGGCTCCTCCTCCGTCCGAGGATTCGCGGGTCATTGAAGCGGATCTGTTTGGCGAGGGTTTCTGGCAGGCGTCTGTACAGAAACTGGACTTCTCTCGAGGCGTTCGCAACTATCCACTGCCCGGCCAGAAGGCATATCTCACAACACAGGAGGAATTGCGAGCGATCTACCAGAAGGCCGACCTGGATCGGGATGACGGGCTGAATCCGATGATTCCGATTGGCGTCTACGCAGCAGCCGAAACTACGACATGCCACGCAGATCTGGACAAGCTTTTCGGACTACACTGCGCCGTTCTGGGGTCAACCGGCGCGGGCAAGTCGGCGACGGTTGCGGCCGTGCTGCATGCCGTGCTGCAGCATAAGCCCAGAGATTCCAGCGGCAGTACTCTGCGCCCGCGGATCATTATTATCGATCCGCACGCTGAGTACGGGGCAGCGTTTCGTGATCGAGCGATCGTGTATCGACCAATGGACGACACAACCGGAGAGACGCCGAGTGCCGGCGACGACGTAGCTGTAGTAATGCGGAAGCCACTTCGGCTTCCGTACTGGCTGATGAGCGGCGAGGAGTTTCGGGAGCTGGTCATCGGGAAGAGCGAGTACGAAGCCACAACAGAACACAACATCGTATACAAGGGTCTCGTGCATGCCCGACTGGTTAAGCGAGGTCTGATCGAGGCGTCCAAGGAATGGGTTGGCCAATCCTCCGACGTAGTCGTCGATCCGGATGCTCCTCGTCCGGTTAGAGACGACGCGGCAGTTCGAGCAGCGATCGCCCAATACGACCGCGACACGCCGGATCCCTTCTCCTTAGACGAGTTCGTGCGATATGTGAACGATGAACAAGGAATCGTCGTGGAATCGCGAGCCAAGAAGTGGCAGAAGATGTCTTCAAGTGCGTTTAAGTCACACGCGTCCGTGCTGGATAAGCTGTCGGTATTGAGAACCGATCCTCGTCTCGCGTTCATGATGGAGGAATACAAGGATGGAGATCCCGACCTTCCGGAGATCCTGCAGCAATTCGTCGGATCGGCTGATGACGGCGCAGACAATGTTGACATTCGCATCGTCGATATCTCTGGAGTGCCAAATGAAGTAGCGGGGCCGTTGACCGCAGCTCTGGCCCGAGTCCTCTTTCAGTACAAGGTGTGGCAGACACCCGAAGAACGGGATCGGGATCCCGTACTCTTGGTCTGTGAAGAAGCGCACAGGTATGTTCCGGATACGGGCCTTGCGGAATATCAGTCCGCGCAAAAGTCCATTCGGCGCATTGCGAAGGAGGGACGCAAGTACGGAATTGGGCTGATGTTGGTGTCTCAGCGTCCAGCCGACGTGGAACGGACGGTATTATCGCAATGCAACACATGGATGGTTATGCGCTTATCGAACGCCACGGATCAAGAGCACGTTAATCGGTTCCTTCCAGACAGCTTGACCGGTCTTTCTCGAATGCTGCCGTCGTTGTCTCGTCAGGAAGCGATCTTCGTCGGTGAGGCCGCTGCGGTCCCCGCCCGTATTATCGTGCGCACACTGGAGGAGAGAGAGTTGCCACGCTCGAAGGATATTCCGTTTGTTGGGGGATGGTCTCTCCCACCTGTCTCTCAGGGTGACATCGCGGCAGTTGTGAATCGATGGCGCAAGCAGCCGTAACGTGAGGCCGCGAAGAGTCGCGCTATCCCGACACGAACTTCGGCATGAGCATAGGCTTTCTACTTCACCGTGTACGTCCGCTCGTCGCCATCCTCCCCCACCGTCACCGTGAAGCTCTCCGTCTCCGGCCCGACGGAGAGGCGGATGAATCGGCCGGCGTTGGGGTCGTCGGGGTTGGCGATGAACTCTCGCGGGGGGTTGCCGGTGGGGCCGTACTGGGTGTTGAAGTGGATCGCGTAGATCGCCTTCACACTGGGCAGCTCGCCGAGCACGCGGAACGTGTTGGGCTGGATGCCCTTGCGCGGGCCGTTCATGGCGATGGCCGCGGTCGGGGCCAGGGCCCTAAGCAGCACCGGGTTGTTGCTCTGGTCCAGCCCGTGGTGCGTGACCTGGTAGACGTCGACCGGGCCGATGCGGTTCTCGGGCTTGGCCAAGTGGTGCTCGACGTTCAGCGTGATGTCGCCCCCCAGGAACAGATCGAACTTGCCGTAGCGGAGCACCAGCGCGATGCTCCGGGCGTTGTCCGTGGGGTCGGGCTTCGCCGGCTCGAACCGGGGCGCCGGGGCGTCGACGTCCCCCTCGAAGCCCTCGACCCGCTTCTCGGCGGCTACGCAGTGCAGCTTGATCGCGGGGACCCCGCCCGCCGGGTCGTTCCTTAGCGGCACGTCGTCGCCGGGCTCGAGCGCCTCGACCTTGCCGCCGGTCGCTTGCTGGTAGAGCGGGTAGAGCCGCTTGAACGACGCCGACTCCTGCTCGCGCTCGGGCGGGAGGTGGCCCTTGTCGTAGAACCGCTTGATGGGGATCCGCCGCGAGACCTCCAGCAGCCCGCCGTAATGGTCGGAGTGGAAGTGGGTGGTCACCAGGTGGTCGATCTGCCGGATGCCCGCGTGCTTGGAGGCGGCAAGGATGCGATCGGCGTCGCGGTGCTCGGGCTCGAGCGAACCGGTGTCGATCAGGACCGACTCACCCAGCGGCGTGACGATCAGCGTCGAGGCCCCGCCCATCATGTCGAGGAAATAGACGTCCAGCTTCCCCGATGGCCGAAGCTCGGCCGCGGTGCCCAAGCCGGCCGGTGAGACAATCAACAGAAGGACCAAGGAAACGCAAAGCATCGGGCGGGTCATAGCGGGGCTCCTCTTGATTGGGTGTGGTGGAAGGGAGGAAAAAGGGGGAAGAGGGAAAAGGGAAATACCGCGGGTTCCGTTCGAAGATATCCAGGATTTCTGAACAGGAGGGAACGGAGGCAACGGAGTCGATCTCTGTTTCCTCTGTTCATCCAATCTTGTCTTCAAGGTCCCGTTCCTGTGCGCCAAACCGGCGGGCTCCATCGTATCCTTGGCAGCACGGGGCGGCAACTTGTCGGCGGCTCGATGGTCGGGTGGAGGTACCACCCAGAATGGTGGTGCCGGGCCTCGGGCCCCCGAAACTTCTTGCCCGGCCGGGTCGTCATACTACCGGCCCAAGACGCCGGGCCGGGGATTATGGTACGCTTTGGCGCCGCGAATCGAGACGACGAGTGGCTCCGCAGGACGAAACGGGGAAAAGGGAGGCGGATCGATGCTCGACAGAAGACGGCTCTTGGCGGGGATCGTGCTCTTGGCCGCCGGGGCGCCGGCCGCGGCCGACGTCGACTTGGTGACCATCCCCCGGCGGGAAGGCACGCAGCTTACGATCTACAACTCCGAAGACATCACCATGGTCCGCGAGCACCGGCTGCTGACGGTGAAGCCGGGCATCAACCGCATCCAGTTCTCCTGGGCCAATACGCTCATCGACCCGACCAGCATCGACTTCCGCATCCTCGACCACGAGGACCAGGTCGAGCTGATCGACACCACGTTCCCCGCCGGACGGAACGACGCCCTGCAATGGAACATCAAGAGCGCGATGGCCGGCAAGATCCCGGTCGAAATCCGCTACTTCACCAGCGGCATCACCTGGACCGCCGATTACGTGGGCATCTCGGACCGGGACGAGACCGAGCTGGGGCTGACGGGCTACGTGCGCGTGTTCAACAACTCGGGCGAGCTCTACGACAACGCCCAGGTGCGCCTGGTGGTGGGCACGATCAACCTGGTCGAGAAGATCGCCGACCTGGCCACGATGCCCCCGCCGCCGGCCGACGGCAAGCCGGGCTGGCAGGCATTGTCCGGCCGATCGCGGGCGAAGTTCCGCGACGCCTTCGACGACGCCGTGATGCAGGCGGACCAGGCCGCCGGCCCGGGCCAGGGCCAGGGCGGCGGCAAAGAGCTCGAACACCGCAAGCACGTGGTCAAAGAGGGCCTCTCCGAGTACTTCCTCTTTACGATCGAAGGGCGCGAGGACATCGAGGACCGTGAGCCGAAGCGGCTCGTGTCGATGAAGGTGGCCGACGCCCCGCTCGAGGTGATCTACAAGCTCACCGACCGCGACGGGGGCAATCACTTCACAAAGTACTACCGCTTCAAGAACATCAAGCTGCTCGACGACGAAGGGAAGGAGAAGGACCTGCCGGCCATGGAGAACCTGGGCCTCTCGCCCCTGCCCGACGGCATGGTCCGGCTCTTCTCCGAGTACAAGAACAAGGACTTAGCCTACGTGGGCGGCACCACGACGAAGTACGTGCCGATCGGCGACCGGGTCGAGGTGAACGTGGGGGCTGATCCCGACATCACCATCACCCGGCGGCTGAAGGACCAGAAGATCACGGGCGTGGTGGCCCGGCAGTACAAGCGCCGAGTGAACAACGAGTTCGTCTGGTACTTCGATCTGGTGGACTACGACGAGACGTTCTTCTACGAGGAGGAGATCGTCTCGGGCAAGCCGGTGGTTGCCAAGGTCGAGCTGGAACGGCAGTTCGACGCCAACGTGGTCCTCTGGTCGGAAGACGCCCCGCCGGGCGATTGGAACTCGAACGAGCCGGGGGCCTACGTCGACCTGCACGAGGTGCCGGGGCGCAAGGAACGGGTGGATGAGAACCACGTGAAGTATTTCCTTGACTTGAATCCCGGGGAAAAGACATTCGTGCGGTACTCCGTCACATACAAGCGACGCAAGGTGGGGCCGGAACTGAACGGGTACAAGAGGCGCGAGCCGCTTTAACGCCGTTCGTAGTGACCGCATTCATGCGGTCCTTGGAGTATTCTCATGTTGCCGACCCGATGAATCGGGTCACTACGAGCGCCGACCCGATGAATCGGGTCACTACGAACGCGGGTGAGCAGTACGGGATTGGCGGCCCTCAGGATCGTGCGATGTCATTCAGGGTGCTCTGGGTCGTGGCCGCGGCGGTGACTGGCGTGCTGCTCGCGGCCCGAGGTCTTTGCGCGGAGACGGCCGAGGAGCAGGCCGTCATCGACGCCGCCCCGTACCTCGACCCCGCATTGGCCGACTGCGGTTTGCAGCGGGCCATCGACGCGGCGGCTGAGCAGGCCGCCGAGCGGGACGGCGCGACGGTCCGGATCCCCGATGGGACCTATCGGCTCCGTCGCGGCCTGGTCTTGCGCGACGGCGTGCGATTGCTCGGCGCCGGCATGGACAAGACCGTGCTGGTGCCCCAGCGGCGCGTGGCGCGGCTCGACGTGGTCGCCGACGGACCGGACAGCGCCGCAACCGAGGGCACGGTCCGGGTCGATCGCATCCCGGACGGGCTGGCCGTGGGCAGCGCGGTCGTCTCGTGCCGCTCGTACCCGCCCGCCTGGTACGGCAGCCCGCGACCGGCGGTGGTCACGGCCGTCGACCGCGCGGCGAACACGTTCACGCTTCGGGCGCCCTACGGGCTGAATACGATGAAGGCGGGCAGCGGGTGCCTCACGTTCGGCGTGGCCGCGGCCCTGGCCGACGACGTTCACCAGGGCGACACGGAAGTTGAATTGGAGGACGCGTCGCTGTTCCGCCCGGGCGACGAGCTGGCCCTGGGCGAGCCGCCCAACGAGTCGCTCCTGGCCCACGTGTTCGTCAAGGAGGTGAGGGGGAACACCCTGGTTCTGGAGGAGCCGGCGGGGGTCGACATGCCGGCCTGGCCGCCGGCCGAGAAGCTGGGCAACAAGAAGGTCAACGCCCTGGTGTGGGCCCTGTTCCCGCTGGTCCACGGGGCGCGGGTGAAGGACTGCGGGCTGTCGGACCTGTCGATCCGCGGCCACAGCTTCGAGCGGGTCCGGCCCGTGCAAACCCGGTATACCCTCTCGGGCATTCACATCTACCAGGGCGAGCGGGTGTGCATCGAGCGGGTCGCCGTGCGCGACTGGCCCAGCGACGGGATCAGCCTCCAGGCCGGCACCGGCGCATCGGTGGTCGATTGCCAAGTGACCGGCTGCCTGGGCAACGGGCTGCACCCGGGCACGGGACTGACCGACAGCCTCTTCCGCGGCAACCTGGCGGAGGAGAACGGCGTGGGCCTCTACTTCTGCTGGCACAACCGCGGCCACGTGATCCGCGGCAACCGCTTCCTCAAGAACCGCAAGGGGGGCATCACCGGACTGGGCAACCCCGGCGATCGCGACAACGTGATCGAAGAGAACCTCATCGCGGAAAACGGCGGGCCGGGGATCGCCATTAACGGCGGCGGCCAGTCGGGCAACGTGATCCGCGCCAACACGATCGAGAACAACTCGCAGGCCGAGCCGGGCGAGCACCCGGGCATCGCGCTTTACGCGGCCGTGGAAGACGCCCGGGGCTACACCATCACCGGCAACACCATCCGCGACACGCAGCCGGAGCCCACCCAGCACGTGGGCATCGAGGAGCGCCACGGCGAGCGCCGCGGCGAGCCCACCCACGCCGACGGCAACGTGATTTCCCGCAACCACTTCTCGGGGCATCGCAAGGCCGACGTGATCCTGGCCGGGCCGAACACCCGGTGCGAGGACAACGGCGGCGCGAAGTGCGTTGCCCCGGCCGGCGAGTAGGTCCCGCTCGCCGAGGGGGACCGGCGGGCTCCATGGTCCGGCTCGGCGAGCCGGACCTACTTGGCGGCTTGCTTCCCCGGGGTCCGGCTGCATATCATGGTGGGCAGAAGTTCGGGGCGGGGCCTGTCGCGTCGGCCCGAGGACCCCCGGCCTCGATTGCCGTCCGTCCTTCTGCACGAAAGGAGCGAGTCATGTTTGTCCGAAACTGCCTGGGGATGGGTCTGGGTCTTGTGGTTTTGAGTGCCGTCGCGGTGGCGGCCGAGGGGAAGGCCGAGAAGCCCAAGCTGCCCGAGGGGATGCAGGGCTTCAGCGGGATGCTCCGCGGCACGGTGGTCGCAGTGACCGAGAACGGCCGGGGATTCCGGATCGAGGTGGAGAAGATCGTCAAGCTCTGGAAGGGCAACAAGGCCGAGGACCCCGAAGCCGCCGTGGGCAAGACGCTGGAGATCAATCCCCGGTGGACCAAGGGCGAGCAGGGGCGCTGGCACCCGGTCGAGCGGCACGTGAAGTTCATCAAGAGCCTCAAGGTCGACGAGAAGATCGACATCGAGGCGATCAACAACGAGGGGCAGCGTCTGCACATTCTCGAGCTTTCCGAGGAGCAGCGACGGGGAGAGTAGCATGTCCCGTCTTTTGGGTACCATTTACGATCCGGGGGTAGGGTGATGCGAGTACTTCTCCTGGCGGTTGTGCCGGTTTCTATGCTGGGGCTTCTATCCGGCTGTTCTTCCGATTCAGAGCCACAGGAATCGGGCAGTTCGCAGGGCGTGAGCAGCCAGCCGGACGCGGACCATTCTCCCCGACGGGATCCAGAGCAAGCCAAAGCAGCAATTCGCGAGTTGATTCCAGAAGCTGCCGGGATTCCAAGTGAAGAACATGACCGGGTAATGGCGCAGAGATTTGTTCACTTTGACAAATACAACACCAAACCGCTTTCCATGGTGGCTCTCGCAAGCCCAGTGATTGCCCCGTTGCGCGCATTGGACAAACTGCGTGAGGCCCGCAAGAAAGAGTTCGCGTACGTGTGGAGGGCTCCCGTACCTCGGAGGATTACTTGGGAACTAAAACGTAGCGTGGACTCGGGCTACCTTACAATGATTCAACCGGATCGGATCATGGAGTTGACGTGTCAGGTCGTCGGGAATTCCGCAACGGGGGTTGTTGCATTTGACGTTCCGGATCTCTATCGGGGGAGGGTGGAGTATTCCGCGGAGTACGAAAAGGGCGCATGGCGGATCACTCAGTTCCGATTGCCTGTGCATCATTGGATCTTCAGCCGGGTGAGCGAGGATGAGTGGAAGTGGTTCGACTTCTTCGGCGACGTGGACGATAACGAGCGTTTTCCGCCCATCGAATCGGTGTCAGGGAAGTTCCTATTTGAAGGACGGCCCGCATCGGAAGGTCGCATCGAATTCCTTCACACGGAGGCTCCGAGACCACACAGATTCCCGGTATCGCCAAGAGTCGAATGCGATCAGAACGGCGACTTCACGGCCCGCCTGCCGCGCGGTTCGTATGCGGTCAGACTCCTCACCAAGGAACTCGGAGCCGCGCACCTATACGCCGCACGCGACGGCTCTCCGTTGGTGATCGAGGTCTCGGAAGGTGACAACCACGTGGTTCTTGATACGATTGCCAAGGAGTATTTGCCCGAGGCGTCCGCCAAAGCATCGCCACCGGTTGCGATTAACGATACGCGATCCAGCGGTTCTGCCGAGACTGAGCCCGTGCGGATTTCTCCGCAGCCAAGAGTTGAACTCCCCGAGAAGCGCCGGTTGAAGATTCCGCCGGAATGGGAGGGTCTCAACAGCGTGCCCTTCGACGAGCTGAAGGAACTCCCGGAACCGGAGTTCCCGGATGTCGACATCGACGTCGACATGGTTGACACCAAGACGGAACCGTTTACGCCGTCGGAGGAACGCCCCAAACGGGAATTCACGTTGCCGCCAAATTGGCCGGGCAGGGGGGCGCAACGAAGGGAGTGAAAGAAGAAGCCGCCACTGGTTGAGCGGCCCCGCTGTGGGCACAAGGCCGGTGGCGAACGTCCAACTGGCCGCACACTTGATGCGAAGCGACCTCGCACATCCGGGAGAAGCTTCCATGTTCCGACGATTCGTCCATAGTGTCGTGTTGCTGGTAGCAGCCCTTCCGCTCGCTGTCGGCGCTGAGGCTGCGGTCGCCGAGAAGCTACCTAACCTCATCGTTATTATGGCCGACGACCTCTCGGCCGACGAGCTGGGCTGTTACGGGAACGCGAAGCACCGCACGCCGAACCTCGACCGGCTGGCCCGCTCCGGCGTGCAGTTCGCCACCTGCTACGCCACGCCCATCTGCCACCCCACGCGGTTCGAGATCATGACCGGGCAGTACGGCCACCACAACGGCGTGTACCAATTCCCCGGCCGGCGCGGCGGGCCGAGGGCCGGCTCGCCCGAGGACGACATCGCCCGCCACGTCACCTTCGCCCAGGTGCTAAAACCCCGGGGGTACGCCACGTGCCAGTCGGGCAAGTGGCAGCTCACCGGCAAGGTGCCCACGCTGGTCGTCGAGACCGGGTTCGACGAGTATTGCATGTGGGCCTACAAGCACAACCTGCCGCCGGGCATCATACACGACGGCGGCTGGGAGCACGGCAAGGGCAGCCGGACCTCCCGCTACTGGCACCCCTCGATCGTCCAAAACGGCAAGTACCGGCCCACCGAGCCCGGCGACTACGGGCCGGATATCTTCACCGATTTCCTGATCGACTTCGTTCGCCGGCACAAGGATCGGCCGTTCTTCTTGTACTACCCCATGGCGTTGACCCATGCCCCGTACTATCCCACGCCCGACATGAACCCCCCCGAGTCGGAGAAGTTCCGCCACTCGGGGGATCACTGGCAGGCCCAAGTCGAGTACACCGACAAGCTCGTGGGCCGGCTGGTCGCGGCGCTGAAAGAAGAGGGCGTGTGGGATAACACCGTGCTGTTGTTCACCGGCGACAACGGTACCGGCGGGCGCGGCAAGGGCCAGGTGACTGAGCTGGGTGCCCGGGTGCCGATGATCGTGGCCGGGCCGGGCGTGGTCAGGCAAATCGGGCTGAGCATGGAGCTGGTCGACCTTTCCGACGTGCTGCCCACGCTGGCCGAGCTGGCCGGGGCAAAGCTGCCCGACCCGAAGGAGCACCCCGTCGACGGCCACAGCTTCGCGCCGCTGCTGAAGGGTGAGGAGTTCACGCCGCGGGAGTGGATTTACTCCTACCTGGGCGACGGGCGGATCGTGCGCACGAAGCGGTGGCTTCTGGAGAAGAACTTCCCCAACGAGAGCCAATTCGGCAAGCTGTACGACTGCGGCACGTGCCGCGACGGCAGCGAGTACCGCGACGTGACCGACTCGCAAGCGCCCGAGGTCGTGGCCGCCCGCGAGCTGATCGAGAAGATCCTGGCCGACAAGCCGGTGCCGGGCGTATCGTCCGACTCCCGCCCTGTGAAGAGCCCCAAAGCCGGCTCGAAGAAGCGAGGGAAGAAGCCGGCCGCGAAGTAAGACAAGGAAGTGGAAGACGAAAAGCGAGGTCTGCCCCTTTACTACCGGCCTGCCCGGCATCCGCGCGATCGACAACATGGGCCAGTGGATCGAGATCCGCAAGGGGATCAAGGACCGGGGGTTCACCGATTAGCCGTGGCGGTTGTCGGGACCACCGGCTGGCCCGAGGACCCCTCAACCGGCCTTTGCCCTCGGGTGGTATTGTTATTCGCAAAGAGGTATAATATCAGAGTTGCGTCTCTCGTCTCACAGACACCCGCCTCGCGAAAGAGAGGCTTCTCGATGGCCAGCGGCGTTACCCGGACCAAGGAGCCGGAGCAGCAGGAGCTAAGGCAACGGTTCGACCGGCTTGCCGAGCAGTGGCGAGAAGACTGCAAACACTCCTCGTTCGTGACCGACAGGGCGATGCACCCTGCCTACCAGCAGATCATCGGCATGGGGCGCGACGCACTGCCGTTGATTCTTGAAGATCTACAGCGAAAACCGGATCACTGGTTTTGGGCTCTGCGTGCTATCACCGGCGAAGATCCGGTACCGCCCGAGAGCAAGGGGAAACTCCGGGAGATGACAGCGGCTTGGCTGAAATGGGCACGTGAGCAGCAACATGTCTAGCCAACGTCTTGGCCCGGAAGACGACTTTCCGAATCTGACAGACTCGAATCACCGCATCACGAGTCCCGCCGACAGTAGCTACAATTGCATCGGGTGGGCCGCAGAAACGACTGACTGGTGGGAGCCTGATCTTTGGGCCCAGTGTTACTGGCTTACCGAAGCGCCCAGACAATTGACAATTCCAGCGTTCGTCCGAGCGTACGAGACGCTTGGGTATGCGATTTGCGATAGCCCAGACTTGGAGGTGGGTTACCAGAAGATCGCTGTCTTTGCCAAGGGCACTCTTCCTACCCACGTTGCGCGACAGTTGGTTGACGGCTCCTGGACGAGCAAGCTGGGGGAACTTGAGGACATTGAACACGCGACACTTGGGGCCGTGGAAGGTCCGTTCTACGGCACGGTTGCCGTGGTGATGCGCCGTCCCGCAGCCGCGACCTAGGCCGGCGCGCGGCGGGGAATCGAGCCCGGCCGCCACTTCTCGGCATCCCGTCGCGCGAAGCCGCCGTTTCCGGGAGGATCAACATGCCAGGCAGGAGAGTAGCGCCGTCGAGGGTGACCTGGGCTACGGTCTTGGCAGTCGTTCTCGCATCGCTGCGAAGCGGGGCCGTGGCGGCGGAGTCGTACGGCGACCAGGTCGAGGCCGATTGGCTGCGCCAGGCGGCGGGCTTGAGCGCGCCTGGCTCGGGTGCCGGGGGCCGGCCGTCGAACGTGCCCACCTGGGCCGACGCCGCGGGCGCGGTCGACGGGGTGAAGGACGGGAAGTATGCCTTCCACACGGACAAGGAGCCCAACCCCTGGTGGCAGGTCGACCTGGGCGAGCCGGTGCCGATCGCGAGGATCGTGGTCTACAACCGGCTCGACTACGCTCCGGGCCTGCACAACGCCGACACGCTGCTGATCCTCGCCTCGGACGACGGCAAGACGTGGGCCAAGATTCACGACAACCAAGGGAGACACTTTGGCGGCGTCTCCGGCGCCCCGCCGCTGGAAGTTACGTTCCCACCGGGCAAGCTCCGGGCCCGATTCGTGCGGCTCACGATCCCCAGCCAGCAGCCCGTCTGGTTCCATCTCGACGAGGTGGAAGTCTTCGGCCCGGCGGAGCCGAAGAAAAACCTGGCGCTTAAGAAGCCGGCCGAGCAGAGCAGCGTGAGCCAGTGGTCGACGGCGAAGCCCCACGCGGCGCCGCCCGGCGCGACTCTCGTCGCCGCGGCGTTTCCCACGCGGCAGGTCATCGACCGCGCGCGGCTGCTGGCGGCCGACTTGGCGTCGAGGGGCGTCGACGTGCGACCCTTCGAGCGGGAGCTGAACGAGGTGGCGGCGGCGCTCAAGGGGCTTCCCGACGACGTCCCGGCTGAAGCCCATCGCGACGTGTACCTGGAAGCCCGGCGGACCGCCCGGCGCCTGGTCTTCGCCAACCCCCTGTTGGACTTCGACAAGCTCGTCCTGGTGAAGCGTTTCACCCAGGACACGTACCCCGACGTGTGCCTGAACCACATGCCCTGGGTCTCGCGGCCCGGGGGGGACGTGTGCGTGGTTACGCTCGCCGGGGCGGAAGGCGAGCCGCAGGTCGGCGGGGTGATCGACGGCCGGCTCGGCCCCGGCCACGTCCACGGCATGGACCTCTGGTTCGACGCCGATCGCGTGGTGTTCGGCTACGCCAGGAAGAAGACGCCCGAGGGCCCGCAGAACCGCGGGCGGCCGAACAACTACGAGCTGCGGCGGAGCGTCGAGCCGACGCACATCTTCGAGATCCACCTTGACGGCACCGGCCTCCGCCAGCTCACCGACAGCCGCGATTGGAGCGACCTGGACCCGACGTACCTGCCCGGCGGCGACGTGGCGTTCGTCTCCGAGCGGTGCGGCTGCTCGCTCCAGTGCAACGAGTACGACAAGGACGAGACCTCGTGCAATATCTACGTGATGCGGCCCGACGGGAGCGATATCCGGCGGTTGAGTGTGACCAAGGACGGCGACTACCTGCCGCACTGCCTGGGCGACGGGACGATCGGCTACACCCGCTGGGAGTACCAGGAGCGGGGCTGGGCCCACATCCAGAGCCTGTGGTTCGTCCGGCCCGACGGAACCGGGGCCGACGCCCTGTTCAAACAGCACCTCAACAACCCCTGGGCTCTGGAGGACTTTCGCTCGATTCCCGGCACGGCCGACCACCGCATCGTGTGCATCGCCACGGGCCACCACACGCTGGCCGCCGGGCCGGTGGTCGTGGTCACCCCGAGCCACGGGATGAACGACCCGCGGGCGATACGGATCGTCACGCCCGACGTGCGCCCGCCCGAGGGGGGCATGTCGGGCACGCCGGTCGACGAAGGTGGGGTGCGCGACGCCGGGGGTCTTTACATGACCCCCTGGCCGCTCTCGGAAAAGTACTTCCTGGCCAGCTACACGTACTCGAACCGGCAGACCGACGCGACCGGCTACGGCATCTACCTGATCGACGTGTTCGGCAACAAGGAGCTGATCTACCGCGACCCGGCCATCTCGTGCTTCACGCCGATCCCCTTGAAGCCCCGGCCGAAGCCGCCCGTGCTGCCTGACGTGACCGACCCGGCGAAAAACTACGCGGTCTGCTCGCTGGCCGACGCGACGTTCGGCGTGCCGGGGATCGAGCCGGGACGGGCGAAGTACCTCCGCATCTCGCAGCGGCTCCAGTGGCCCTACGACAACACCTACGGCGGCCAGCGGTACGAGCCCGACGCCAAGGGGGCCGAGAACTGGACGCCCGCCCGGGTCATCGGCACGGTTGCGCTGAAGCCCGACGGCAGTGCGCATTTCCGCGTACCGGTCGACACGCCGGTCTACTTCCAGCTTCTCGACGAGAACCGGATGGAGCTTAGGCGGATGCGGTCGTTCATCAGCTTCCAGCCCGGCGAGCAACGGGCGTGCGTGGGCTGCCACGAGACCCGGGCAACGGCCCCGCCGGCCGGGCCGTTCCCGCTGGCCATGGTCGCGGAGCCGGTGGAACCCACGCCGCCGCCCTGGGGCACCCGGCCGATGAACTTCCTGGCCGACGTGCAGCCGATCTTCGAACGCCACTGCACAAGCTGCCACGCGGGCCTGAAGCCGGCCGGGGGGCTCGATTTCTCGGGCGGACTGACGCTGCGGCGCGGGCGACAACGCAACGTCTGCTACGACACGCTCTTCGACCACAGGCTGGTTTCCCGCTCGAACGTCCACGACGACGCGCGGATCACCCAGCCGCTCGAGTTCGGCTCGCACCAGAGCAAGCTGGTCGCGGTGTTGCGCGAGGGGGCGTGCAGCACCCGGGCGAAGCTCGACGACGAGGAGTGGCTCCGACTGGTCACCTGGATCGACCTGAACGCCCCCTACCACGACGGCTTCATCAACAAGCGGCCCGAGACGCCACCCTACGACCCGGCGGCCGACGCGGAGTTGGTTCGCCGGCTTGCGGAGGTCCACGCCCGGCGATGCGCGGCGTGCCACAAGCCGGAGGAGGTCACGCGGATCGGCTGGATCGACCTGAGGCAGCCCGAGTGGAGCCTGTTCCTGGCCGCCCCGTTGTCGAAGCCGGCCGGCGGGCTGGGGCGTTGCGGGAAGGCGGTGTATAATGGCCGGGACGACGCCGATTACCGAGCCGTGCTCGGGCTCGTGCAAGCGGCGGTGGAAAAGGCATGGCAGCAGCCGCGGCGGGACGTGCGGGCGTTGGCGGATCGGCGATGAAAACCGGAGGAACTGATACCGTGTCGGGCGAATGGAGGTTGAAGATTACGGTATTTCTGTTGCTGCCGTTGCTTATCGTCCTTCTACCAATTCTCAAACTGAAAACGCTATCACGTGTCGAGCAGGATGAGTTCCTTTAGTTTCTTTCCTACTCGGCGGTTTCGTGAGCCTTGTTCCATGCTGTTGATGTTGTCGTCCCACAGTTTGCTGCGGA
>Ga0180437_10003884_pt1 | contig 21770 bp, 22 predicted proteins | sample SS_ome_4_FD_132410 | JGI IMG/M metagenome (GOLD analysis project Ga0180437, IMG submission 132410) | Hypersaline lake sediment archaeal communities from the Salton Sea, California, USA - SS_3_D_1 metaG | ecosystem: Environmental > Aquatic > Non-marine Saline and Alkaline > Hypersaline >...
GGAGAATCCTCGATATGGAGATGGCTGAAAAGTTTTTGGAAGAGGGTAAGGCGGACATAATTTATATGGGACGGCAGTTAATTGTTGATCCAGAGACCCCAAAGAAATATTTTGAAGGGCGGTCAGAGGACATTCGGAAGTGCATGGGATGTTCGCGAGGTTTTGGCGACTGTATTGGTGCTTGTTCGGTTGATCCCATGATGATGCCAACCGATTCAGTGATTCCAGCAGAAAAGCTCAAGAAACTCCTAGTGATTGGTGGAGGAGTGGCAGGAATGGAGGCTGCGCGAGTAGCTGCGCTAAGAGGTCATAAGGTGATACTGATGGAGAAAGATTCAGAGCTTGGTGGGATGGTCTCTGCGCTTAGTCGTTGTTCCTTACTCACTGAGTTTGGGAATCTCGTGGATTTCCTTACTGCTCAACTGAGAAAGCTTAAGGTAGATGTAAGGGTGTGTAGGGAAGCTACCCTCGATGACGTTAGAGAAATTGATCCTGATGCTGTTATCCTCGCGGCGGGCTCATCTATGACGCTGCCGGAGGTAGCTCAAGGTAAGCCCGGGATAATGACGCATATTGAGGCCCTAAGGAATAGAGCAGCCATTGGTCATAAGGTTGTTATACAAGGGTTGGGTTATGGCTCCGAGCTAGCAGTCTCCCTTGCTGAAGAGGGTAAAGATGTAACCCTTTTAGGTAGTGCAAGTGAAATAGCAACGAATCTGCCTCCTATCAGGAGGTGGTTTATTCTCAAAAGATTAACGGATGTCGATGTTGCCAAAGGAGATGGGGATATTCCGACAAGGATGGAGGGTAACCCGGCAGTACGAACTGGGATGAGTCTGAAGGACGTTACCTCCCGAGAAGTTGTGGTGGAGGATAAGGAGGGAAAGAGAGAGCTTCTTCCCTACGATACTTTTATAGTCTCCCTGGGCAGGCTGAGTAATGACTCCCTCTTTGAGGCATTACAGGGGAAGGTTTCTGAAGTCTATAAGATTGGAGATTGTTCGAAGGTTGGGGAGGTAGGAGAGGCAATGAAGACTGCTAACGAAATTGCAAGAAGCCTTTAGGAATTTTGAGTAAAAAGCCCAGGTTCTTGTATAGATTCAGAAAACAAGCAGGAGTGAATTAAATGATAGATTTTAGTTTAACCGAGGAGCAACTTGCTATTCAGCGCACAGCTAGGGATTTCGCAGAAAAGGAGATGAAAGCACTTGGCAGGGAGGTGGATCGCATTGCTGATCCCAAGGATGTATGGCCTCGGGTGGTTGATGTGGTGAAAGCGGGACTTGATTTAGGTTATCATACCATGGCAATTCCCAAAGAGTATGGAGGTGAGGGCCTTGATCACAGAACAATGGGCCTTGTTTGGGAGGAGCTTGCCGCCGGCGATACCGGTATAGCGGGAAATATCCTCATATCCAATATCGCTTGGTTACCATTGATTCTAGGGGCCACAGAGGAACAAAAGAAGAAATGGTTCACTGCAATATGTAATGATACCAGCGGTATGTGCATAGGCTGTTGGTCTGCCACAGAGCCCGACGGGCTTGCCCCTGATTTTGACGCTCCCTTTGAAGGTAGAGAGTCGATTACGGTACAGACTACTGCTAAACCTGATGGGGACTACTATGTGATCGACGGTCAGAAGGCTTTCGCCACTGGCGGCGGCATAGCCAAAGTATGCGTCCTTTTTGCAAAGACGCCAGACGGCGTAGCTCACTTCTTTGTGCCTACAGATACCCCCGGCTATGTCGTGAGTAAACAAGAGGATATGCTAGGCCTTAGATGTCTCAATGAAACCCATCTTTTTTTTGATAACATGCGTGTTCCCAAGGAGAACTTGGTAAGTGGGCAACCGGGAAATGGGCGTGTGGAGATGGGGGGCACTCTAGCGTTGTCCGACACCTGGGTTGCTGCCATGGCAAATGGGCTAACGCGTGCCGCTTACGAAGCAGCCTTGGAGTATTCTAGAACAAGGGTGCTGGCGGGTAAACCCATTTTCAGGTTGCAGGCTGTAAGTTTGATGATTGCAGACATGTACGTGATGCTCGAAGCGGCCCGAGCTATAACGTGGAAATCCCTGTGGTACAATGATAACTACCCAACGCCCGATGAAAAGCTTGCCATGGCGGCCAAGATTTTTGCCTCTGACACGGTGATGAAAGTCACTACTGACGCGGTTCAGGTATACGGCGGGGCGGGCTTCATGAAAGACAATCCGGTGGAAAAATTCATGCGCGATGCCAAGATATTCCAAATCTTTGAGGGTACAAACCAGGTGTTGAGGATACACATAGGCACTTACCTTGGCTTGGGCATGTGAACTGCTCCCAAATGAGCATAGAGGAATTATGGGCACCAAAATGACGGAGGGTGAGAAATGGGCGAAGAATTTATGAAATTCGAGAGGTATTTTGACGAAAAGATGTACAAAATGCAGAATACCGAAGAGATAAGGCAACTCCAGATACAAAAGCTTCGAAAGAGGGTTGACGAGTTCTGTAATAAAATTCCAATGCTCAAGGCGCTTTTAGATGCCAAAGGGATAAAAAGTCCAGAGTCCATAACACTCGACGAGTTTAAAGCGGCTATTCCGCTACGGATCCAACGTGAAGCAGCGGCATCCCAACCAAGTGAAAAGCCTAGTGCAAATCTTGTAGAGACGCAGGCGGCTAGGGCTGGCATTTCTCCCGGTGATTTCAGGATCCTTGCTTCCACATCGGGAACTACGGGCGAGCCATCTCCATACTTCCTTACAGAATTAGACCTAAATCTGCAAGCCCAGGGCATGACCCGAATGCTTTACTTCGTTACCAACGGTGATATCGAAGAGATAAGAAAATTTGTGGTATTGGAAGCGTTTGCCCTCTGCATGGCAGGTGCGGGCACACCCGGAGTGGTGACATTTATCATGTGCGGGCTGCCCGTGATACCAGTCGGTGCCGAGACGAAGACACAAAAGTCCCTCGAGATTGCCGAGAAGTTCGGGGCCAACCTGTTCTTTGGCACCCCGTCACTGGCAGAACACATGGTGGATATAGGTCCGGAGGCGTTAAAGAGAATCAAATTCAAGCGCCTAATATGTGGTGCGGAGCCTGGTTTGGACGTCCCAGAAATAAGGAATAAGATAGAAGACGGCTTTGGATGCCCCGCCACCAATGCGATGGGGCTTATCGGGGGCTTGGCGTGGTGTTCTTGTGATGAGTATTGGCAGGATGGAATGCACTACTTGAGTGATGATATACAGTTCATTGACCTCGCGGATCCAGAGACGCGAGAGCCAGTCCCCTGGCAGGATGGCGCCACCGGATTGCTGGTGCTAACCGGACTGGGGGGAAGTATGCCCCCGGTCAGGGTGTCACCAGGTGATATCGTCCAAGTGAGGACCGAGGCATGCAAGTGCGGAAAACCAGGGTGGAGGATGAGGGTCATCGGTCGTAGTGATGACTTGCTCAAGGTCAGGGGAGTTGCAGTTTATCCCGTCCAAATAGACAGCGTGGTCGCAAGTTTTGCCCCACGAACGACCGGAGAATTCCGCATCGTCTTGGATAAGCCTGGACCAAAGGTGGAACCGCCGCTCAAGTTGAAGGTTGAGTACGGTGAGGGGGTAAAAGAGGAGGAACTACCAGCATTGGCAAATGAGATCACTCAAGCCATGCATGACAAGCTAAGCATAAGGCCGAAGATCGAGTGGTTACCCCCGAACACGTTGGAGAGATTCCAGTATAAGACAAAGCTCATTGAGAAAGCATATCAATAGAATGGAGCGCAGAGATGGCAAAGGAAGGACTCTACGGTAGGCTGGGATTGGGAGAAGGGGAAATTCCTTTAAGGGATGGAATATTAAGATTTCCCTCTTCTCCTAAGGAAAAGCCTCATTTGATTGCGAGTAAATGTAAATCTTGCGGAGATATTTCTTTCCCGCCAAAGATCTTTTGCGGCAAGTGTGAGGGCCAAGATGTAGAGATGATACCGCTTAGCAACAGGGGCAAGATATATTCATACACTGTTGTCCGACAGATGGCTATCCCGGGTATTGAAGTTCCTTATGTGCTCGCAATAGTCAAAGTTCCTGATGATCCAGAGCTACTGATTGCAACCCAAATCGCTGACTGTGAGCCTGAGGATGTAAGCATAGGTATGGAAGTGGAGATGATAATAGACAAAGTGCGTACCGGGTTGACATCGGGTAAAGATGTAATTGGCTACAAATTCAGGCCTGTCAAGAAGCAGACATAGTAGGAGGCCATAAGATGAGGGAAGTAAGCGTAATTGGTGCCGGGATGGTAAAGTTCGGAAAGTATGATGGCAGGCCTGATCACCTCGCCTATAAGAATCATGAAGAGTTGGGAGTGGAGGCGTGTAAGGTAGCATTAAAGCATGCTGGGGTCAACCATCGGAAAATCGAGGCTGCATATGCGGGGCAAACTGCAACCGCACAGATTCAGCTTTGCCAGCGAGTAACAGTCACCTTGGGTATATCCGGGATTCCAATGTATAACCACGAGAATGCCTGTGCTACTAGCTTTGCTGCCTTCAGGCATGCCTATTTGGATGTAGCTAATGGTGTACACGACATTGTACTGGTCTTCGGTGCAGAAAAGATGAGCATGGGGCGTTCAGGCGGTGCCATAGTTTTACCTGAAGGGGCAATGTTTTTGCAGGATATAGGACTGATTATGCCTGCCTTCTTTGCTCTACTGGCGAGAAGACACATGGAAGAGTACGGGACTACAAGAGAACAGTTTGCTATGGTTTCGGTCAAAAACCATAAGCACAGTACAATGAATCCCTACGCTCAGTATCAACAGGAGTTGACTTTTGAGGAGGTGTTAAACTCGCGCATGGTGTGCGACCCCATTACCTTATTGCAGTGTTGTCCCACTGGCGATGGGGCAGCGGCGGTTGTGCTTGCAAGTGCAGCCGTAGCGCGGCAGTATACTGCTAAACCAGTTAGAGTACTTGGCTGTACAGTGCACGGGGGTGAATATAAGGCCTCTAAAGGCGATTTTACCGCTATAGCAAGCTGTGTCAATGCAGCAAAGGAGCTTTATGAGATAACTGGCACCGGTCCTGAGGATGTAGACTTGTGTGAGCAGCATGATTGTTTTACGCCTCACGAGCTGGTGACGTACGAAGATTTAGGCTTCTGTGAGAAGGGTGAAGGAGGGCGCTTTGTTGAGGAGGGCCTATCTGACTTTGGAGGGAAGTGCGTATTTAACCCCAGTGGTGGATTACAGTCGAAAGGTCATCCCATTGCTGCCACGGGTGTTGCTCAGATAGTAGAATTGATATGGCAACTCAGAGGCGAGTGTGGAGCAAGGCAGGTTGAAGGCGCTAAAGTGGGGCTAGCCCATAATGGTGGTGGGATAGGCCCCGAGTTTGAGCCCGGACTCTTAAGTCTCGCTATGGTGGCTGTTTAAAGGGAAGAGCGAGACGAACTTAGTCAAGGTGAGGCAGGAGTCCCTTCACACGAATCGGATATGCCAATACCAGAGTTCTCGACCACGCACTGGAAGTGGCGATCGTCAGTTTCCGCTACACTGTTGAACAAAAGCTTTTTGCGAGGTGTTAGAGTGCAAGAGGACACTATGCTTGATGGATACCGAGTTCTGGACTTAACCGAAGGGGGATGCGTTATTGCCGGGCAAATATTTGGTGGCTTTGGTGCCGATGTGATCAAGATCGAGCCTCCTGCAGGAAGCCCTACCAGGCGGATAGGCCCCTTCTACAAGGACATCCCCCATCCTGAGAAGAGCCTCTTCTGGTTTGCCTATAGTGCCAATAAGAGAGGCATAACCCTGGACATTGAGAAGGCGGAAGGAAGGGAGATATTCAAGAGGCTGGTGAAGACAGCGGACATTGTGCTTGAGTCTTTCCCTCCTGGGTATATGGATGGTTTGGGCTTAGGCTATACTGGGCTGTGCCAGGTCAAGCCGGATATCATATTAACTTCTATCACCCCCTATGGACAGGAAGGGCCTAAGTCCACCTACAAGGGGTCTGATCTCACTACATGGGCCGCCAGTGTCGTACATTGGATAGCAGGCGACCCCGACCGCGCCCCCACTTGGATTAGCTGGCCCTGTGCCGGATTGAATGGTGGTATCAATGGTGTCATTGCCTCACTATTCGCTCTCTGGCATCGAGAAATGACTGGTGAAGGGCAGCATGTGGATGCTCCCATCCAGCCCTGGCTTCTCCAGCATACAACCGGTAGCTACTGGTGGTGGGAATGCATAGGGTTCGACATACCAAGGATGGGACCTCGCATGAGGGGGAGTAGAGCAACAGCCACCATTATTTGGCCCTGTAAGGATGGTTATGTTACTTGCCTGCTCGGAGGGGGTGCTGGGGCAGGGATGGCTGCTAGTAGTACAAGGCTGGTGCAATGGATGGATGAGGAGGGTATGGCCCCCGACTGGCTAAGACAGCTCGACTGGGCTGTTGCCTACGATACCTCGCAAATAACGCAGGAGGATGTAGATCGATTAGAGGAGCCGGTTAACAAGTTTTTCTTGACCAAGGCCACCGCCGAGATCTCTGAAGAGGCGGCAAAGAGGGGTTTTATGGCTTGCCCGGTGTCAAATGCTAGAGACATCTGTGAGGATCCCCAGCTTAAGGCGCGCGATTTCTGGGAAAAAGTTGAACACCCTGAGCTTGGGGATACCCTGACTTACTGCGGACCTTTTGTTAAGCTCTCCGAGGCAGCGGTAAGGGTCTTTCGCCGTGCTCCGCTTATCGGTGAGCACAATGAGCAGATCTATGAGAGGGAACTCGGTCTCTCCAGAGAGGAGCTCATCCTGTTAAGACAAGCTGAGGTTATCTGAGAGATGGCAAGGTCAGTATTTGAAGGGATAAAGATTTTGGATATGGGTACGGCGATGACAGTACCGCTGGCCCTCAAGTGGATGGCGGATCATGGAGCCATAGTGATCAAGATCGAAAGCCATGTTAGCATTGACCTGGCGCGGATGGGGGGCCCCCATTATGAATTGGTCGTGGGGCCTGACCGTGCTGGATGGCAGATGTGCGCAGACGCCAGTAAGTACAGCATGACCCTCAATCTACATAAACCCGGGGCGAGGGAGGTCGTTAAGCGTCTTCTTACGGAGTGGCGGCCCCATATCATGGCGGAGTCATTCAGGCCAGGGGTAATGAAGGAATGGGGACTTGATTACCAGAGCGTCAGAGAGCTAAGACCTGACATCATCTACTGGAGCACCTGCCTCGAGGGCCAGTATGGCCCACATTCTCAACGGCTTGGCTATGGGACAGTGAGTACCAATTTGGCGGGGGTGAGTCACCTAACGGGCTGGCCTGATCGAGGTCCGGCGGGACAGTTTTTGGCCTACGCCGATACCCCCGCCTGTGGCACTGGCCTGCTGGCGCTCGTCGCTGCCCTCTTGCGTCAAAAGAAGATGGGGAAAGGGGTATACATCGACCAAGCACAATACGAAGCCAACCTTTATGTCCTAGCTGGCACGCTTATGGAGTATCTGGTGAACGGGAGGGTAGTGGGACGAAGCGGGAATCGGCTTCCTTATGCTGCACCACACGGGGTTTACCCTTGTATGGGTGATGACAGGTGGGTTGCTATTGCGGTATTTACCGATGAGGAATGGGAAAGCTTCTGCCATGTAATCGGGGCTCCCGAGTGGACTAAGGATCCCAAATTTGCTACTTTCTTGGCGCGCAAGAGCAATGAAGATGAGCTGGATCGCTTGGTTGGGGAATGGACTAAGAACTACGCTGCCGAAGAGGTTGAGACTATGATGCAGGCAAATGGTGTGGCTGCCAATGTGGTAGAGACCAATAAGGACATCTACGAGGACCCGCAGTTGAAACATTACGGCCACTTTCGGGAGCTCTCACATCCCGAAGTGGGGACGGTGCGAAGTGAAATTCCCACATTCAAGTTGCCGAAGTGCCCTGATACCCACTTTCGGGCTCCCCTTCTTGGTGAGCATAACCATTATGTCCTGGCTGAGATTTTGGGCATGTCCGACGACGAGATTGCAGATCTTTATGCCGACCGAGCTATCACCACTGAGGCTGATCTCCCCGGGGCGTCACAATAGGAAGAAGCAGTAAGTAACCGAGCCTGCCCTTTGCTCTTCAAAGCTATCAAATCCCATCTTTTTGGGTGCCTCACTGCACTCTGTAAAGCTGATGCAGTCTGCGGCTACAGCTTTTTGAATCTGGGCAAGGTCACGTCTTCGGTGACGTCGTTGAAGACCACTGTCACCGGCATCCCTATATAAATCTCCTCTGGCTTGGCGTCCACTACATCGCCTACCATGCGTATCCCCTCTTCCAGTTCGACGATGACCACGGCGTAGGGGACATCCGCGAAGGCAGGGTGGGTCGGGTGTTGAACCACGGTCATGGAATAGACTTTTCCCTGGCTGCTGACCGGAGCCCACTCTGCGTCTGTGGAGTTGCAGTTGGGGCACATGGGGTGGGGATAGTGGCGAAAAGTGCCGCAGTTTTGGCATCGCTGGATGAGGAGCTGATGTCGCTTGCAGCCTTCCCAGAATCCGCTGGACCCTGGGGTCATCGCGGGCAGTGGCTTACTGTATTGTGACATTAGTCACCTCCTCAATATGGCGATGGAGCCATCGCCTAGGTCACCGTAGCCGGTTACCAGCGCAATTTCAGCTTCCTTGACCTGGGCCGGCCCGGCATCGCCCCTTAGCTGCTTAACTGCCTCTACTACATGGTTTATGCCAGCGACGTGGGCTTGGGACAGGAGGCCCCCATGGGTGTTGACCGGTAGTTCTCCCCCGAGCTCGATGCGGCCACCCTCAACGAACGGGCCACCCTCTCCTTTCTTGCAGAAGCCGAGGTCCTCCAGTTGGCAGATGACCACCCAGGTGAAGCAGTCGTAGATTTCAGCGACGTCGACATCCTTGGGGGTAATCCCGGCCATGGCGAAGGCCCTGGGCGCTGCCTTCTTGACCCCGAGTTCGGTTATTACCGGGCGATTGGCGAGCTGGTCTGGGACGTCGGCATGGCCTTCGGCAACGCCTATGATGTAAACTGGGCGGCGCCTCATATCCTTGGCCCTCTCTGCCGAAGTCACCACCACCGCTGCTGCCCCGTCGCTCTCCTGGCAGCAGTCGAAAAGGCGGAAGGGATCGGCTATCAGCCGCGAATTCTGATGGTCCTCGATGGTCATCGGCTTTTTCATGATAGCCTTTTCGTTGAGCAGGGCATGCTTGCGCATGGCTACAGCTACTGCTGCAAACTGTAGGCTGGTTGTGCCATAATCATGCATGTGCCTTTTGGCCATGGGGGCGTAGATCTGGGCCGGGGTCATCAAGCCGTAGGGCAATTCGAATTCCCAGATCAGTGGTATCGCCGGCAGTGGAACCTCCCGGCCGCGTGTTACTACCGTTGAAGCGCGGCCACCAGAATAGAGATTGCCTCCAGTAACGCAAAGAACGTTGGTAGCGATTCCGGTGGCAATGGCCATGACCGCTGTCTGCAACGAGGCGACAGGGCTGGCACCCCCCATGTGTATGGTGCTGGTGTAGCTCAAGTCCTGGATGCCAAAATTGCTGATGAAGTCCTCTGCCAGACCGCCAAAGAAGCCGGGCATTATACCATCAATATCCTTGGGGCTTAGCCCGGCGTCGTCGATGGCCTTAGTGGCAGCTTGAAGCTGAAGCTCGAGGTTGGTCATCCCCGAGTTCTTGGAATACTCTGTCTCACCAATGCCCACTATGGCAGCTTTGTCTTGCAGAGTAAACATCGTTGCATCTGTCCTCCTTATGAAATCAGCCCTAATTGTTACGATAGCCGCCAGGCACTGTTGGGATGCGTTTGTCACTGAGACTGGGATTGCTCTTGATTCTTAAGGCTTCATTAGATTGGGCCTTATCCCGTCGTAAACGTGCGTCAAAGGCCTGGCACTTGTTGCAATTATTATAAAGCCATCGTTGGAAATGTCAACCATTAGCGACTAGTGCTCAAAATAAGCAAGTCAATATGGATTGTTCCAAAAATAGCGTAAAAAATGAAGGGTACACCATGATTTAGATTGCACAGATAGGGGTTTTCCGCTAGTATTGGACAACGGATTGAATTCGGTTTTACCATGACCTAAAATGAGGCAAGTATGGCTAGGGAGGATGATTGCAAGTGAGTTACCAGAATATCGTCGTCGAGAAAGAAGCGGGCATGATGTCAATAATCCTGAATCGCCCAGACAAGTTAAACGCCATTGATGCCACGATGCTAGACGATCTGAGAAGGGCACTTCAGGATGCTGATGAGGATGATAAAGTCAAGGTGCTCATTCTTACCGGTGCCGGGCGTGCTTTTAGCTCTGGGGCTGATGTGACTACGGTGGCTGCTATTGTCAAGCCAAGTATGAGTCCGGTTCCACCTGTGGAGCTGGGACGCAGGGTACGTCTTAAGCCCTTTGACGGCGCTGGGGATGTAGTGCTTAGGCTCCGCAACCTTGACAAGCCAACCATTGCTGCCATAAATGGTATTGCTGCTGGAGCTGGCCTTTCCTTTGCCCTGGGGTGTGATATCAGAATAGCTTCAGAGAAAGCGCAGTTTAGTCTCATATTTGTAAGAAGAGGCGTTATCCCAGACTGCGGGGCAACCTATCTTCTGCCACGGCTGGTGGGGACTCCTAAAGCGCTTGAGCTGATGTTTACTGGCGATATGATAGACGCGCCAGAATCGGAGCTCCTAGGTCTAGTGAATAGAGTGGTTCGCCATGAGAATCTGATACCTGCAGCCAAAGAACTAGCTGCCAGAATAGCTGAAGGGCCTTCTGTTGCCATTGAGCTGATGAAGCGCGCTGTATACCAAGGCCTGGAATCCAACAACTTCGCTAGCCAGCTTGCCTACGAGGGTTGGGCCCAGGAGCTGTGCTACGAAACCGAGGACGTTAAGGAAGGGGTGAAGGCCTTTCTGGAGAAGAGGAAGCCTAAGTTCTCTGGCAGGTAGTCAGACGGGCTGCAATGACGACCCACCAGAGAGAATATATGTCTGCTCGTTGTGCGATGGAGTACAGCACCTTCATGCACACTTGACTTCGAGATATCGTTGGACTAAGGAGGGTGCAGCGCTTTACCGAAGGCTGATTGCACCGCCCGATGGGGTCCCCTTTCCTGAAGCTGATGCCCGGGGTCCCTCTCTCCACAATGACGATGGAGAGCCCCTTTTCGGTTCTGGCGTAGAGCAGAATCAGCGCAGCAGCGGCAGCAAAATTGATGTGAGACTTTCTGCCATTGATTAGGTAGGTGTCATCTGTCCGCACCGCTGTCGTTTCCATCGCCTCAAAGCTGGAGCCTACATTGGGCTCGGAGATGGCGATGGCAGCTATCCACTGCCCCCGAGCCAGCCTGGGGAGATAGCATTCCTTCTGCTCCTCTGTCCCCGAGGCCAGGAGATGCTTCTCCGCCTGAATGGTGGGCTGGGGGCCGAAGAGTCCCGCCCTGGCCAACTCTTCGCTTATTATGGAGTATTCTACTGTCCCTCTGCCCATACCGCCATACTCCTGGGGTACGATAGGTCCCATCCAGCGCCTTCTCCCCATTTCCTTGAATAGCTCTCTTGGGGCCGCGCTTTTTCGCTCCCAGTAATCCACCCGGGGGCGAAGTTTGTGAGCGAGCTCTGCTACCTCCCGCTTCAGCTCTTGTTGCTCAGCGTTGATCTCAAAGCCTAAAGACATCCTGACCTCCTTTATAAAGTGGCGATTTTCTCTGTTGAAGGAAACCAGATTGCACCACCAGCCCTTCTTTGTCCACCTCGGTCAACGAGTTGTTCATTTCTTCTCGCCTGCTGGCTGTCAACACATGTGGGGCATGAGGAGCTGAGTGTGCGTGCAGCGATTATAAGGGGTGCTTGAAAATTGTTTCTTCTTTATGTATCATGCTGTAACAATCGGCCAGATTGGCAATGCCGACAAGGCTTACATAGGGGTGCAAACACTGCCTGAAAATCATAGGGGATTTCCAGCCCAATTTTTCTGGTTAGAGCGCGTTGAAGGTTCGCTGGATAAGTGTAACATGTCGGTTCAATAGGAGGAGAATGTGTTCGAGAAGCTGCTTGTACCAATAGATGGCTCAGAGCTGGCGGAGGTAGCCCTGCCCTATGCCGAAGAAGTGGCGGGTAGACTTGGCTCTGCGGTCGTGCTGCTACAGGTATGTGAACTTGAATCGGAACGAACGAGCCATGAGCGCCAGTTCTACATGAGTCGCTTGGCGGAAATTGTGGAAAGGGGAGTTCGGGAGTATCGGATGCTGGCGACACGCTCTGAGAGCGAGGAGTTAAGGGTAGAATCGGTCATGGTGGTAGGCAATCCTGCCGAAGAGATCATAGATTACGCGGAGACCAAGGGCATCGGTCTCATCATCATGGCTACCCATGGACGCTCGGGCATCAGGCGCTGGACAGTGGGCAGCGTGGCTGACAAGGTGCTCCGAGGAACAAGCATACCTGTAGCCCTTATCAGAGCCGGTAAGACTCGCCCTGCGGTGCGGGAGAAAGGGATGTTGACTAAGGCCCTGCTGCCCCTGGATGGCTCAGAAGTGGGCGAGGCTGCCCTGCCCTATGTGGAAGACCTGGCAGTCGGGTTGAAAACAGAGGTGATCATCCTCCAAGTTGTGGAGCCCAAGCACTTCGTTATGGGTGCCGAACCCTGGGTCTACACTCCCCCTTATTGGCCGGAGTGGCTAGAGTCCATGACAGAATCGGCACGCACTTACCTGGCAGGCATTGAGCAGAGACTGAAGGCAAAGGGTGTAGTGGCAAGCTCTAGGATAGAAACGGGCGCTGCCGCCGAGCAGATCATTGAGGTCGCTGAACAAGTTGATGCCGATGTTATTGCCATGTCTACCCATGGCCGGTCGGGAGTAGCGAGATGGGCGTTGGGCAGTGTGGCGGATAGGGTACTCTACTATGGGAATATTCCGCTGCTACTAGTACGTGCGCGGCAGGATGTTTCAACATAGACAGGCTATGGCCCTGCCAATTAATCCTTGCGCCAGCGTGGCAGGCGATGAAGTCTAAGCATTCCCCGGCATAGGCCTCTATGGCATTGTAGCTGTCCAGGCCTCTACTGCTATCGCCTCTGCCTCCTCTGGGGTGTAGTATTCAAGTAGCTCATACTCATTATCCCCGACAATCTCCCAGATGGCAACCGGCATCATTAACAGGCAGTTCACGCCGACAAAAGCCTCGCCGCCATAGTACATAGGCCCAACTATGCTATCGAAGGGCGTCCTGCTGTAGACAGCCTCCATGATTTTGTCGATATCATCCACCGTGCCTGCCTGCTGCAAGGCACCGGTTAGTGATTGGAGTAACGTGCCCGATGCGAGCGCGATTGTGTCCATAGTAACACCGTAGCGAGCCTCAAAGTCTGTGGCGAAGGCTACCGCTTCAGGCCACACCTCCTCGGCTCCGTACCACTCCGGCCAGAAGAACATCATCCCCTTGCAGTCACTCCAGCCTGCATCCTCTAACTGGGCCAGGGATGCTATTGGACCAAAGGGAGCAGACAGGCCTTCATAGCCCATATCCCACATAACATCGAGATATGTGACACTGGCTATAACCAGGTCAGCGTCTTCTGCCATTGCTGCAGTTGCAATGGGATAGGGATCAGCCCCCAGAGGGGTCCGAATCATCTTAAGTTCAAAACCAAAGTACTCGTGCATGTTGCTCTCAAAAGCCTCGACGAACGCGATCATAAGTGGATCGTCGTATGCAACTACGACAATGTGCTCCACCTCAGGGTGCTCCCTAGACAGAAAGTCATAGAAAGGTGCCAGATGGACGGTGAAGCAAGGACCAGACTGGACGCTGTATGGGTGATCGGGGCCGTAGGCATTGAACGTAGCATTACCCAAGTCGATTAATACCCCGCTTTCTTCGCATAAGGTCTGGGATGCCATTGCTGCAGCGCCTTGCTGGACGATGAAGTCCACATTATTCGTATAGATGAGCTTGGTGGTTGAAGCCATCCCGCCGTTGGCACTCGCCCCCTGGTTATCTTCGAAGATGGGCTTCCAGCGGTACTGCTTCCCCCCCACTTCGAATACGCCGATCTGCTCAGCCATCAACTCGATCCCTCTTTGACCCGGGACACCGGCGACGGCTCCCATAATGCCGGTTTGCGGTGCGGCATGGCCAAGCTTGATTTCCGTTACTCCGTCCCCGTCCCCGTCCTCTCCTCCTCCACAAGCGACGCCGATGACCAGCGCCAGGCACAAAACCACAACCGCCGCTACTGACAACCACTTCTTCATGTAATGCACTACTTAGCTTCCTTTCTATAGTTGGCTTTCACGAGAGAAGGCTCGCTCACCTACCAGCTATCATAGCCAACCAGTTTGGTTTCTATCCTTGTCCTCACCAAATCTGCCTGCCTGCACTCGTGTCTCAAGCGTTGTGAGGAACTTCTTGCTACAATAAGTATACATCCGCCATTGCTGCAGGTCAATTGGATATAGAGCGAGGATGAGCAACTGCTGTTAAGCCTGGCACCTTCCTTGCTACTTATACACCTCTGCCAGTATCGCCTCTGTCTCCTCTATGGTGTAGACATCTATTACACGATATTCTTGCTCCCCGACGACCTCGTAGATCGGAGATGGCCAGATTGCCGCATGTCCGTAGCCATTAAGCACCTCACCCCCGAAACTGAGGGGACCAACCAGGGTGTCAAAGGTGCCCGTTTCCATGGTCTCTATAATTTTGTCCACCTCGTCCACGGTGCCAGCCTGCCTCAGGACATCGGTCCACACATACATGGCGTTTAGCCCCCAGAATACCGCTGCCGAGCACTCGACATCATAGCGCTCCTCGAACTCCGCAACCAGGGCCTCAGCTTCAGGCCACAGGCCACCGAACTGGTGTGGCATACAGATGAGAAAGCCCTGGCACTTTTCCCAGCCTACCTGGTCGGCATAGCCCGGGAGCCACCACCAGGTAGCACTCAGCCCCTCATAGCCCATCTCCCACATGAGTGCAGCAAATCCGGCACCGGCACTGAAAACCAGATCGGGATCCCTGGCCGTGATCCTGGTTGCCACCGGATAGTATTCCGTCGTGCTGAGAGGGACTAACTCCGCAGCTACAACTTCAAGACCATAGTAGTCGGCACAGGCATCAAAGGCGTCAACGAGTGCATATCCGTTGTCATCATCGGGGACAGCAGAGGCAATACGCTTCACCTCAGGGTGCTCTTTGCTCAACCAGTCGAAGAAAGGTGTGACGTTGACCGCCCAGGCGCCGCTGGTCTGGAATAACTGGGGCCTATCCGGTGTGAGGTGCACCGGATTAAGACCGGAGGCGGTGAGTATTATCCCTTTTTCTTCGCATAAAGGCTGGGCGGCTAACGCTGAACTGGCGGCAGCTTGGATCATGAAGTCCACGTTATCCTCAAAGATGAGCTTGGTAGCTGAAGCTATACCGCCGGCGGTGGTGGCCATGTTATCTTCAATAATGAGTTTCCACCGGTACTGCTCTCCGCCCACCGTGAACACGCCGATATCTTCAACAGCCATGCTATATGCGTGTTTCGCCGGGACCCCGACAACAGCCCCATAAAGGCCACTCAGCGGTACCCCGATCCCCATCTTCAACTCCGTTACACCCTCTTCTTCCTCATCTCCGCCACAAGCGACGCCGATGAACAGTGCAAGGCTCAAAACCAGAAGTGTTGCTAAGGATAACCACTTTTTCATCTGACACTTCCTCCTAGGATTTGCTTTCAGCCTACTGCTGGCTGCCCTCTCTCCAAATTCCTTGGATGGGTTTACAACGGATGATTCTGCCTGTGCTTTCAATGGGCCAGGTTTCCTGACCAACTAAGGGGGTCCCTCTCTTTAGGGAACGTTTCCTAAATGTTTAGTAGGAGCTATTCTGGTGAGGTCCCAATCGACTTTCTCGTGCGAGTAGCTTACATCAAGCCTTGCCGCTTGTCAACGTGGAGCCCCAATCGGGTAGGGCTGCCAAGGCTTTTTCAATAGTGCTTGGCATGCCAGGTTATCTAAGTTAAAATTAGCCCTAATGAGAGTTGCCGGAATGAAAGGCCTAGAATAGGAGGTTAGGCCGTTGAGAGAAGAAAATATCTACTTCAAGAGCAATGGGATAAAGCTCTCCGGAGTCCTACATCTCCCTGACAAAAGGGCGCCTGGCATAATACTATGTCACGGGGCGGGAGGGCACAAGGAATATCACAAGTGGGAAGCTAATCCTCTAGTTGAAGTTGGGTTTGCCGTTTTGCGATTTGACTTCATGGGGTGTGGGTTGAGTGGGGGGACAAGAGGGCTAATAAAACCTTCGGATGAAATTAGAGACCTCAAAAATGCAATAACATACTTGCAAAGTAGAAGCGAGGTAGATGAGGAAAACATAGGGGTCTGCGGGCACAGTCTTGGTGGTGCTGTGGTAATAGCCGTCTCATCCGAGGACAGGCGGGTCAAAGCAGCTATCTCGATTTCGGCACCTTCAAGTCTTGCCCGGGCGCCTGAGGAACTAGCATCGCCGGAAGATAGGGAAAGAATACTAAGCATGCTTTCCATAGACAAGGTGAAGAGGGCCTATGATAAGCCAACAAAAATATCACTAGATCAAATCCCGCAAAGGGAGAGGGAGATTCCCAAAACAGATTTAGAAGCAGCTGAAGTTCTGCTTCACGATCCACTGATAGTCCGGGAGTTCTTGGTAGAATCGCTCGAAGACATGATGACATTCAGGCCAATTGACGTGGTCGACAAAATATCGCCAAGGCCTATCCTGTTCATGCACGGTGAGGAGGATGCGGCGGTAGAGGCTTATCATGCTCAAGAGCTATATAATCGGGCGAAGGAACCCAAGGAATTAAGGATAATAAAAGGTGCAGGACATTCAGTACCCGTCGATGAGATAAACCCTCTAATAATAAGCTGGTTCAGGAAATACCTTTAGACGAGCCTATAGCGGCGTGTGTCCAAGAACCAGTGATTCTCTCTTTTTATGGTTCTGCTTTGGGTGATCTCTATCCTCCTCCTAAAAATAGGCCCGTCGATGACGAGGGTATGGTATTCACCGTTTTCACCGCAAATGTCAATGCCCTTACGTTTTAGATAGTTCAAAAACCTCCTGTCTACGTGACGCCCAAGCCACTCTTGGCCAATGAACTTGGATTGTGCACTGACTATAAGGGCCTCAAAACCACTATCAATGAAACCAGATAGAACCTCTTCAGGGTTCTTCTCCCAAAGCGGTTCCACAGCCTCAATGCCGAGCTCGCCACATACCCTTTCTACCCAATCCTTGTGTTCCTGCAAATATATATCACCAAAAACCATCCCTTTTACGCCGCTAGGAATTAGACTTCGCACTGCCTCCTTGAACTCCTGCTCATACCCATCCCATGTGGTCTCTTTTTGTAGAAGAGGAATACCCATGGCTCGGCTTTGCAGTTGAATTAGCTTAGCCTCTGTGCCATGAAAACTTACCCTTTGGAATTCCTCGGAAATGAAGTTCACGAGGTGAGAGATCTCATACCCTTGATGCATCGCCTCATAGCAGGCGAAACAACTGTCCTTGCCACCGCTCCAGGATGAAATGTAGCCCATGAGGTTAGTCCTGAACCGATCTGTAGTATTCTATCACTTCACTTCCCCTTCGGCCTTATCACTTTTTTCTGAAGAGATTAAAGAATCTATCCTCGTATTCAGAGAACAGGTCCCATCGATCAAGCTCTCTCTTTAGCTCCGATGGGTCAGCCTCTCCCCTTGCCACTTTTTGAAACAGGCTTTCAATCCTGTATCTTGCATCTCTAGGGATGCCAGCACGGTCTATATTAAGGAGCCCCCTTCCTGCCAGCTCAGCGAGGTTGCTCCTCAGCGAGCTCTCTGTAAGTTCGTTGATGAATTTTAGCAACGAAACGTCCCACAGCTCATCAACGCCCTTGATAATTGCCGCAAATTTGTCACTCTCCTTGTCGATTTTTTCACTCAATCTACCGGCTACCACCTCCAGACGGTCAGATACAATGCTAAGTGTCTTGGACTCATTTTTGTAACTGTAGAGAAGCGCAGGGGCATGGGGTCCATGCTCCCTGATTACCATTTCGAGATATCTCTTCGCATTTTCACCAAACCCTTCAAGTCTGGTAAGGTAGGCAGGCGTTACGATCCTCGGCCTTTCTGCCCTGACCTTTCCTTCTCTTACCACCGTCTCTTCCTCATTCACCGGGTCGGCATACGCAGGCTGGGTCAACAAATAGTAGTTGACATTGGTAGTGCCAAAGGTAGCCAAAGATTGGCTAGGGAGCCTCAGCACTGCTGTCTGTTGGACAGCAAATCTTATTCTTTCATCCTCGATTTCCACGACTCGCCCTCTGCAGAAGAAATGCTCTGGTGTCGAGCAACAATCCCAACTGGAACGCGTGTTATTCAATAGCCTAAGCCAATCTTCTTATCTATCTCCGCTTCGTGCAGGACCTCTTGTAATCCCTTCAGGAAACTGGCTGATCCATTTTCCAGCAACCACAACCCGAATGCATTTCCTTGTGCCTCCAGCAGCCTAGCGTTGGTGCTAGAGGTACATACCAGTTGGGCTACATCAACATCCTTAGCTTGGGCAATTATGAAGGTCTTCATCCTTCCTCCAGCCACCTTCATCATCGACCGCAAAGCGAGGGTGGGATGCCTATAAACCCACCGAATTCGCGGTCAACATGATGCAAGTATTGATTTTGTGACCTGACCTGCCTTGAGCTTTAAGATGGCTAGCTCAATTCTAAACATTGAATAATCAGACGTCAACGCCGCGCAAATGGAAGTGAGGCGACTTGCAATTCAGAGAGGTTGCATGCTAACCTAGGCTCAAGTCGCCATTGGTAACAGGATAGTCAGATCATATGGGTTGGGTTCAAGAAACAACTTTGACCAGTGCCTGGCATCAAGTGCGTCTGCAATTAAGACGAAGTCTGGCGAAGAAAGCGCTGCTTGTAGTGGCGATTCTCTGCTTTCTCATACTACCCATCACGCTCATTAGCAGAGGGTTTGATCTGGAGAGCATGGGTAGCTATGGTTATTTAGGGGTTTTCCTGGTTACCTTTCTTTCTACTACCAGTATATTTTTCCCGGTTCCTGGGTTTATAGCGGTGGTAGTGGCTGCTGCTCTTTTCAACCCACTCTGGGTTGCCCTGGCTGCCACTGCGGGCGGGGCCTTGGGCGAATTTACCTCCTACCTAGTGGGCTACTGGGGGAGAGCTGCTATCGACCTGGAGCGCTGGGAAAGATACAAGAGAGCAGAGAACTGGATGATGCGCTACGGCAGCTTTGCCATTTTCCTCTTTGCTCTGGTGCCAGGGCTCATTTTCGATCTCATAGCCATCGCCGCTGGCGCTGTGAGATTCCCCTTCTGGAAATTTATGCTAGCTTCCTTCGCTGGACGTCTACCGCGCTCTTTCCTTGAAGCCTATTTGGGATGGATGATACTGCCCCGCATTTTACCCTTGTAGCATCGGATAGTTCGGAAAATGCTAGACAGCTTGGGTAGGTTTGGTTAGAGGTAGTTCCCTGAAGATCGAAGACGAAGAAAACTCCATTGCTCAGGCTGTGGCGAGCAAGTCCCTGACTCGCCTGGGGTCAGGCGCGAACTTTTACCGTATCCGGAGGCGTACTGTCATGTTTGTAGGCTGCCTTCAACAGGCTAACAATCTTGGGCCCCTTGAGTCCCTCGGCCTCACAACCAGTCTCAAAATATCGGCACACAGTACAGCTAAAAACGTACTTATTGACTTGGCTGATATTTACGAAGAGCTCACACTCCTCGGCACTGCGGTCGTACCAGTCTTCGCTAAATTCGTCGAGGCCTATGTCGTGAGCTCTGAAGCTCTTCGACCATCCTAGGCCATTAAAGCCTCCCCATGCCCTATTTGGCATTGTTGACGATGGCAACCGGGACATTCCTGTTTACCTCTCCTAAATTCTACAAAGTGGGCACCGCTGGGTCAAGCCAAATGTATTCCTTTTCTCTAACGCATTATGCCTGACGAGGAACCTTTTGGGTCATAAAGGTTGACCAATTCGCCCTCTGGAATTGGAACCTTTTGCAGCTTTTGGCAAACGAAAAACAAAGGCATAATGCTGAAGAATACTCTCCAAGGAAGCAATGGCGTTACCAAAGCTGGCTAATCGGTGCTTGCAGAATCGATTTGGAGGTAAAAATGGGCAAAGTGAAGAGAATAGGCTCCAATAAGAAAACCCTAGCCGCTCTGGCCACAGCCTTTTTAGTGCTTGTTCTGGTTGTTATCGGTTTTGCAAGCCAGGAGACCACTAGTGCTGGTTATGGTTATGGTGGTGGAGGCGGGGGAGGGGGAGGGGGAGGCGGACCGCAACCAGCTGATACCACGCCTCCGGTGATCTCGGCGGTATCGGTCTCTGATGTCACTTCTGACGGTGCCACCATTAGCTGGATCACGGATGAGGCGAGCACGAGCCAGGTGGAATACTGGCCTGGTTCTCTCTCAGCTTTGGATACAACCATGGTCACCAACCACAGCGTCACCCTGACCAACTTGATCCCAGAAACCAACTATCGCTACAGGACCATGTCTATGGATGCCGACGGCAATTTGACGGTATCTGAAGAGCACACTTTCAGCACCTTGGCTGCTCCCGATACCACGCCTCCGGTGATCTCGGCGGTATCGGTCTCTGATGTCACTTCTGATAGTGCTATCATTAGCTGGACCACGGATGAGACGAGCACGAGCCAGGTGGAGTACGGGGTTACCACGAGCTCGCTGTCATCTCTGAACGCAACCATGGTCACCAGCCACACTGTCATCCTGACCGATTTGAGCTCGGATACAACCTATAACTTCAAGGTCAGATCAAACGATGCATCAGGCAACCTAGCTGTATCCGATGAGTACATCTTCACCACCTCGGCTGCACCTACTAATTGGGCGCTCATCGGAGGCATTATCAGTGCTGTGTTAGCAGCCGGTGGGCTAGCGTGGTACTTGTGGTGGAGGAAAAGGGGATAGTACTTCGGCAATGGTATACCCGTTAGCTCTGCGCCATATCGCTGAGGCGGGGTCTGTACTCTGCCTCAGCGATTGGCAAATAAACCCCTGGCTGTGATCAAAGTATTGAGCAGAATGAAGGCGGGAGGATGGGCAGGATGCTGGCACCAGCAGAATAATGTGGGGAGGAAACATTCATGAAGCGGGCTGTTTTCATCGATCGAGATGGGACGATCGCAAAGGATGTCTCTTATTGCAGCCGCCCACATGATATTCAACTATTGCCCACAGCGGGTGAGGGAATAGGGCTATTAAACAAGAGCGGGCTCAAAGTGATCATGGTCACCAATCAATCTGGAATCGCCCATGGCTATTTTACCGAGGCAATGCTAGACAGAATCCACCGCAAGATGATGAGGGATTTAGCTCAGCATCAGGCTCATATCGATGCAATTTACTATTGCCCTCAGCATCCTGATGACCATTGCGATTGCAGAAAGGCGAGGCCAGCAATGATCTATCGGGCGGCAAAAGAGTATGACATCGAATTGAGCCAGGCCTTCTTTGTCGGAGGCCAATGGCGTGATGTTGAGGCGCGACATTCTGCTGGCTGCAAGACATGTTTGGTCTCGTCCAATGGCACATCGGGAATGCTGCTGAACCAGCATAATATGACAGCGCCAGACTTCATAGCTCGTGATTTCCTGGAAGCTTGTATGTGGATTCTAGGCTCTATAAGGATTGAAACGATAGGAGGGAAGCAATGCTGAAA
>Ga0180437_10003885_pt1 | contig 21767 bp, 26 predicted proteins | sample SS_ome_4_FD_132410 | JGI IMG/M metagenome (GOLD analysis project Ga0180437, IMG submission 132410) | Hypersaline lake sediment archaeal communities from the Salton Sea, California, USA - SS_3_D_1 metaG | ecosystem: Environmental > Aquatic > Non-marine Saline and Alkaline > Hypersaline >...
AGTAGGGTGTGCTACCTTTAGGGTAAGTACGAATGGGAGGATGGCTGATTCCAATTTATATATTTGTGTTATTTAAGAAAATTTAGTAACCGTGCTTGACAAAGCACTATTCATGGGAGGTTATTATGGGATTACGTGAAGAATATCAGAAAAAAGTTGAAGCACAAATAAGAGAATGGGACGCTAAGGCAGAAGAACTGAAAGCAAAAGCAGAACAGGCTAAGGCAGAAGCTAAGATAGAATATCTTGAACAAATAGAAGCTTTGAAGGCCAAGAGTGATGTAATAAAAAAGAATCTAGAAGAATTAAAGTCTTCGGGAGAGGACGCATGGGAGTCTCTGAAATCAAAAATAGATCCAGCGCTTGAAGAGCTGAAAGGTATTATTGACGGGATAATGGCAAAATTTAAATGATAAGATTTTGTTGCAAAGATAAATTATCTGAAAGGGGAAATTATGGGTATTAGTTTAACATCGTTACCTTATGAGAAGGCCGCTCTGGCTCCGAGCATAGGCGAGAAAACATTAGAATTCCATTATGGGAAACATCATAATGGGTATGTTGAAAAACTCAACAAACTTATTGATGGAACAGAATTAGCTGAGGAATCACTGGAAAGCATTATCAAAAAAACCGCGAACGATAAGTCAAAAATAAGCATATTTAATAATGCAGCTCAGGTGTGGAACCATACTTTTTACTGGCAATCCATGAAGCCGGACGGCGGAGGTTCTCCCACTGGAGAGATAGAAACTAAAATAAAAGAAGATTTTGGGAGTTATGAGAAATTTGTTGAAGCGCTTAAGGAAACAGCTACAAGTCGGTTTGGTAGCGGGTGGGCCTGGCTTGTTCAAAAGGACGGTAAATTGGATATAATTAGTACAGCAAACGCAGATACACCAATAGTGGGGGACATTAAACCGCTATTGACTGTAGATGTTTGGGAACATGCTTATTATCTCGATTATCAAAATAAGCGTGCCGATTACCTGGAAGCTTTTATAACAAACTTGATAAACTGGGATTTTGTCAATTCCAATATAGGTTAGTGAGTATCTGACAGGATAACCTAAGGAGTAATCGTGCCTAAAAGAAAAGTGCCACCTCAACTAAGGGATAGGCTTCCCAGAAAAGCCCAGGAAATATGGGTGAAAGCTTTCAATAATGCATATGAACAATACAAAGATCCGAAGAAACGTCAAGGCAAACAATCCCTTGACGAAGTTTCGAGTAAAGTTGCCTGGGCCGCAGTAAAAGAAGGATACAGCAAAGGAAAAGACGGCAAGTGGCATAGAAAATAGTTTTAAATAAAGGGGGTGCACGATGTTGAGAAGTATCAAAGAAATAATGGGTTATACAATAGGGGCAGAAGACGGTGAGATCGGTAAAGTGGTAGATTTCTTTTTTGAGGAAAATGACTGGAGAATCAGATATCTGGTAGCAGAGACAGGTCCATGGCTTTTTGGTAAAAAAGTACTTGTATCGCCATCTGCTTTTGAGGGATCTCCGGACTGGAAAAATCAGAAGTTCCCGGTGAATATTACTAAAGAAAAAGTAAAGGCTAGTCCTGAAATGGATGAACACAAACCGGTTTCTAGAGAAAAAGAACTGGAGATAATGAAGTATTATAACTGGCCGGTATATTGGGATTATGGGATGGCCATGGAAACAGGCTCAGGAATCTCTCCTATGGTTATTAATGAGTTGCAGGAGAAAATAAGCAAGGGTCAATTCAAAGACAGAGATAATGATCTCAGGAGCTCAAAAGAGGTCATTGGTTATAAGCTGGAAGCAAAAGATGGGAATATAGGACATGTTACTGATCTGATAGTGGAAGAGGCTGCATGGGATATAAGGTATCTTGTAGTAGATGTTAATGACTGGCTTCCCGGAGGCAAGGTATTGGTGGCTATAACATGGGCGGACAGTATAAGCTGGCCAGAATCTAAAATTACCGTGAGTATGTTGACCAAAGAAAATGTGAAAAGGTGTCCAGAATATGACCCTGCAAAACCTGTTAACAGGGAATACGAACAGCAGCTTTATGACTATTATGGAAGACCAAAATATTGGGATTAATAACGTTAAAAGGGTGTATTGTTATGAAAGCTATGGTTGATGCTGAAAAATGTGTAGGATGCGGTGCTTGTGCGGACATTTGTCCGGAAGTATTTAAAATGGAGGAAGATAAAGCGGTTGTTTATGCAACGCCGGTACCGGAAAGCGCAGAAGATAAATGTAAACAAGCTGATGAGGCCTGTGGCCCTGACGCTATAAGCATTGAAGAGTAGATTTGAAAATGGAGCATATTGACGCGATATTTTTCGACTTGGATGGAACACTTGTCGATTCCAGGGAGGATATTGTTACTGCTGTAAACTATACTCTCGAGGAGGCAGGTGTGCCTAAAAAATCCAATGAAGAGATAATCTCATATATAGGGACTGGGGTAGAAGATCTTATAGTTAAATCCCTTGGGCAAGAGTACAAATTATTTGTGGACAGATGTGTTGAAATATTTACCGATTATTTTGGTAAGCATTACGCGGATAAGAGTAAACTATATCCTCATGTTAAGGAGGTGCTTGAACTTTACAGGCAGAAAAAGCTGTCTATTGTTACTAATAGGCGGACTGAATTAACTGAAGGTACCCTGGAAAAATTCGGGATAAAGCAATATTTTCAAAAAATAATAGGAGGGGATGATGACAATTGTCTAAAACCTTCAGCCTGTCCTATAGAGAAAGCTTTATCTGAAGTTGTAAGCGGGGAAGAGAAATCTTTGATGGTAGGGGATATGGATCTTGATGTCAAAGCAGGGAAGAAAGCCGGTATATATACTTGTGCTGTTACTTACGGCATAGGAGATAAAGCAGATCTAGAAAAGGCTGAACCCGATTATTTGATAGACGACATGATCAAGCTAAAAGATTTTATTGAATGAGGACTTTATATGGAAGATAAAAGTAAGAGAGCTTTTGGGGTAAGAATAAAAAGATATTTATTTGCTGGACTTGCTACGGTGGTGCCGCTTTTCATCACTTTTTATTTTATACTCCTTATTTTTCAAGTAACCAATAGATTCGCCGGCAGATATATAAATGATCTTCTGCTGGAGAATTATGGTTTTTATATCCCGGGACTGGGGCTTATATTCCTTGTGTTAATTACAATAGCTATAGGTGCTTTTGTAAGTAATTTTCTGGGACATAGAATATTCTCATTTTTTGACAGGATATTTCACAAAATGCCGCTTGTGGCAAATATTTATCCTTCAGCAAAGAAGCTTTCGGATTTTCTTTTCAAAGAAGAACAGCAGAAGAAATTCAGAAAAGTAGTTCTGGTGGAATACCCTGCTCCGGGATCTTATTCAATAGGATTCCTGACAAATGAGGGATTAAAGGAATTTAATGAAAAGACGGACAGTGAACTGGTTACAGTACTTGTGCCTCTTTCGCCGATGCCGTATTCCGGATTACTTCTGGTCTTGCCTAAAGATAAGTTGATAGAAGTTGATATGACAATAAATGATGCTGTAAAGTTGGTTCTCTCAGGTGGAGTTGTTGTGCCTGATTCTAAATGATGAATTATTTTAAAGAGGTATTTTATGTGGACAAATTGGCTTCCATGGAGGCTGATAATAAAAAAATTAGCGAAGAAACACGGATTCATAGATCCTATACAACTTGTATCGGCTGTGAATCGTTTGGCTCAACCTTCCGAAGTAGCTGCGCCTGTGGAGCTTTTAAGGTTAACAGCGGTACTTCACGCTCGCGGTCTTATAAACAGTCAGGTTATTCAAAATAATCTTGATTGGATATGGCCTTATTGGGTCCAGGAGCAGTTTAATCCTGAAAACAGGTCTTTCATTCCCAGAGCTTTCTCTCTTACACATATAAACCTGACACACAGAAACTGGACCGCTGTAGGTGTTCCGGGTGTTGATAGTCTGCCTATTGTTGATCCCAGGGGCATGGTGACCCCGATATATGATGGTTGGTCTATTGACAGCTGGCTTGTTACTGAAGATGGTTATAGGCTGTTGCCTTCAAAATCAGGAACAGCAAAACAGATCCTTGAAATGTTGGACAATCTTTCTGTTATGACAGATATTTTAGATGACAAAAACTATATTACATCACGTGTGGAAGTGGAGGAACATAAGGACGATATAGTTTGTAAAATTAAAATAACTGGAAGCATGAAAGATAAAGGTTATTTAGTTGTTTCCCTAAGACCGTTTAATCCGGAAGGTATAAGTTTCATACATGAGGTGTCTGAGATCCCTTCTGGTTGGAGGGTGAACGGTAAAGATAAGATCTTTTTTGAAAATCAATATAATAAACAGATGTTCTCGGACTATAGAAACGGAGATGTTGCTAATAAACTTTTTAGATCAAATAGCTCTAAGAAAACTAAATGCGATGTCGGATTATGTACAGCGGCCGCGCTTTTTGAGGTTGAGCCTGGTTCTGAGAAGCAGGTAAGAGTCGCAGTTCCTTTAAAGAAGACGACCAAAAAGACCCATAAGATATCTCAAGTAAAATGGCCTGATGTTATTAAGCCTATTCCAAAACTAGAGATACCAGATGATACGTATAAATATTTATACGATGCTTCCATCAGAAATCTTATTCTTTTATCTCCTGGAAAAGTTTTCGCAGGACCTTATACATACAAGGAATTCTGGTTCAGGGATGCTGTTTATGCTATTTTTGCTATGCTTTCATTAAATCTACACGACAGAGCAAAAGACATTATTGGAAGGTTTTTGAAAAAACAAACGCCTACCGGATATTTCAAATCTCAGGATGGTGAATGGGATTCCAACGGACAGGTTTTGTGGATAATGAGAAAGTTTTGTGAAATGGCTGGGGAAAGCCCTGATAAGAAGTGGGAAAAGCCTATAATAAACGCGCTTAACTGGATAATCAGAAAGAGAAAGTCAAATAAAAATAAAGGCAAGTGTTCCGGGCTTTTTCCGGCAGGATTCAGTGCGGAGCATTTCGGACCAAATGATTATTATTATTGGGATGACTTCTGGGGAGTGGCAGGGCTTGAAGCCGGCATTTTTCTTCTGAAGAAATTAGGCAGGGAAGATCTGGTAGAAGATTATCTTAAGGAAAAGAATTCTTTTCTAGGAAGCATTAATGAAAGCATAGAAAAAGTCCAGAAAGAACAGGGTATTTCTACTATAACATCATCACCGTTCAGGCGAATGGATTCAAGTGCCGTTGGTAATTTAGTGGCAAGCTATCCTTTGCAAATATATGGAGCGAAAGACGAAAGCATGACAGATACGGTCAACTATTTGGGCATGAACGATTTCTTAAAAGGACTATTTTTTCATGAAATAGCACATTCCGGAGTTAATATTTATTTAAGTCTCGAAATAGCGCAGGTTCTTCTAAGGCGTGGGGATCCCCGCTTTTTCGATATTATAGAAGCAGTATCTAATATGGCATCGGATACCGGGCAGTGGCCGGAAGCGATTCATCCCTGGACGGGCGGGGGATGTATGGGAGACGGACAGCACCTATGGGCATCTTCAGAGTGGATAATGATGGTGCGTAATTGTTTCATGAGAGAAGAAGGAAATACACTGATACTATGTTCAGGCATACCAAAACATTGGATAGTAGGGGAAAACAAGGTCTTTTTTGGGCCTGCTGCAACAAGATTCGGTAGTGTGAGTTTACGCATTGAACCTGATAAAGGAAAAGTCAGAATATCTATTGATGCCGACTGGCATGGTGATGAACCCGCAGTAGAGATACGTATACCAGGGTACAATATTATAAAAGTTAAACCGGGAGAAAGATCCATTCAAATGGATATAAAGTAGATATGAACATCTTGATGATGACAAATACATATAAACCTATTGTAGGTGGTATCGAAAAATCCATAGAGGTATTTTCTTCAGAATATCGTTCGTTGGGGCACAATACACTAATTGTTGCGCCTGTTTTTAAAGATATGCCAGAAGATGAAGAGCATATCCATAGAATACCTGCGATACAGAACTTTAATGGTACTGATTTTTCAGTTGAACTTCCTATTCCCGGGGTTTTGAATGGTGTGTTGAATGAGTTTAAGCCTGATATAGTTCATTCACACCATCCATTTCTTGTGGGAGATATAGCTTTAAGAGTAGCCGCTAATTTAAATATACCAATAGTATTTACCTATCATACAAGATATGAGATGAATACGCATTATGTGCCGGGCGATTCTGAACCTTTAAAAAAGTTTGTAATTGAATTAGCGGATGGGTACTCTGACCTTTGTGATCATGTCATTGCACCAAGTGAAAGCATTGCTGATCTTTTGAAAGAAAGAGGAGGCGAGACGGAAATAACCGTAATACCGACCGGTATAAATGTATCGGAATATTATTCTGGCAATGGTGATTCTATCAGGCAGGAATATGGAATTCCCGGAAAAGCTTTTGTAGTGGGTTATCTTGGACGTATAGCGGAAGAAAAGAATATGAGTTTCCTGCAAGAGGCAGTTATGCCATTTATGAAACAACAAAAAGATGTTCATTTTTTGGTAGTCGGTGATGGAGATATTGCAGGGGTCATGAAAGAGAAAGCCCGGTCCATGGGAGTAAGCGAAAGAATGCATTTTACGGGGATTTTAAAGGGCAAAGAAAAAATAGATGCTTATCATGCCATGGATGTTTTTGTTTTTGCGTCTAAAAGTGAAACACAGGGTATAGTGCTTAATGAAGCGATGGCATCCGGAGTTCCGATTATAGGATTAGACGCTCCAGGAGTAAGGGAAGTAATACAAGATGGAGTTAATGGATATCTTATCTTTGAGGAAGACAAGATATTGTTTTCAGAGAAGTTAGAACAGTTCTATAATATGGAAAAAAGCCAAAAAGAATCTTTTAGAAATAACGCCAGGGCTACTGCGGGTGATTTTGATTACAAAAAGAGCGTACAAAAAACACTTGATCTTTACCAAAAGGTAATTGATAAAAAGCATATTAATAAAGATGCAGACAAGAGCATGTGGGAAACCTCAAAAAGAGCTATAAAAAGAGAGATGGAAATCATATCAAATGTTGTTAAATCGGCCGGAGTGGCTTTGAATATAAAAAAGGATGAAAATGAAAGCAAAAGATAATAAAAAACAGATAATAATCAAAGGGAAAAGCATAAGTTCGGGCCATGCCCTCGGTAAGGCTTTTGTTTATAAAGATGTGCTTACAAGGAATCTTTATTTCTATAGCATCGAAAGAAAAGATGTTGAAAACGAGCTGAACCGCATCAAATATGCATTCAACCAGGTCCTCTCGGATGTGAAAAAACTCGAGAAGAACGTTAAAGATGAACTGGGCAAAGAACAGGCGGATATATTTAAGGTCCATGCAGAAATACTTAAAGATAAGACCCTGTTGAAAGAGATAGAGAAGGAGCTAAAAAACGAACTGGTGAATGCTGAACATGCCGTCAGGAATGTCTTTAGGAAATGGGCGAATAGGTTCAAAGTTTCTGAAAATGACGTGGTGAAAAGTAAAGCAGACGATCTTGAGGACTTAAGCCGGAAAATCTTATGTTCATTTATGGATTGTGATATCAATGTTCTGGAAAACGTACCTCCTGAGAGTATAATCGTTGCCAAAAGACTCCTTCCTTCTGATACGGTCAGGCTAAAAAGGAAGAATGTTAAAGGCATCATAGTAGAACAGGGAAGTGCTGTTTCACACAGCGCTATTATAGCCAGATCTTTAGGCGTACCTGCCGTAACCGATGTTGAAAATGCTATCAGCACAATAAAGCCTGGAGAGAAACTGATATTAGATGGGTATAAGGGCACAGTCATCCAGAATCCTACAGAGCAGGAGATAAAAACATACAAAAAGATAGTCCAGTCCATGCAGAAAATGGAGACCAAGTTAATAAGAAGGGCTAAGAATGTTGCCAAAACCAGGGACAAAAAACTGGTAAAAGTCTATGCGAACGTTGCCTCAAAAGAAGATGTAAAAATAGCAGCCAATAGAGGGTATGATGGTGTTGGCCTGTTAAGGATAGAACAGTTGTACATGTCTTCTAAGATCCTGCCTGATGAGAAATATTTGATCAGGAATTTGTCCGGCATAGTAGGATCCATAAAGAAAAAAGTGGTGACCATAAGACTTCTTGATATAGGTGCGGATAAAAATCTGCCATATATAGAAATAGAAGATGAACCGAGTCCTGTTCTTGGCTTGAGAGGAGTGAGGTTATTGCTTAAATATACAAATCTTCTAAGGACACAGCTTAAAGCCGCCATTATTTTGGCAAAAGACCACAATATAAGGGTTCTGGTTCCGATAGTAACGTTTCATGATGAGATGGAAGAGATCAGGGATATTGCAAAAGATTGCATGAAAGAAATCAAAAATGATCATGGAATAAAGATCAAGAAGGTGAAAATCGGAGCCATGATAGAAACGCCGGCAGCTGTTGAGAATATTGATAGAATAGCCGAAGTGTCGGACTTTATTAGTATAGGGACTAACGACCTAATTCAGTATTCAGTAGCCGCGGGAAGAAACAATCCAAGTGTTTCAGAATATTATGAGCAAGGGGCAGGATTAGCCATGAAGTACATAAAAAGAATTGTAAAAGTTGCCGACCGACATGGTATTGAATGTAGTGTGTGTGGCGAGATGGCAAGCGATCTAAAGTGGGTAAAGCCGTTTATAAAAACTGGGGTCAAGGCTCTGAGCGTTTCACCGTATTTGATCCCGTTGGTAAAGGATGATATAAGAAAGATCTAGTAAGTATTAAAAGGAGGTGTAACATGGCAAGAAAAGAAAACAAGAATCTTCCACAGTCCTGGCAACCGGTGATGAATGAGATGATGAACCTGAGGAAACAGATGGACGACATGTTCAACAGTTTCTTCACGACACCGTTTTCATCGATAAAGATGCCCTCTCTGTTCAAGGGGGAGAAGTGGGCATGGAAGCCGGAAGTAGATATGTATGAGACTAAGAAAGAAGTTATCGTAAAAGCCAATCTTCCCGGTTGCGAGAAAAAAGATGTAAATATAGATGTTCAGGACAACATACTTACCATAACAGGGAAAAAAGAAGAGAACAAAGAGGTGAAAGAGAAGGATTTCTACCAGAGAGAACAGAGGTTTGGTTCTTTTCAGAGGAGCGTCAGCTTACCGAAATACGCCAATATAGATAAGGCAAAAGCAAGCTGCAAGAACGGTGTTCTTGAGGTAAAATTCCCCAAGACGAAAGTAAGCGGAGGCAAGGGCAAAAAGATCAATATTTCATAAGATTACTGAGAACAATCGTGGTGAAAAGGGCGATTTTGACCGCGAAATCCGATACGCCCGGACAAATGTTGTGAACACAACATTTGATGCTGAAACGGCGTTAAGCAATCCGACGATAGGAGGATTGTAGCCGTTGAAGTGCACCTCCACCATCTTGTTCTATCAAGAAGGCTATTCTTAATACAGAGTCACTTTTTTTGTGCAAATTATTTTGCTGATTTGTGCATAAACGTATGATAGTAATATGGGCGTTTCAGAAAACACCCCCTATGCAAAGTATTTTGAAGCTTCAGGCGCTAAATCGCATTTCGATAGAGTCTAAAAAAACTTGTATACTTTCCGCATACCTGGCAAGCGGGAAATGCCACTATTTGGGCGCTAAATAATCATATTGAAAATTCTGTTGACATAAAAGATATTTCAAGGTATACTTTAGGCATGATAAAACGTAAGTTTGAAGAAAATAAGATTGCCGGACTTTTGAAAAAATATCCGGTTGTAGGGTTAATAGGAGCGAGACAGGTTGGGAAAACAACTCTTGCCCGGGGAATAGTCCGGAACGCTGCAGGTCCGGCTACAGTGTTTGATCTTGAGAATCCGGAAGATTTGGCCCGTTTATCCGACCCTATGCTGGCACTCAAAAACCTGGAAGGGCTTGTGATTATAGACGAGGTCCAGAAGGTGCCGGATATCTTTCAGGTAATAAGAGTTTTAGCAGATCGTCCTGGTAAAAAAGCTAAATTCCTAATACTTGGCAGTGCTTCGCCCGAGCTTTTAAAACAAAGCGCAGAGTCGCTTTCCGGTAGAATAGCTTATCATGAATTGAGTGGATTTTCACTGGACGAAGTTGGGGAAAAAGATATCGAAAAATTATGGCTCAGAGGGACATTTCCCAGGTCATTTATATCAAGGTCGTTAGAGGACAGCGTTGAATGGCGGAAAAGTTTTATAAAAACGTATCTTGAAAGGGACCTGCCACAACTTGGTATATCTGTTAGTTCCCAGACATTGCGACGGTTTTGGAATATGATTGCCCATTATCATGCCCAGATATGGAACGCTTCGGAATTTGCCAGGTCTTTTGGGGTAGCGGATACCACCATAAGACATTACCTTGATATACTTGCTTCTACTTTCGTTGTGCGTCAGCTTCCACCATGGCATGAGAACATTTCTAAAAGGCAGGTCAAGTCTCCTAAGGTTTATATAAGTGACTCCGGTATTTTACATAATCTTTTGAATATCAGAGAAAAAAATGATCTTTTATCACATCCCAAACTTGGAGCTTCATGGGAAGGATTTATACTTAACCAAATAATACATATCCTGCGAGTAGATATTGATGAGTGTTATTTCTGGGCCACCCATGCCGGGGCGGAACTGGACCTTTTAGTAGTGCGCGGGAGAAAACGAACTGGTTTCGAAATAAAATTTACTAGTTCACCCAAAGTAACCCCTTCTATGAAGATCGCCGTGAGAGATTTGAAACTCAACCGGTTGTATCTCATCCATGCTGGGGATAAAAGCTATCAGGTGGCCGGAAAGATATATGCCATTGCTTCAAAAAACATGGTCAAAGAACTGAATCCGGTATCCTGACCAGAACCTGCCCAACCCCGAAAGATAACCAGTTATTTAAAAACCAGTTAGATTTATTAGGCTGGGATTTAATAAACCTGCGTACTTCCACGGCGTGAGCCCGTGGAAGTTTACTTTGTAGTTTGGGGCCCAAATGACGCCCATCTTACATCAAAACATATGTAACCAAATGTAACTATCCGCACTCTGTGATTTCTTACAAATAAAGACGATTCTGAATATAGGGTCGCCTTTTTTGTCTCTACCCCTGTAAAATCAAGGCTCATAGAACGGTAGACAACCCCATCCATCATCAGTTATCATCAGAGGTAAAAGTATACTTTTTGGTGCAAATCGTGGTGAAACCGTGCGAGCATACGAGGCTATAAGAAGGTTCCCCGAGCATCAGCCGAAGGCTGAGCGGAGGGATATCGTGGTAGAATTCAGATACAAAGGGGCAGAGAATTAATTACTTTTCGCTCTCCGCCATACTCTCACTTGGATTTTTTGGGAGAGATGATATAATGTTAGCTAATATAAGGTTAATAACAATAATAGTGACATAACTTTGGAGGAGAAACAAATGAATTGGAAGATAATCTTGATCTTGGTTTTGGCGGCGCTTGTCACGATCTTTATATTTCAAAATCACGAGATAACAAAAGTTAATTTTTTACTGTGGTCTCTTGAAAGCAGCAAAGCCATAGTCCTGTTTTTAACTTTACTAGTCGGTATCTTTATGGGAGGTATCATTTCTTTTGTTGTGCGGAAGGAATATACGAAAACATCCGAATGATGGCATGTTTTCAAGCCGATGAGTGTAAATTGGAGGTGAACGATGCTTAAAAAGTTTTTTAACGAAATGCAAGAACTTGAAAGTAAAGGTGAAACGATACGAGTCAGATCTATCGATGGAAGATCCTACGACGGGAAAATAAGCAAGGCCGGAGAAGATTACATCGAGGTATCACATGAAGAAGGGAGTACTTTGATCTATTTTAACAATATCATTTCGGTATCAATTATAGCTGAAGAAGTGGAATATGGAAGTAGAAAGCTGGGTGACAATAAAGGGAAAAAGAAAAAGTGACAGGGATGCTTGACTTATCAAAAAAAAGATACAGATTCAGAATAGTCGATCCGGCCTATCCCGCGTTCAATGTATATTCGTTTAACGCGAGAAGAACAACGCCTTTAGGGCCTGTATGCGTGGCAACTGCCGTTAATGGGATGGAAGGGTGGGATGTTGAGGTGATCGATGAGAATAATCTCAGGCTTCATGGGCCCAGATCAGGATCAGGCGGCGCTGATCATGAGTTCCTGCAAAAAGTGAGGCCTGCGGATGTTGTCGGACTTTACGGGGGACTTACAAGCACGATCCCCAGGCTCTATGAAATAGCTGAATTCTATAAACAGAAGGGTGTAATAACGATCGCCGGGGGATGTCATTTTGTTGACGAAACTATTGAAGAAGCTCTTTCATCCGGAGTCGACTACATAGTTATGGGCGAAGGAGAAGAGACCATAAAGGAACTTTTGCAGGCATTGCTGGAAAAAGGCGAGACGGAAAAGGTGAAGGGGATCGCTTACAGGAAGAACGGCGGTGTGATCCGTACTCCCGGAAGAGAGCCGATAACGGATTTTGATAAATTGCCTTTACCTGATTTTTCTTTGGTTCGGTACGCAAAGATCGTAGCGTATCCCGTTGGGAGGATAAGGGGCTGCGGTATGGATTGCGAGTTTTGCACGGTTAAAGGAAAGCCGCGGTGCGCTTCCACTGAGCGATTAATGGAACAGGTAAAAGTTATTGTTGAAACAACAAAGGGCAGAAAATTCTTTGTGATTGATGACCTTTTCGGACAGGATAGATCTGAAACTATTAAGTTTTGCAATATGCTGAGAGACTATCAGAAAGCCAAAGGCGTAAGGCTGGATGCGGGCGTTCAGATAAGGCTGGATAAGGCAAAGGACTCCGAACTTCTTTCCGCGATGCGTCAGGCGGGGATCAGTTTTATCGCCATTGGGTACGAGTCTCCGATCGAAGAAGAACTGGAAGCGATGAAAAAGCGTCTTAGGGCGGAAGAGATGTTATCTCTGACAAAGATATTCCAAAAACACGGCTTTTTAATGCATGGCATGTTTATTTTCGGATACCCCATGAAAAAAGGTATAAATTTTAAAATGGACGCAAAAGAATGTGTTAAACGCTTCAAGGATTTTATTAATAAAGCACGTCTCGATACAGCTCAAGTCATGCTGCCCATACCTCTACCCGGTACAGAATTAAGGGAAAGGCTCGACACCGAAGGCAGGATATATCCTCTTAAGGATGTGGGATGGAAATATTATGACGGCAATTTTCCGGTTTTTCAGCCGGACAAGCCCATGACGGCGGAAGAAATGCAGCATGCATCAATGGAAATAATGGGCGGGGTCTTTCGCCTTAAGAATATGTTCATGATAGGGACACATATTTTGTGGTTCCCTGTGGTGATCCTCTTTTTGCACAATATAAGGCATGGATGGAGGAGATGGTATCGTTTTTGGAGACAATCTCTGGTCCGCTTTGGAGGATGGATGCTGATGAAAAAGTGGTCTTTTGCCTTTAAAAAAGACGATTTTCTGGATAGATTAAAAAGAGCGGAACAGCATGTAAGGGAGATTTAATTCCGTTGGGAACATAGAGACAGGCACGTATTTATTGGCTAAATAACCCGATCAGGTGCGTGAGATAACAAAATAGTATGCAAATCGCGGTGAAAAAGGCGATTTGAGCACGAAAAGAGGCTCTTCCCGGTACCTTTCGCGGCTGGTGTCCCGGACAAATGTTGTGAACACAACATTTGATGCTGAAACGGCGTTAAGCAATCCGACAACAGGAGGATTGCAGCCGTTGAAGTGCAGTTCCATCACATAATGAAAAAGCGTGCGAAAATATTTGCATTTTTATAAAAAACTAATATAATAGATTTGTGTCTATAATTTTAGTAAGAAAGGATAAAATGCTTAAGGACCTAATCTATAGTACAAGCCTTCAGAAGGTATTATACTTTCTTTTAGAGCATCCAAATGAGAAGTATTTTGATCGCGAGATCTCGCGTTTATCCGGGGTAAGTAAAGCTGCCACTAATTTTGCTCTCCGAGACTTGATGGCGGTTAATCTTGTTTCCAGGGAAAAAAAAGGACGGATGTATTTTTATCATGTGGATACCAGGAAGTACCTCATAAAACATTTAAAGATAACTCAAAATCTAATCAATATTCAGCCTTTGGCGCAAAAAGTGAAGCCTTTTTCTTCTAAAGTAATTCTTTATGGAAGCTGTGCCAAAGGCGAGAATCTCAAGGATAGCGACATAGATTTGTTCATTCTTTCCAGAGAACCGCAAAGAATTAAAGATCTTATATATAAAAGTCCTTTGAGGCGCAAAATACAATATATAGTTAATACACCCCAGCAGTTGGCAAAGTTGAAAAAAGATAATCCTGTTTTTATAAAGGAGATTTCAAACGGGATTAACGTCCATGAGGAAAAATGAACATTGAATTCCAAAAGGCTTTAGACAAGAAAAGAATAGTTTCTTTTTCTCAGGATAAGAGGTTGGTCAAAGATGAGTTGGAAGAGGCCCGAGATGATTTATATGAAGCACGCGACCGCTTCAAAAACCGGAAATATAAATATGCGACAGTAACCGGTTATTATTCAATGTTTCATTCAGCTCGAGCCTTGCTCTACTCGCGCGGATATCGCGAAAAAAGCCATTATTATTTAATTGTGGCTTTGAACAGTCTCTTTGTTGATGAAGGTCTATTAGATGAGGCATTAGTAAGGGAATTTCATGATGCGATGGTGTTGAGAGAAGATGCTGATTATCACGGTGAGTTCTCAACCGAAGGTGCTGAGACAGTTCTTAGAATTGCTGAGGAGTTTCTGAATAAGGCCGAGTTACTAGTAAAAGCACGGGGTAATACAAAAAAATAGCTGTTACGTTTCAGGGTGGTGGAAGGGCGGATTTGTATATAAAAAACGCCGAATCCCGGTCAAATCTCTAATTTCCAATTTCATCTAATCTTCAACCCCGCAATTCTTGATCAATCCCGATATCATTTTAGAGATCTCTTCAAGAGCGAGGATCGAATGGTCATGGTTTGGCGGATCGATGAGCCCGTTGGCCTTTAATATCTGCAGGATCGGAACACATTCAAAGCATGAACCCCGTGCGATCACAAAGAAATTGTGTTTGTCACGCTTATGCCATCTGCCATTTCCTTCCGCTATATTTGTAGGGACAGAAAGGGCGGCTCTTATCAGCTGGTCTTTCAAAGAATAGTACCCTTTAGGTAAACTCTCTGAAAGGGATATTGTTTGATTCACAAGATCTAATGCTTTTCGATAAACCTCTAATTTTTCGAACATGAACATAACCCACCCCCCCACTATTATAGACACATTTTTCGGTGAAATTCTTTCAACTTTTTTATTAAAATTTTTAGGATCTAAAGCCGATTTCCATCAGGGAGTCGGCTTTTTTGCTGTAAGTGCCTTAAATCACAGGGACACAGATAAGAAGTTATAGGCAGACACCGTCAGTTATGGCCAGGGGGTAAAGGGAAGAAAAGGGTCTAAAACGTGGTGAAAATATCTTGCATCGGGCAAAAAATCTGCTATAATAGTTATGAACATTTGTTCATAACTGGCGGAGGATAAATTGAGGCCACAAAAAACGAGACGGGTAAAGTGCGAGCCGGGCGAAAGGTGTTTCCGCCCGAAATGCAGGCCTTTGAGCGAAGTAGAAAAGGTGTATCTCGCAATAGATGAATTTGAGGCCGTGAGACTAGCTGATGTCGAGGGGCTAAAACAGGAGACCGCCGCGAAAAAGATGCGTATTTCGAGACCAACATTCTCAAGGATCATAAACGCGGCACATGCGAAAATCGGCGATGCTCTTGTTAACATAAAGGCCATTCGCATCGAAGGAGGATGCTGCAGCATAGCTGGAGAAAAAAATGAGAGAAAGAAATAAATTTTTACTAATGGTTGCAGTGTTCCTGGGATGTTTTTATCTCCCGGTGGAACTTTTGCCGTTCCGCGGGCCCGTTTTTGAGTCACTGGCTCTTGTAAGATGGTATGCCAGAGAACATGTGCTGCTTTGTCTTGTACCCGCTTTCTTTATAGCGGGAGCGATATCTGTATTTGTCAGTCAGACCTCAGTTATTAAATATTTCGGAGCGAAGGCAAATAAGTTTCTGGCATATAGTATCGCTTCAGTTTCGGGAACTATACTCGCTGTTTGCTCATGTACTGTCCTGCCGTTATTTTCCGGAATATATAAAAGGGGCGCCGGGTTAGGGCCGGCAACGGCTTTCCTTTATTCCGGCCCCGCGATAAATGTACTCGCGATCATAATGACCGCTCGTATACTTGGCTGGCAGCTCGGACTTGCGAGAGCTGTCGGGGCAATACTTTTCAGCGTGATGGTGGGATTTCTTATGCATCTCATATTCCTTAAGGAAGAAAGAGCCCATCATGCCGAAGGTGATTTTCAATTCGGCCAGGAGGAAGAAGAAAGGCCTCTTTGGAAGACAGCTTCGTACATGGCGAGTATGGTGGCTGTTCTTGTATTTGCCAACTGGGCAAGGCCCGAAGAGGGAAGCACGGGATTGTGGACCGCGTTATACGGCGCTAAATGGATAATAACCGGTTTCTTTCTGGCAGCGCTGGCAGTTATGCTCATAAAGTGGTTCCGGAAAGACGAGATGGAGAACTGGGTAAGCGCTTCCTGGGGTTTCGCCAAGCAGATAATGCCGCTTTTACTCGGAGGAGTTATCGTCGCGGGACTTCTTCTGGGCAGGCCCGGAGAGGAAGGACTTATTCCGTCGTGGGTGATAGAAAAGGCTGTCGGAGGGAACTCAGTATGGTCTAATTTTTTCGCCTCGATAGTCGGGGCCTTTATGTATTTCGCTACGCTTACGGAGGTCCCGATACTCCAGGGACTCATCGGGTCCGGTATGGGGAAAGGTCCCGCGCTTGCATTGTTATTAGCCGGACCCGCGCTCAGTCTGCCGAATATGCTCGTAATACGGGGTGTTATAGGGACAAAAAAGACCCTTGTTTATGTAAGCCTTGTTGTGGTCATGGCGACAATAAGCGGGATGTTATTTGGACTTATTGTTGGATAATTTTGCAGGGAGGGAAAGACATGAAAATAGAAGTGCTGGGAATGGGTTGTCCGAAGTGTAAAAAACTTTATGAGAATGTGCAGATAGCGGTAAAAGAAAGCGGGATAGAAGCCGATGTCACTAAGGAGGAGGATATTTCAAAGATAACGGAATACGCGGTTATGATTACGCCTGCCTTAGTGGTTGATGGCGAAGTTAGATCCGCCGGGAAGATACCTTCGCCCGAGGAGATAAAAGAATGGATATCATGATCGGGAGGATACAGTAATGCGTAAGTTTTTTGGGCTATTGTTTATCACAATGGTAATGTTTTCAGGTGTTTGTTCTCTTCAGCAGGGCTCTTCCGCGGCAAATGACAGTCCGCAGGGTGATCACGTGATCGTTTATTATTTTCACGGCGATGTCCGGTGCGCTAACTGCCACAGGATCGAGACGTATACAAAAGAAGCGGTCGATGAATATTTCAGTAAAGAAATTGATTCCGGAGAGCTGCTTTTTGAGGCGGTAAACGTCGACAGAAGCCAAAACCAGCATTTTGTCAAAGACTACCAGCTGTACACGAAGTCTGTGGTGGTTTCCATGGTGAAAAACGGTAAAGAAGTCAAATATGATAACCTCGAGGGCATATGGAACTATTTAGGAAATAGACAGCGGTTTCTTGATTATATCAGGACAGAAGTTGATAAATACCTGAAGGAGTTGGGATGAGCGAGTTGTTTGTTGGATTGGGCACAGCGCTTTGGCTGGGGATACTTACTTCCATAAGTCCGTGTCCTTTAGCTACGAATATAGCCGCAGTCTCATATCTTGCGAAAAAAATAGAGCATCCCAGGGCGGTGTTGATCGCGGGCATTTTCTATACTCTGGGGAGGATGCTCTTATACGCGATATTGGGAACCGCTATTATAGCTTCCTTGTTGAACGTCCCGGCGGTTGCCCAGTTCCTGCAAAAATATATAAATAAGATATTGGGTCCTGTCCTGATCACTGTGGGGCTGTTTCTCCTGGATGTTCTTAAGCTGAAGATAAGCACGTTCTCAATATCATCTGAGCGGCAGAACTCTCTTGCTGAAACGGGAGCTAAAGGAGCGTTTGCCCTCGGTTTTCTTTTTGCCTTGTCGTTCTGTCCTATATCAGCAGCTTTATTCTTTGGGAGCCTTATCCCTCTTTCCTTACAGAACACTGGAGGGATAGTTTTCCCTTTGATATATGGTTTGGGTACAGGGATTCCCGTACTATTGTTCGCGGTATTCATATCTTTAGGCGTGCTAACTGTCGAAAAGATGGTTCACAGGTTCGGCAGGATGGAATATTATTCGAAGAAAGTTACCGGTATCATATTTATTCTAGCGGGTCTTTATTTTATTTGGGTTTATATTTTCACTCCGTGGATACGGCGGTGACCCGAAAGGACTAAACAGATGGAAAGGGTAATTCACGAGGAAAGAAGGTTAAGTTTTTTTGAGAAATATCTCACGCTTTGGGTCGTGGGATGTATAGGTCTTGGCATATTGCTCGGTAAATTGTTTCCGCAAGCGGCTGTCACTCTAGATAAGGTTTCCGTGTACCAGGTCTCAGTTCCTATAGCTATTTGCCTGTTCTTTATGATGTACCCCATAATGGTGAAGATAGACTTTGCGGAGGTCATCAAGGCTGGGAAAACACCGAAACCCGTTGTTCTTACATTGTTCATCAACTGGTGTGTAAAACCCTTCACTATGCTAGCTATTGCCGGGCTTTTTCTGGGGGTATTCTTTAAGGGGTGGCTTCCGGGCACAGAGATAGTCAAAGGCGGCCAGGAAGTGGAATTATACAGGTCTTATATTTCGGGATGTATACTGTTAGGTATAGCTCCCTGTACCGCTATGGTTCTCATATGGGGGCATTTGTCAAAGGGCAATGACGGGCATACGCTTGTCATGGTAGCCATCAATTCCCTCACGATGTTATTTTTGTACGCTCCGTTAGGTGGATGGCTTTTAGGAGTAAATAAGATGCCTATCCCTTGGCAGACGATAGTTCTTTCAGTTGTGATATACGTCGGGCTTCCGCTCTTCCTTGGATACCATTCCAGGAATTGGGTGATCGCTAAGAAGGGGCTCAAGTGGTTCGAGGAAAGGTTCATACATTATTTAACGGAAGTATCTATAGGCGCTCTTTTGTTCACGCTTGTACTCCTTTTCAGTTTCAAGGGAGAACTTATATTAGAACAGCCCCAGATAATATTTCTGATCGCCGTTCCGCTTTTTATTCAGACATGTCTAATATTTGTGATAACTTATGCTCTGGCAAAATGGTTGAAATTATCCTACCGTGATGCTGCGCCATCGGCGTTGATAGGGGCGAGCAATCATTTCGAAGTGGCGATAGCTACTTCGACGGTGCTTTTCGGGCTGTCTTCAGGCGCGTCGCTTGCTACAGTTGTGGGAGTGCTGATAGAAGTCCCGGTCATGCTGATGCTTGTAAGAATATGCCTGAGGACAAAACATATGTTCGGGGAGCACTCATGACAGCAAAAAAGAAGATACTGTTCCTGTGCACCGGCAATTCCTGTCGAAGCCAGATGGCTGAAGGGTGGGCTAAACACCTTAAACCTGATGAAATAGAAACCTATTCAGCAGGAATAGAAACGCATGGATTAAATCCGTATGCGGTTAAGGTTATGGAAGAAGTCGGAGTAGATATTTCCGATCACAAAAGCAAGCTTGTTGCCGAACTAAAGGACATACAATTCGATTATGTCGTGACTGTTTGCGGCCATGCCAACGAAACCTGCCCGTTCTTCCCGGGAAAGACCAAAGTAGTCCATGTCGGATTTGATGACCCGCCCAGGTTGGCGAAGGAAGCCAAAACCGAAGAAGAAGCTCTGGGGCATTACAGAAGGGTGCGTGACGAGATCAGGGTGTTCGTCGAGAGTTTACCGGGAGTGTTAGAGGTAAAAGCGGAATAAAACAAGAAAAAATCGTGGTGAAATCGCGGGGGGAAAGCGATTTTGAGCGCGAAATCCGATACGCCCGGACAAATGTTGTGAACACAACATTTGATGCTGAAACGGCGTTAAGCAATCCGACAATAGGAGGATTGTAGCCGTTGAAGTACACCTTCACCAGCTGTCGCCTACCTATTACGGCCTGCCTGCGGCAGGCCTATATTGTCTGGCTCCAGCTGGCAGGCCATCAGGGAGCCGGATTTTTATGCAAAATATTTTAACGATTTGTGCATGAGTATTTGTTATTATGCCAATACACTTCTTGCGTAACGCGATATGGCAATCCCTAGAATAAAGGCGGGCTAGCACTTGACAAATAAACAAAAATGGAGTATACTCCGAATTAGTTAAACTATTATGGAGGAGTATCCAAATGAGACACATTAGAAGAATGTTGAACATTGAACTCCCCAAGGGGCAGTCCGCATTTCTATGGGGTCCGAGAAAGACCGGGAAGACTACATATCTAAAAATACATTTTCCGGACAGTATAGTTTATGATTTTCTGAAGACTGACCTTTTTATAGAGATGTCGAAAAATCCGGCTTTATTAAGAGAGCAGTTAGCAGCAAAGACGAAGGAAGAATTAAAACGGCCTGTAATACTTGATGAAGTTCAGAAAGTGCCTCAAGTTCTTGATGAGGTACACTGGCTTATCGAGAATAAAGGGATAAGCTTTATTCTTTGCGGATCAAGTGCCCGGAAACTAAAAAGAGGCCACACTAACCTTTTAGGCGGGAGGGCCTGGTGTTATGAGATGTTCCCCTTCGTCACTCCGGAACTTAAAAAATATGATCTTTTGCATATATTGAATCATGGCATGGTACCATCCCATTATTTGCAGGCAGAGGAATATCGTAAGTCACTTGAGGCATATGTGCAGGATTATCTTAAAGAAGAAGTCTTTGCCGAGGGGCTTACGCGGAAAATCTCGGCGTTTTCGAGATTTTTTGAAGCATTCGGGTATTCGCACGGCGAACTTACCAACTATTCTAATGTCGCGCGTGATTGCGGAGTGGATTCAAAAACCGTAAAGGAATATTTTCAGATACTGGTGGATACTTTGCTTGCCATCAGGATACAGCCTTTCAAAAAAAGGCAGTCACGTCAGGTTATAACCAAAGCACCAAAATATTATCTATTCGATGTGGGAGTTGCGGGGTTCTTAACAAAACGGTTTTTAGAGGAAGAAAAAGGGGAAGAATTCGGCAGGGCTTTGGAGCATTTTATGCTTATGGAAATAAATGCTTATAGAGCTTATGGCGGTAAGGGTTTTGATATAAATTTTTGGAGAACAAAATCAGGGATTGAAGTTGATTTTGTGCTTGGAAAGGGAAAAGTCGCCATAGAAGTAAAAGGAACCAGTCGTTTGGACAGTAGCGCGTTCAAGGGGCTATCTGTGTTCCGGGAAGAGTATTCGCCGAAAAAGGCGATCATCATTTGTAACGAGAAAGAAAAAAGAATTCATAACAGTATTGAAGTAATGCCCTGGAATAGTTTTTTGAAAGAGTTATGGGAGGAGAAAATAATCTGATAAGCGAAAAACGCGGTGAAACCGTGCGAGCATACAAGGCTATAGGAAGGTTCCCCGAGCGAAGCGAAAACACGGTGAAATGTTCGATTTGAGCACGAAAAGAGGCTCTTCCCGGTACCTTTCGTGGCTGGTGTCCCGGACAAATGTTGTAAACACAACATTTGATGCTGAAACGGCGTTAAGCAATCCGACATAGGAGGA
>Ga0180437_10003886_pt1 | contig 21766 bp, 35 predicted proteins | sample SS_ome_4_FD_132410 | JGI IMG/M metagenome (GOLD analysis project Ga0180437, IMG submission 132410) | Hypersaline lake sediment archaeal communities from the Salton Sea, California, USA - SS_3_D_1 metaG | ecosystem: Environmental > Aquatic > Non-marine Saline and Alkaline > Hypersaline >...
AGGGGCCGCCTCTTGGGCCGACCGCATCACGAGCAGAGTGGCGCGCCCCATGGCGTCATAGAAATGGCGACCAAACAGATTTTTGGCAGCCTCCGCCATGCGGGCTTGCTTCTCGCGAAGCTGTTGCATCTCGACGTTGATGTCTAGATCGCTCATCGCAGCAACCATATCGGGCGCTTGAACCCCGAATCCTTCAGCATGCCCTCTACGTCCGGGTCGAGACGCATGGTATAGAGCATCTGGCCAAGCTCTCCGGAGGCCAAGGTATCGCTCATGCCACTTTGCAGCCGCTTATACCACCGCACCGCCACCATGACCGTGGCCAGCTTGATAGTGTCCGGTACCGTAGTGGCATATCCCCACTTGGCCGTTACCTGTACCGTCGGATAGCCCCGCTGGCGATACTGCTCGGGGTCCGGCCTGAACCCACCCTTCCACGACCAACGTCCACTCAGGAAGGAAGAATAGTCACCGTCGGCGGCACATACGAGCAGCGTATAAGGAGTGTTATTAAAGTCCGGGTCTTTGGGGTCGCCCCGCGCACTGATATAATCCGTGGAGTCCCAGCTTGTGTACGAACTGGCCGTGATAGAATCCTTGACAGCGACCGCACTTATCTCGGCACATTCGGGGATGCGTTGGACTGGGCTGCCGGACCCCACAAAGGTGCGGGCGCTAGCCGTAGAGTCAGCGACAAACATGCCCGACTCACGCCCACAGTACGTGTCTACTCGGGCGGCTGCTGCGTCAAGACAGAGGATCATAGAAAGCTCCTCTTCCTGAGTCCACTTGCTTTTTTCCATCACCCGCAAAGCGTCATCGGGGTCAGCATAGTTGTTGGCCATGGTGCCTCCGTAAAGCGCAACAGCGCACCCGAGGCGCCTCGGGTGCGCTGCAAATGGACGGTCTGGCCGTCTACTCTAGATTATAGCACGTTACGCGCTATCGCGCCAGCTCTCCCCCGGATAGCGCCGAATCCCGGCCATGCCTATTCCTGCGTCGTCAAGCAATACAAAATCGGGCGCCTCTCTCCCCAAGCTTTCTGCCATTCTATTGACGGCATCAAAGACTGGGGGACACGCCGCTGGCGAATAGTCGTGGAAGAGAATCGTGCCGTTGGGTAAAAGAGAATTAAACCAGACAAGATCACGCACAACCCGCTTGTGGTCCCCGTCCACAAACACCAGGTCTACCGCCCCGACCTCGGCGGGGTCCACGTCCCAAGACGCCATGTGCCACACAGACACCCCTTTATGAGGGGCCAAGTAGAGAAGCGCCTCTTGATACTCATGCACAGACGGGTTGCATGTTACAATCCGCGCATCCGGGTTGGCCGTAGCCATAATGGCCGCCGAGCAGCCTACAAACGTTCCTATCTCAAAGATACTTTGCGCGTCCTTGGCGTGATAGCACAAGGCTAACCGTTGCCAAGGCAGCATTTGGCTCGGAATATGGCTCGTCAGGTCAAGCACCTCTGGTCCCTCGGGGCATAGATCGGCCAGATACTGAAACAGCTCTTCGGGAGTTTGGGTCACTTTCGCACCGCCAATGCAACCAGAATAGAGTTGCCTGCCTTGTCAAGACGGGCCTCGTCCTTGATGCGCCACTTGTAGGGGGTCAGGAAATCGTTTTCCCTGCCAAGTTTAGTGTCCGGGTCAAAGTTGTCGAACGTCCGCAAGTCCCAGCACCAGTAGTGTGTCGGGTCGCGGTGAGCAATTGGGCTGTCCCAGTAGGGCGCTCGAATGGCCACATGCCCACCGGGCGCTATGATGCGCCACAGCTCATTCATCGTGACCACAAGGTCTTGGGGGATGTGCTCTAGCACTGACCGAGCCGATACGAAATCGAAGGAGTTATCCTCCCACGGCCAAGGCATCTCTTTTAGGTCCCAGGCAATGTCAATAGCCGGGTGATGCTTGAAACGGTCGTGGTTGACAGCGCCCTCTATAATGCGATGCCCCGTCCCAAGGTTCAGCACGCGACGCCTTCTTACCGACATAGGGTTCTCCTCACGCAAATACTCGGCATAGGGCGAGTCAGCAAACGCTCGCCGCAACTCCTCCCAGTTAACAATCACTTGAGACAGAGGGGCCGGATTGACTCTGCGCACCCGACAGGTCAGGGGGCGATAGGGCACATCCAAGAACCGGCAAAGCATACGCGCCGCACCCTCTTGAACGGCAGACACATCTTGCCCGCCCGTTATATCATCATAGGTCAGCTCAAAGGTGGGAAGGCCGTGTGGAGGCGCGAGTCTTGTGCGCTCCTCAAGAATGTTCGTAATAGCGAGGCGTACATCTGGTGGGTGCACCGTTATACGGGGTACATGGTCCGACCGCTCATACCTCTGTGTGGGATAGTCCGCTCCGGCGCTTTGGGCCTGCTTGCGCAACTGTATACTCACTACCGTTTGGAGGGGATTCCGTGTCAGATGGATAATCCGCCCCCCCTTGAGCCCCAGATAGTGCCACATCTCGGGCGTCGCCTGGCTATAGGTCACCTTGCATCCTGTCGCCACATAACCCGGCTGCTCCCAGTACAACCCCATGAGGTCGCCCTCTACCCGCCTCATGGTGTGCTCTTCTGCCCGGAAAGGCTCGTGCCGGGGCATAAAAATGTCCGGGTGAGAGTCTAGGCAGTGGGCCAAAAACGTCCCGCCCGTGCGGATGTACGAGTACAGGACAAAAGGCCTTGGGCTACTGAGCACCATGTACCCCCATAGCTATCACGTTCAGCACCGCCAGAAGAACAAGCAAAGAGACGCCCAACCAGGGAGGGACCACGCCAAAAAGCATTATGGCTAGCACACCCCAGAATAATATGGCCACTACCTTGCCTAGCATTACTTGGTCTCTAGCTCTTTCCCGACAGCATTGGATATAGAGCGCGACAAATCATCCAAGGTACAGGAAATCTCACTGGCAATCTCCGCCGCATTTGTGACGGTTATGTTTACACCGCCCTCTTCATACGGCCTGAAACAGGCCGCACACACACTCAAGCCCGGAGCCACCGAATTGCCACATCTCGGACACAGCCACCCCCACGGTTCCTTGTTCCGTGGGTGCCTGATGCACGTCTCTTTGTGGTAATACGTCCCGCTTGTGTCAGGCACAACCCCACAAAACTTACACGGCATATCCACCAAAGACCTCCTCAAACAGACCCCCTATACGTCTGCACCACTTGGGCACATCCATGCTCGACACTGTATCACGCAACACCGCAGGGTCATAACGGTCGTCCAGCACACGCATAAGCGCCCGCGTCATATCGTCCACATCGCCCTTGCGATAGTGCCGAACCCCCGCCGTCTCGGGCAGCTCGTCCATCATACCCACGCCCCATGGAATAACCACAGGCACCCCACAAGCAAGGGCTTCCAGGGGGCCAAGAGGCCCGCCCTCCACAAGGGAGGGACATACATAGGCCGACAGGCGATGGTAGAATGAGGGCATTTCCGCCCACGAACACGGCGTCATTGTCACTGGCCAGCCACGCCCAGAGGCTACAAAGTTGAGCCCCTTGACCTCCGGGCGCTTGACCAGCTCCCCTATAAGGGCCTCCCCCTTGCGACCGTCCGGCACTACGTACCCGCCCATGCCGATGATGCCGTATATGGGCAGCCTTTTTCGGAGGGAGAAACGGCGTAGCTCTACGGGTGACCCAACAGCGGCGCTTCTGCCGAGGGGAGTTAGCAGTTGCTCGTATAACCGACATTGGGTCACCCGTAGAGCCACGCCGTGGGCCGCCCTGTCCCACAGCGTGGCTTTAGGGGGGGAAGGATCATAGTGCGTGAACCACGCAGCCGTGTTGCCAGAAATGTTGGCATATCGGCTCCATCCGTCTGCATAGTTCACCAGAAAGTTGACGTCGGCCTCAAGGTTGGGGTGGTCGTCATAAGTCCAGCCCAAATGCTTGTTCATGTACCGTGCCCAGCGCGGCAACACTCGGTCTGCGTGGGGACGCATAACCACTACATGAACCCTCACATTCGCCTCCGCTTCTCCCAGCGTGACACGGCACGCCAAGCCGTAACCTCATCCAGGCGCCCATCTACCACCCCCTCCCACCGACGCGCTTGGGTTTGGTGGTGTAGTATTCCCGCCGAACGCTGAGCCGGAAGGTACCGTGTAGATAGATTCCACTCGTTACCTAGCAGCAACATACGAACGGGGTTTGCGTACATCGCCCGAAGCAGTGCTCCTTGATCTCGCTTGCCCCACCGTTGCCACTCTCTGTGCCATGCCTCGAAAAATCGCTTGGTGCGCTCGTTGCGCCGGAAGGCAATCACCCCGCCCTGTAGTTGCACCACCTCCGGCGTCCCTATCTCCGACCATGTGACCCTGCACTCGTCTAGGTTGTCAGGGCGCTTCATCTCCCGTGCAACATGATACTTGCCGGGATTGACACAAATGAGTAGGTCCCAGCCGTCTTGAAGGGCGTCAAAAAAGAAGGGAATAGGAGCGATGGTCTCCGTGTCGGCGTCAAGGTAAAGGATATACTCCCACTCCGCAGGAGCAAGGTCGTATATCCGCGTCTTGGCCGACCGACCGCCTATGTCGTTCTTGCCAGGCCCATCCTCGTGCTCAATAAAAATGTCCTCCGCACCAACCGGGTGGTCAGACACCACAGCAACCGGGACGTCGGGCATGTGCTCCTTGAAGGATTGCACAGCCTTGACGGCACATCGGCGCGACGGTGCCCCAAAGGCCACGATATAGCATCCTGCCCGCTCCCGCCAGTCGGAAGGAGTGGGCTCAACCTCAGCCTTGGGCGCATCGAGCACCTCGGCTATAGCCTCGCTCCACTCTCTACGCCAGCGGTCCGGAGAATACTCCTCAGCCACCTCGCGCAGCGCGCGCCGGTTGACCCGTGTGTCTAGAGCCTCTGCGATTGCTCGCTCCATCCCAAGAATGTCTCCGGCGGGATAGCGGTAGATGCCCGCCATCTCGGGCAGGGCGTCTATCATGCCAACATGCCGAGGCACGACAACCGGCACCCCCGTCGCGAGCGCCTCAAGCACGGTAACTGGTCCGCCCTCTATGCTCGATGTGCACAAAAACACATCCAGAAGGCGGTAAAAGTCGGGCATGGTCGCCCACGTGTGCCTCTCCATGGGGATGGGCCAGCCGCGCCCGGTCGCCTTGACCGTCCACTCAGGCCGTCTCTGGGCAAGCTCCGCCGCGAGGGCCTCTCCCTTGCGACCAGACTCATAAACAAAGCCAGCAACACCAATGACGGGTGTTTTGTGCCTCGGGGCGCGGGCAAGAGCAAAATGCTCCAGGTCGACGGGCGCGGGCACCCACTTGTTTGGGCGGGGCAGAGAATCAAGGTACATCGGCGACTGAGAAAGCCGCATCGACACCCCCTTGGCCGCCTCATCCCACATCTTCACCTTGCCAGCCGTCATGTCTTCGCGGTGGGTAAACCAGGTAACGGTTGGCGTGTCCTTAAAGCTTGTGCGGCACCACAACAAATATAGCGCAAAGAGGTTTACGTCAGCGCTTGCGTCCGGCCCCTCGCCCGACGTCCAACCTGTCCCATCAACCAGCTCTCGGGCGAGTCGCGCAATCACCCAATCCGATGACCAGTCATTCGACACAACATGAACTCTCACCCGTCACTCCTCAAAATATGACCTGAATCGTGCCAGCCATGCCTCGGGGCTGATATGCGCCTTGGCCCACCTGTACCCCACCCAACCCATCGCCACAAGCGCCCCCGCACCCATCGACCGAAGGTCGCACAGGGTGGCACGGAGTTTTTCTGCATTGTGCACGCTTATAACAGGAGGATAGTCCCATGGGGTAGTTTCCGTAACCTCTTTGTCATACATGTGTGACAGAACCACCGCGCCTCGGGCGAGCCCCTCCTCACCGTTCATGCCGAGCCCGTGCGTCCATCCCTTGGCCGGTATCTGATCTATCACGATATGTGCCGAGTCCTTAAAGGCCAGCGACTGCGCATGGGACAGGCCCACAATCTCACGATACAGCACTCCCGGCACGTCCTTTATGACGTGCCGAATCATCGCCGAGCCCTTCTGCACCCTCTTTTTTTCTGTGCCGGGCGCGTGGACGACAGTAATTACGTCGGTGCTCTTGCGGGGCGGGACGTCGGGGACCACAACCGGCTGAAGAATGGGAATTGCCCCCGCTGGAGCCTTGGGGGCTAGATTGGGCAGCACAAAAACCCGCCCTATTCCCATATCCTCCATCAGCTCGTTGGTCTGACGAGAATAGCGCCAGTACGCCTGGTCCATCAGGAACGCGGAAGCACCTCGCCACGCCCGCAGATCGCTCTCCAACTTGGCCAAGAGGTGAAGGCCCGAAACACCTATCGCAATAACCTCATCTGCGCATGCGACGAGCTCGCGCGCGCGAGCCATATTCTCAGGGGTGAGCACGAGACCGGGGTCCCATTCGCGCCACCCATCCGGTTGGGCACAGAGAAGATGCGTCTCGTCCCACTCTTGCATAACAGGCACCATGTTATAGGCGGCACCCATGGAGGGGTTATCTGCAACGAGCACAATCATTGTCGCGCCCTCCCAAAGAGATGGGCGATAGCAGTCCCACCATTCCAGGGCGACCCCACGGCCCACATTTTTACAGGACAGAACATAAGCGCTCGCATAAACGCGCCTTGATCTTGGTCCTCAAACTGCGCCCACTCACCCCGCCACGCCTCAAACAACCGATGCACAGCCTCCGTCTTGCGGAAGCACATCATCCCCCCTTGATACTGCGGAATACATGGCCCCACCACCCTCGCGGTTATTTGGCGCTCTGCATCCGATACGTGCCACAGCCAATCCTTGCCATGCTGGTTGCTTGATAGAGCCATAGCCATATCCCATCCCGCCTCGACCCACTCAAAAAGAGGCGCCACACTCTCACGCACTCGCGTGTCTGCGTCTAGGTAGAGTGTAGGGTCAAACGGAGATAGCTTGTCCAGCGAAATCTTCGTCCATCGCCCGCCCTTGTCGTGCTGGGGCACCCGTTTGCTCCGAACGTCCGCCATGGGTTCGCCTATCACGCAGACTTGTAGGTCAGGGTTATTATGGCGCAGACCCTCGATTGAGTACCGCGCCTGTTGATAGGCGTTTCGCCCATACACGACATAGCATACCCCCCTCACTGGGGCACATCTCGTCCGAGCCATGTGATAGGCAGGTAACAACACAAGGGCTTAGACCGCCACAGGGCGCGCGCGAGGGCATGATAGGGGTCTCCTTTCTCCGCGCTCCAGGCAGCCACAAAGGCCCGCCCCCTTGGAGAGTCCTTTACGAACACAGCGCCAGGCTCGAAGGCCAAAACGCGTAGGTCACCCAGAAGGCGACGTGAGGCAATGCGCTCCTCTGCCTCACCTATGTCACAGAGAAGCTCGTCATAATCATGTATGGGGACAGCCATGTCCCATTGGTCAAGAAGGTTGAACCCCACAGGGATAAGCGCGCGGACAAGGGGAATGTCAGGGACCAGAAACAGGGTGCGGGGGTAGACGAGGCGTTTTTCCGTAAGAACGGTTACCTCCCAGCCGGGAGGCAGTGAGGCGGATTCCATGGGTGCGACAATACCACACCCCCTTTCGAGTTCTTCCTTCTGTGTGCCAAGGGCCTCCGCCTTGCCCTCTGCAATCCATCGGGCGGCTTCCATCTTGGTGGCTTGTATCCAGTCGCCGGGTTGGTACCTTTTGAGTAGTCCCCGCTCCTCTTTGTGCACAACCCCAAGCAGCCGCACCCAAATGGGCATATCTCCCCTCCATTAGGGGCGGGATTTCTCCCGCCCCTCTCTTCACAGCCTCGCCGCTAGTCGGTCACCTCATCGAGTCCGTGGGTCACGGGCGGATAGCTGGGGCAGACGCCCCAAATGTTGACGTAGAAGATGCCCGCACCCGCCGGAGTCACCTCGATATTGATACAATCGAATCCACCAGACACGTCCAACTCCGCCGTCTCGATCTCGATACCAGAGACGGTGTTGTTGTCCGTGGTGGCCGTCTTGGTCATGTCGTGGCCGCCGCTGTCGAACGTCTTGGCCCCGGTGCCACTCGTGTCGGAAGCCTGCTCCACGTCAACGTCTAGGTTGCCTCCGATGACGCCACAGCCGATCTCGACAAAGGCGCGCGCATAGTTCGCCAACGACACGTACCCGGTATTCTGCTCCGTATTGTAGGATGCAGGGTCGATGCTCGCCAACAGGGCGTGCCGCTCAGAAAAACGCTCAGTGTAGCTCATGAGATACCTCCTTTACTCAGCCTACGTGGTCTTGTCGCCAAGGATGACGAACGGCGACACCTGGCTCGTGCCATCAGAGAGAGTGAAGGGAGCACTCATCCAAGGCTTGCCATCCACACGATGCACGACACGCCAACTCGTCTTGTCCTGAGACCACGCATCGTACTGCGTAGACTCGATGGTCGTCGCCTGACGATCGCCAATGACGTAGTAAGAAAAGTCGGCGAGAACGACGTCGCCAGCAGTGCCGAGGGTCGGCACCTTCTCCGAAAAGACGACCGGCATACCGAGCAATGTGTTCGGTCGCCCGGTACTCATATCGCCCCAGATTAGGTTGCCAGCGGTGTCCTCTTCCTCAAGCAGACGCGCCATACACGACTGGCTGATGATCCATACGCCCATTCGGTTGGGCATGAAGTTCATCAGCATGTCGGTCAGGTCGCCGTACTGCACATCCATGGTCGCCGTGCGGTTGACGGTGATGGTCGCACCCGCGTTGATGATGCCAAGCGGCTGGCCCGCGCCGGTACCTCGGAGAAACGCATAGTCCTCGGTCCAGGCCACGCCTCCCGCATACTCCATCGGTCCACGGAAAAAGTCCTCAAGGCTGATGGCACTATCGCTTACAAGCTCGTCGGATGCCTGCGTGTAGCCAATCAGCTTGTGCGCGACAAGGCTCAGGTCACGGAAAGAGGCATCAGAGGCGGTCTTGGATGCGGCCTCTTCGGTCCAGTAGAAGACAAGCCCACCGTGCCAGTGGGTGCGGCCTGCGGTTGTCCCCGTCTGGTCCAGAACGGGCATCGTTACCTGACGACGCGCCATACGGATGATCTGGGCGCGCGGTCGGACAATGGCCATCTCACCAATCGCCGACTGAAGGTCGGTACGGTGCTCGGGCGGCACAAGGAAACCTCCGCTCGCGCCCACAGACTCGACCATGACCTTTGTGTCAACGATAACGTCCTTGACCTCATCGTACCAGCGCAACGCGCCATGGAAAGGCTCCTTCGCAAAACGCGGGTTCATGCCCTTCCAGGCAGCATGCAGAAAGCCGCCAAACGTCTCGAAGTTGTCCTTTACGTTTGGCGTCTGCGCTAGTGGGGCCTGCGGCACATTCGCAATAGCCGCTGCGGCCGCCTCGATCTCGTCCATCTGCAAAAGCCGAGCCTTCAGCTCCTCCGCCCGCTCGCGCATGCGCGGAACCTTCTCAATATCCTCGGCAGTCGGCTCATCCGACTGAAGAATGGCACGGCACTGCTCATAGAGACCCTTGGCCTCTGCGATCATAGCTTTCCTATCCATTGGGAACCTCCAATTCTCCCAGAGATAGCATTCCGTTCTCTATGGCGGCCAGCAGCTCCTTGCGGTCGCTTTCGGGATACGTGGGTGGGGCGTTCTTCCCCGGCCCGGCGTCCTCTGCGGCCTCCTCCTCGGACTCCGTGTCCGAGGATAGAGGTGCAGTTGCCTCGTAAAGCTCCTCCAGCGCGGCTAGTGCCTCTCGTACCTCGCGAGTCACACGACCAATCAGGGACCGATTGATCTGAGAAAGAACACGGCCCGCCTTTGTCTGTACATAGACCTCAGACAGAGGCGCGGGGGTGCCCTTGCCCCAGAGTTGAGCCATCATGATCTCTGCCAGAGCCTTGGGGTCGGCCCCACGACTCTTGACCCAATCACCGGCCTGCTCGGGCGTGTACGCTTCGCGGTCAAACACAAAACACTGCACCATGGACGCGTTATCCTTGCGGCCCACCACAGCGTTGATGCCCTGGGCCAGCTCCACGGTGCGAAAACCATCAGCATCGAGCGTGTCAGGGTCCGCCACCACAACGCGAATGGTATCCTCGTCCAGCACAAGCGACATAGGCTGTTGCTTGTCGCCCTCTTCCTCTTCTTGGCCCGGCGGCTCGCGTTCGAGCTCCTCTCTGTATATCCGGGTCAGTTCGCGAATAGCCCCTTCCTTGTCCGGCCCCTCATAGACGTTGCCACGGGAGCCTTCATGCAAAGCCGCCCACGCAGCGCCACAAAGCCGGGGCTCCGGATTGCCGTCTGCGTCTCTGACTGGAAGATGCCACGTGCTCGGGGTGTCCTCGTCCTCAACCACCAGAAAACTAGAGGCGGGGAGGTCTTGGCCTGCCGCTCGCTTGGTCGGCTCGCCCTCAGCCTTGTCCTCTTCCGGCTCGTCTTCTTTCACAGCAGTAACGCGGGCCTCCTCGTTGGCGGGGAAGGTAACCACACTGACCTCGTGCAGACGAACCTCGCGCAAGTGGCGAACGTCCTTTTCGCCCTCATGGCTGTAGTCGTAAACGAGGGGCTCGTATCCAATAGAGAGCCCCTCAATCGCCCCGTCCTTCAGGAGGGCCAGCACATCCTTGCCGCGTCGCGTCTCACTGACAACTCCGGCAATCTCCAGCCCCTCGGGCGTCTCGCGCATCGCCTTGATCTTGCCCAGGGGCTCACGCGGGTCGTGTTGCCAAAGAAAGCGGACCCTATCACCACGCTCTACCAGAGTCTTGGTGAAGGCGCCCTTGTGGATAATATCATCCACGCGATCTAGGTTACCGAACGCTGCCGCAAGACCCTCGAAGGTTCGCCCCTCCTCGTCCAATGCCTTGACGATAAAGGGAATTGCCTTTGTTTCGCGGTCACCCATGCTTGCCTCCCACACAGCAAAACACCCCTCCAGGTGCCTCGCGGGCACTAGAAGGGGCGTCTCTAGACGGACGCTCTATTCTGTTCTCTAGCGAATAACGATTAAGACACGATCCTTACCCAGTTCATCGGGAAGAGAATCAACCTTCGTCGGCTGCTTCTTGGGGTGCCTTTCTTGTTCTGCGCCTGGCGGGCGCTTCCGCCTCGGCTCGTTGTAGGTAGAAGACATCATAACGCCTCCTGCTGGTCACGGTTAGCAGCTCAAACCCCTCTGCTAGTCGCTGACACAGCAACTCCATGCCTTCTCCGTGTGGCCCCACCTCGACGCGCTCCAACGTTACCATAATCACATTATAGCAGAAGCGCGTGACAATTGCAAGCTATCCTCTTTCGTCCTCAAGTGGAGCAAACTGAATCCCCTGATCGCCGGGATATGGCTCGCGATGCGCATTCTCCGCCTCCCATATCTCCAGTGGGATTTCCTGAAAGGCGGCACATTGCCGGTGCGCGAACTGGTCCCAATGCGCACAAAAGATACACGTCGGACTGTATACGGACTCCTCAACCTCACGGTCATCTATGACAGGCATAATGCCTCCTATTGTAAACTGACCTCCGCACAAGCAAGTTGTCCCTCACACCATGGGCACTCAACAAGAACAGGACACCGGGTGGCGATAGGTGGCTCAAAAAGGAACACCCCCGAGCACCCTGAGCAGTGTACTATATATACCTGTACTAGCTTGTCTCGAATGTCGGGCACATACCATGTGGGAAAGGAAAACACTGGCGTAACCGTTGCGAGCTTGCTCACAATAACCTCTCTTGGTCCTTTGATTCCCTCAGGATAGCGGCGGGGTCGTCAAGCTTGGTATGTTCCATGGCCCACTGCCACCACCCAAGACGTGCCTCGGCCAAACTTAGATACTCCTCGCTGATCTCTATACCCGTTATGTTCCGCCATCCCGCAAGTAAGGCGCCTATTATCTCGCTTCCCGTGCCACTGAAAGGCACCAGCAAGCGGGCCTCGTCAAGGTAGGCCTCCGGTGGGCGACACAAGCGAGCAAGCCAACGACACACAGCAAGCGGCTTGATCGTAGGGTGCGGGTTGCGCACCTCCCCTGTGGTGTTAGGGGCATGCTCCGGCGTGCCCTTCATATCACCATAGGCAGCATGTCCCCGTGTCGGCTCACGGTCGTGGAGCCCCGCCTCGCGCTCGGCCCTATCCGCTTTCTTCTGAAACAGAAACCGCTCAATAAGAAAATCGTCACCACACAACTCAAGTCTGGGAAACCAATGTGCGGAATCGCCTATCATCGCCGATGGGCAGGCCGGTTCACAGTCCCACTGCTCAATATCCTCGTGTTTTGGCCCCCAGGGGTGATAGCCCGTCGGCCTGCCCTCGTTGTTGAACGGCCTCATGCCGTCGGTGCGATTCCACTTGCCTGTGGTTGACATACGGACAACCACGGGCGCGGAGCCGCGCCCACCACATAACTCGCAGGAGATAATCCCTATTCCGCCCTGCTTTAGCTTGTCGTACTCCTCACGCGTCCCGCCGTAATCCTTTGTCTTGGCGTACCACTCCTCCCAGCTAGCCTTAAAGGGGGGCATTTCCCCCCTGATATGTCCACGCCCCCCACAGTTGGGGCATGGTTGCGTCTGTGGGGCACATCCGGCGCTATGGGACAACAGCAAGTTGGAAGGCCATCGGCCCCGCACAGTCACCTCAATATCTTTGGCGTCCCAGTTGTCATCACGAAATACCCCCTTCCCCTTGCTAGCCTGACTCATACCGTGGTAAGTGCGCTCCTCACTCCCTACCCTGGTCCCCTCTATCCACAATGCGCCGGACCCATGCTCTATGGCCGTTTGAGCATAGGTGTCTTGGCGGGGCTTGCGGGCCAAAACGATAGGCTCCCAGCTCGGCTTAAGACCCGTACCCCACCCGTCCCAAGTATGGGCGTCAGGCGTCGCTGGGGCCGTGATGGGAAGCAAAGTCCCCAGAGGCACCCTGTTTGGGTCGGGGCCTTGTCCCGCTCGCTTGCCACTGTGGCCACGTCCGGGAGCTGGGCGAGCCGTACCGGTTGGTTTCCACGTACCCACCACTGGACGCTCGGCCCCGGCCTCCTTGTCTATGCGCTTGCTGATATTGGTGCTTTTGGGCAAGCCTTGGCCCTGTAACCAGCATAGGGTGTCGCACAGATCAAATCCTGCATCCTCTATGGCCGACATCAGGCGGTGAAAGGTGCGCGGCCCACCAAACGCCAGCAAAACACCCCCCGGCTTGAGAACGCGCAACACCTCAAGCCAATACGCCTCCCCAGGCACACCATGGTCCCAGGTTCTTCCCATGAAATTGAGACCATAGGGCGGGTCACAGACGCACGCCACAAAAGACTCGTCCTCATACTCCTGAAGAACCTCTATCACGTCGCCCTGTCGAAACTCTATCCCCACATCTGCCCCCCGCTATGAACTGCCGCGCCTCGTCCATGGTACCCGCGATATAATGCACCGTCAAGTCAGGCGAAAGCTCGGTGCCCTGGGCCACAAAAGGGCCACCTCCATCGGACACAACATAATAGCGCCTGCGCCAGATTGAACGGTCTCGGTCACCCGCTAGGTTCACGCTCGTCCTCCTCTATCCAGCGTTTCACATCATCACGTATAACATGGAACGCCGCCTCCTGAGCCGAGTTGGCGGGGATACGAAAAACGCGCGGCACAATCGCGCCCGGCTCCAGCCACCAAACCCGATAGACGTAGAAACGCGGGGCCTCTGCACAGATTCCAAGAAAGGTCACCATCACCTCGCCCGCCCGACCGCTGCCGAGGTGCACAAGCTCATAGTGCGTTATCCGCCGGTCAGGCGTGGGGCGCAGTGTCCACTCAATTCCATTAGAACCTATCATCACCATCCTCCCGGCGCATGTCCTCTGCCACATCCGCCTCAAGGGCGTCAAGCTCCGCACGCGCATCGTCCGTCCAGGCCATCTCTAGCTCGGCAATTATCCGGCGAATTTCCTCGCGGACCCGGCGGGTGTCATAGCCCACTGCCTCTAGATTCCGCTCCGCGTCGCGCAAGGCACAAAGCGCTATAGTGGTATACGTCCATGCCTCGGTGAGACGCGCGGAGGCGTAGTCAATTCGGCCAACGTCGGTGGTCATTATTCCTCCTATGATAGAAACAAACGGGAGGCTTTTTCGGCCCGCCAGGCCACATGCCTCCCGTTGTGCCTTCGGGCAACCCGAAGGCGCCGTCCCTAGCTATAGACTACATGATTCCTCCCTACGGCGCTATATCAATCTCCAGTGGCAAGCGCCGGTCCCTTGCCATTCTACGAGCGAGCCCTACAATCCGCTCGCGGCTCGTACTAGTGTATATCTTCCCCATAGGCTCGCCGTCATCGTAACACACGGCACACGAGAAGATTCTATACTCGTCGCCGTCGCGATTCTCTGTCACATCACCCCATGCCCAAATCACGCGCTCGGTGTCCATTTCTTTTGTTTCCTTGTGTCTAGAGTCGGCTCGCCCTTGCGAGCCTTGCGCAAGGCTAGGCCTTGCGAGCGTCGAGCCCACGATACGAGCCCGGACGCCAAACGTCATAGGTCTCGCACCCAAACGCGTTTGCGTCGTGAGGCGCAATCATCTTAAACCCGCGTGCCTTGAACGCCGACTCGGCGATGAAAACATACATTGACGCAATGTCCTCCGCGTCAACATCGCCCTTGTCCTCGGCGTGGGTCACTTGCGCCCACAACCCGTCAAGAAGGACCTTTGCGCGCGTCGCCGTCCAATAGTCCATTTGTCCTCCCTTGCCTTGACTAGCGTGCCACCATTATAACACATACCGCACGCCTTGTCAAGCCCCAATTTTGACGGAAAATTGACGCGTGGTCGAGCGCTCGCGTCAAGAACTTTTTACGGAACGTTTACGGATAGGCCTTGACAAGGGCAAGGGTATGTGCTATAATGGTGGCATAGTCAAGACAAGGGGAGGCACAAGATGATGACACGAGAAAGCAAAACGGCACGCGTCGAGCGGTGGGCACGCGTTCTAGACTCCATTAATGGACGCATCGCCGCGGCACGCGTCGAGCAACAAGAATTGGCGGCACGCGTCGAGCGAGGAACGCTCGACCCAACGAGCGTTGAGTATGAAATCGAAATGCACCGAGCCTACATCGCGCACGAGGCGGCCATATACGAGTACAATCTTGTGGAGCACGAGCTATCCATCGTCCGTAACGAGCCGGTTCTCGACCCGATAGACAAGATTTGGATTATTGACAACACCGACACCGAGCCCGACGCGCTTGACATCGCGGTCGAGCGTCTCGCGAGCCGATAGGCTCGCGCATGGGCGACTAGTCGCCCGGAATTTACGGAACGTTTACGGATAGGCTCTTGACAATGCTTGCGGTATGTGCTATACTAGAGTCACACTAGACAAGGGGAGGCAACGATGACAAACGCACAAATGGCCGAGAAGATTCGCGAGCAAACGCTATACCGCCTACAAAAGATTCGAGACTATGGCGACAAAATCACCTTGGCACGCGAGAACGGAACGTGGGAGGGAATTGACTATTTTGTCCACATGCAAAATTGGAACGACACAACGCTCGGCGGCATTACCGAACTAGCCTATGCGCTCGGGTTTCGCGTCGAAATCAACTATGAAAAAATGACGGTTACCGTCAAGAAACGAGGATAACACAAATGACTACAATCGCCGAGACAAAGGCGGCTCGGGGTATGATGCTTGACGCGCTCGCGCAAGGCGGCATGCCCATAGATGAAATTGAAGCCCTATTGAAAGACAACGACACAAGGCGAGCGCTCGGTAGGCTCGCCCGTGACACCGTCGGTATCGTCAATGCTTTTGTGTCCATTGCTAGAGACAACCCGCAATGGGGTAGGGCGATTCTAGAACGCGAGGCGGAACGCGCCCGGAATTTACGGAACGTTTACGGATAGGCCCTTGACAAGGCTTGCGGTATGTGCTATAATAGGGGTATAGTCAAGACAAGGGGAGGCACAAAATGGAAACCCAACAAATCGGGTTCGGTATCCAAGACGGTCCGCGACGAATATACTCCATCACGGGCATAGGGTATCGGGAAGGCGCGCGTCTCCGGTCCGCCGGATGGGAATGGATACGCGGGTTCAAATGTCCCGGAACATGGTCAACCGAAAATCCACGAGTGTTCGCGGATGCGGTTCGCCGGGTACGGGGCACAAAATGGTACGGTGGGATTTGGCGGATGCGGGTCGGTGGCAATTTCGAGCGTATAGACTAGCGAGCCGCAAGGCTCGCGCACGGGCACAAAGCCCAAACCATAATAGCACAAGGGGAGGCAACGATGACAAAGGCGGAAATCACGCACAAGTTAGTTGACGCACTACGGGGCGAGCTTTTGTTCCGAGACGACAAGCTAGCTCAAGCGGCGCTCGTCAAAGACGTAGACAAGACAACATACGAGGCACTAGTGCAAAGCGCTCGCTATTGCCGATCATTTTGTAACGGTATCGTCAAAGCGGGCAAGATGCTCGGTGTCAATATCCACGTGGACTATGCGCCATGGGAAGACAAAACACCCCGCGAGCGCATCACCGTCCTATAGGCCAAGTGGCCAAGGGAAACAAATCCCCTTGGCCATTTTTGCAAAAAAAATCACGAAATTTCCCCAAGTCCGCACGGGAGGCGGAGATGCAAAACGGGCACATTTGGGACGCAGCGTTGGCCAAGCGCCGGGCGGAACAAGCGGCACAAATCGCCAAGGAGGCCGACTGGGCCGAGACGAAAGTTTCACGAGCCGCAAAGGCATTTCGGGCTCTGTTCGGTCTGTCCATTGAGGGTGGCTATTATGATAGCGCCAGCGGCGACGTACATTTCTCCATGGGCGGATACACCAGCATTGTCTTCCAGGGGTACCGAGAGGGGTGGCGGGTAGATTGGGTCTGTAGCGAGTGTTCCGAGACGCATTCCCACCCCATTGTCCAGGTATCCGACATCGGCGCTTTTGCGGAGGACACAATAGAGGCGCATGTGTGTCCAGAGTGGGGCCAGGTGACGAAGGTTCCCACCCCCACCGACGCCTTTGTGGACATGCTGGTGGCGCGCGTTGTGGCGGAGGTTCGCAGAATGGCAGAGGAGGACTTGTGATGGCTGACGGTATGGCGTATGCGCACGAGGAACAGGGGCTCGGCGCTTGGGGTTTTCCCAAGGAGACACTCCGGGACATGGAGGAGGATGTCTTGCCACTGTGCTGCGATGGGCGCGAACCGGCGGAGGCCTTCCGGTTCAGCCCCATCGGTGTGCAGGTCCCGGAGGCGGTTGTTTTCATCACACGAAAGGTAGGCCCCAACTACGACGAACTCTACAGCGCCGTCGTTGTGTTCTTTGGGGAGGAGAAATGCGAGCTGTACGGCGGCATCTCCCCTCCCGGCTCCAACATTGCGGAAAAGGCATACGAGTTTGCGGCACAGGCCTACGAGGACAGGGGATACACTCAGACCGTTGCCAAGAATCTTCTAGAGAGGTGGTCAGGTGGCCATAAGAACGCGTAGGGAGCGAGATAACGAGGCCGTATTGCCCGTGAGCAAAGGGTCCGCCACAGTATACACTTTCGCTCATCGAGGGCCAGAGTGGGGATACTCGCTAGAGGTTCTTGTAAAATTGGATAACCCCTACACCAGGACATACTTAACCATAACCCGAACGTGGCGCGGCTTTACGGAGCTCCCAGACCTTGTAGAGTGGACGGGGCACGCGAGCAACCCTTGGGAGGCAGCCAAGTATGCCGTTGCACACTGGACAGGTGTACTGGTCAAGGAAGAGGAGCCTACTCTAGAGAAAGCCGCCGATAGCTGACGTCGTATCCAATTTTGCGCATGGCTCGCGTGGCCATACTCCACACCTTGTGCCAGTGGTTGGCATTGGCCTCGGAAAAGGTCATTTCGCCAGACAAGATAGCCTTGATGTCTTGGCGCTTGACCAGGCCACGCGAGCCCACGATGATCTCGGCTATATTCCGATTGTCCTCTGCCGATAGACCCCGGTCTTGCATGTTGTTCGTGAACGAGTAGCGCCATTTCTGGCCAGCGGCATCTTGGCCGGATACCCGCATTTCCTTGACACGATAGTGCAGGGCCATGGTCACATCACTCGTGCTGAGCCCGCGCCCCGATGGGTGATTGTGCAGAATGTATCCCCCGGCAAGGCCTCGCAACTCCTCGGGGGTGAGCCGTACCTGCGTTGCCTCGCCCGCACGCTCCGTGACAACCCGCCCGTCAGAGCCCATAGCACACATGCGCTCATAGTCCAGGGGCATATACATCTGCTCGCGACGGCCAAAGACGGCATCCTTGTTGACGCGCCCCTCCGTGCTGTTCGGTGGGCCTGCAGCCTTGCTTCCCTCAGTAATGCGCTCGCGCTCCGTGATACCATAGGGGAGCATCACACACCGGCACTGTATGACCATTTCGAGGGGGGCACCACGAGAGTCGTCGCCTGGGAATCCGACCTCGGCACCCCCCACCTTGAAGGGGGCGTCCATGGGGATGGGGCCTGGCACACCCCCCTCCGAATATTCGTACATCGCCTGGGCGTGTTCCGGGCGCTCCCGCCCGTCGATTGAGGCCAGCCACGTCTTGCGCTGCACGCCCCACTCACGCATCAGATGATACGAGCCTGCATGACTGGCCCTCATAGTCTGGTCACGCGCTATGAGCTCGCGCCGATACTCCGGCATGCGCTCCTCGTACCAGGTGAAATCCTCACGCGTCTTGTCGCCATCCATCCACTGCTCGAATAAGGTTGTCAGGCGGTCCTGCATCATCTTGACAGACCACCCCTCGACAATGGCGTGCTTTTGCATCAGGGCGAGGCCATCGTGTGTGGTCTGGTTGATCGGCTGGGCAAAGGTCGTTGTATAATCGTTGAACCACTCGGCCGCATCTAGGTTCGCCACGTTGAACCGTGCCCCGAGGGTTGACTGGAGCACATCCGCTTGCCCGCGAATGACGGCCCGAATACCGGGGAGAAACTCCTCGCGCCAGTTATCCCCCGCCTTCTCCAGCAAATACTTACGATAGAGCTCGCCAAAAGTCTGCCAGTCGAGTGAGGCCTTGAGGTGGAGTGATTTCTCACGCACCTCAGACAGCATAGCCAGGATGGCCCGCATATCCTTGTAGAGAGCCCGCCTGGTCGCGTCGCCCAACTCCTCCTCGTGGGAATCAGCAACGTTCAATACTTGCGCGCGATACTCCCAAGGGGTTGCCTTGCCCTCGTTTGGCTCCTCCTGCTCTACCCACAAGAGTTGGGTCAGCCCCTCCCATGTATCGTCCTCGAACCACTCGCGGAACTCACCCACAGACATGGGGTCCAGGTCAACGATGGCACAATACCGGTCCACCGCCTCCTGAGTAAGAGCCGCCTTGGCTCGCGTAAGACTCGCCTCAAGAGAAGCCCTTACCACCCACGTACCTCCCTACTCAATCGCCTCATAACCCCAACAAAAATCAGCGTCCGACAGAATGTGATATTCGGATTTTGCATCGCGCACAACCAATACAAGCCACTCGCCTGGGCCAATTTTTTTGTACCCACCCACAGTAGGAACAACACTCCACTGCTCGCTCTGCATGGCCTCAACAACCAAGGGGCGACTCCTGTACAATCCCCACTCAGCCCCACCCCTTACGGACGCACGCCCCGGACCGAACACCAAGGGCAGCCACACAATGACCGCTGCCAATACTCCCCTCATGACTTCCCCTCTACTCCATAGGCCAGCCACATAACGCGCAGACCAGAATACCATCCTGATAGCGCATCATTGAGCCGTGCTCCGTGCACTGAAACACGGCTTCCTCGGCAGGAGTGGGGACCATGCGCCTCAGATTGACATACGGCTCCAGTCCTAGCCTGCCATAAACGTCTATGTGCTCTACGATCTCATCCGGCGGACGCTCTGAAAGGCGCTCGCTGCTACAGTAGACGTCACACATCCCACCCACATACTCAGGCAGCGCACGAATATCTGTGATGGTCACGTCGGGCGGCAGCCGCAACATGCGGGCCAACATGTAGTAACTCAGGCGGAATCGGCGCTTACCCACTACTCTCCCCTCCCTACCTATCCACGTGCTTCTGTTGAGCCCACGAAACCAAACAATGGGTCGAGCAGAAAAACAGCTTTTTGGGCACGTCCCACATGGCACCACGCTCGCCCTGCACGATAGCCTTCTCCCAGTAAACACTCACCCGCCGGTTGCGAATAAGTCCACCACACGCCTCGCAATGTTCAGCCGTCACTCCCCCTCCCCAAGCTCGGCCCGGCTGACCCGAGTGACTCCTCCAAGCACCTCAATAAACTCTGCGTGCCCCTCAGCGTTCTTGCGGAACATAACCACCGACCTTGGCATGCCGTCAACGGCCTTACCCAGAACCCCCACCTCGCCAACCAAATAGTCACCATATACGGAATGTCCACTGCTCAACACGTCAGTAAAGCTGCGGCCAAAGTCACCGGCGATTTTTTCCGGTGTCCACCGTCCCCAGTCAGCCTCGTCCGAAAAGTGTTGGCCGTGACGCGCAAAGATACGCTCCCCAATCAGCTTGGCGGCATTGTCCGTTTTAATAACCGCCGTCCCAAGCTCCCTAACGGACATACCCGTCAGGGGGGCAAGCTTGTCTCGCACATAGGACACCTCCTGCTGGTAGGTCTTGAAAGCGCGAGGACAAATCTCTTCTGTGAGGGCTTGGGTAAGACCTTCCACAAACGCGGGGGACCCCTTGGTCAAGTCAATGCCCGCAGCATGCACAAGCTCGTGGGTTATTGTCCCTATAGGCAGCTCGTCACGAACAAGAAGCTCGCCGTCGCTCGTCAGCACCCCGACAATATGTGCCCCGGAAGTCTTCTCTATACTCTGGAGGTGGTCGTCAATCTCCTCGCCAGAAACAACCCGCACCTCTTTCTCAGCAAACTCAGGCCCAAGAGCCTCTCCAATAATAGCCTTCTCGTAATCTACCAGAGCACCACCCTCATATAGGGGCACCCCCATCTCTTCAGACAACGCGGATGGAGGCAGAGGTTGGCTCGATAGGGCGGGAAGGCTCCCCCCTCTCCGCCCAGGTACTCCTCGATGCCCATAGTTGCCCGACCCAGGCCCACCCTTAAAGAACCTCTTCAGCCACGCCTTAATCTGCTGCCCCATCTTGTCGCGCCGGTTGTTGTACCACTTATCCAGCACCGTCTTGACGACCGGCCCCTCGCCCACGATGAACCCGTCAAGCTTGCCCCTGAACCGCAACTCCTTGTACCACTTCTCCTCGGGAAGGTCCTTCCCCTCCAGCCCTGTAAGCGCATCCTCTACAGACTTAAACTTGCGCCGTTCCTTCATGCGCTGGAAAGCATGGCGCGACAGGCGCACCTTGGCCGAGGGACTCCCCGTCCCTGGGGCACTACCCCCTCGGTTGCCCGGCACACCGACATGGCCCCAGTTGCCCGACCCCGGCCCACCCTTCACCCATAGCCCGCGCGGGTTCAGCACAAAGGCCTCCGCCTTGCCCTTGTTGGTGGGCAGGACGATGAGATCATAGCGCGGTGTGATGGTCCAGGTTAGGTCGGGATAGTACATCAGTCGCCCTCTTGCAAACGCTCGTGAAACTCCCTGTAGGCCGCAGTCGCCTCCTCTTGTTCCTCGGAACGATGGAGCCATTCCGCATTTTCGCGCGCGTCCTCTTCGTCCAGCATATCCACAAAATCAATCTCAACCAAGGCCTCTTCGTCTTTGTCTGTCACGTTGTCCTCCCTACCATCCAGAACTACGAGGCGGGGGCTCTGTCCCGGTACCCC